>Ga0075163_10000790_pt1 | contig 42060 bp, 50 predicted proteins | sample JI1023141ADNA_FD_71478 | JGI IMG/M metagenome (GOLD analysis project Ga0075163, IMG submission 71478) | Wastewater effluent complex algal communities from Wisconsin, to seasonally profile nutrient transformation and Carbon sequestration -... | ecosystem: Engineered > WWTP > Effluent > Algae...
CAAGATGGTGATCCTGAATGCCATCAGGAACAAACTCATCCAACGAGTATTTGCTGTTGTGAGAAGAGGAACCAGATTTGAAAAAATTTATTCCAATGCCTTGCAGGGGTCATAGAAATCGCTTCTATCCCTGGCCGGAATAAGAATGGGGTAATAGTCGTCTGACCACTCCAAGTGGTCTTGACGACTTGGAACTCTTGTGTGTCTTGATGACTACTTCAAATCCGGGTTATAGGTTGCTCCAGCAGCCACCTGTATCATAGTCAAGCGAACTTTGGTCGGGAAATAATTTTCATGATCGGCACGCTTGTGTGCGTGGCCTTGTCCACCGCTGTCATCTTTGATAATCAGATCCATTTGTTTGATACCTTCCGACCAGATGATGGATTGGTTTTCCCAGAACGAAGTCATGGGTACGTCTTTTTCGTAAACTCCAGATTCTGTATACACCCCAGTACCCATGCAGCCATAGCCATTGCCTTGCCCTTTATTGGGAATATAACAAAGGCTCCAGGTTGTAGGCGTCTTGCTGGGTTTTTCGAGTACTTCTAATCGAATGTGAACTGTTCCGTTTCGGAAATCAACAGGTGAGGTCCAGTCTTTTGGTCGATCCGGGTTCAGCATATATCCATACACGTAATAGTGCGACTTGCTGGGAGTTGAATTGTCAGCATCTTTTTTCGAATAGGTAAATTCAACATCAAAGAGTGTGAATTGTTGTGTGTTGTTGGCTTTCGGAGATTGCGCTAACAACATCGTTGGAGTCAGCAAGAACGGCAACAGGTATTTTTTCATAGGCATAGGGTTGCTTATACTTATAATATTCGTCAAGTCAAGTCGTCTGACCACTTCAAGTGGTCTTGACGACTTCAACTCTACTCAGCCTCAATGTTTCTCATTACTTCATCAGGTACAACCGAGTATGAATCAATCAAAAATCTTTCTTTATCAATATTCATAAATTGATAAGCGATATCTTGTCGGCAAATTTGAGTATAGTCGTCTGACCACTTGGAGTGGTCTTGACGACTACGATCTTGGTCTTGACGGCTGCCCTTCACGTACTCTCTCATCGATGACCATGGATACTCTTCCATCTTTTTAACCAGCCCGGCCCTATACGGATTCTGATGCACATAATGGAAAGCAGAATCCAGGTAATCATCCACACATTTGAACTTTGTTTTCTGCTGAAACAAACTACCCACCATAGACTCTTGTTTTTGAATGGCTCGCGTATAAGAACTTAGCATAAGTCTGAATGCTTCTGTTAAAGCATTTATCTTAATGGGCGTTTCTTTAACAATTTTTTGAGTTTCTTGGTTAGCTTGAATTAAAAGATGAAAGTGGTTAGGCATTAAGCACCATGCTAATAGATGGGAGTGAGGCACCACGTATTGTTGTATCTTGTTTAGAAAGAACTCGTAATTCTTTTCCTGAAAAAAGATCAATTGCTTGTTGTTTCCACGATTGTAGATATGATAAAAGCTTCCTTCAACGAACTGCATATATAAAGATAAAAAATCTTGCTCAACATCAAGCCAAGGTCGTCTGACCACCTGCCTACCTCAGGCAGGCTCAAAGTGTTCTTGACGACTTTTAAACTCAATCTTATTAATCACCATAGAATGACATCCCCTTTACGACTTTCAAAAATACACTGAGTATAATTACTCAATCAATTGAGTAATTTGTAATTGATGCTTGAAATACCTTATATTCAACAACTTACACGGCACCGTTAACTATGCGAAACCCTGAAGAACACCTCGATCCTACAGCCATTCCGCTTTTCAGAAAGGGAAAAAAAATTTTTGATGTGGTACATAAAATTGCTGAGTTGATTCCGAATGAGGAAGACTCGCCCTTGCAACACATTAAGGCAAACATGATTTCCGATGCTGCGCTGCTTACGGTAAAAATTGGCGGAGCTTGCAGCGGAGATTTATATGACATCCTGATGGAGGCCGCGGCTATCATTCGCAAAGCCGCACGCGACCTGATGATTACCAATCATTCATTAGAAATGTTTGACTTCAAGGAAGTAGCGTATTTCCAAATCGTAAGAGATCTGTTGGAAGAGTATCGGCTGCTCTTTATTGATTGGGTTGCCAGCTTCGACCAGTGGAATTATATTATTGATCGCTGGGGGTTATTTAATCCGCCCGGTGTTGGTCCTTTTGATAAAGACCCGGATGATGATGCTCCGTTTGATCCTGAAATGCCGTGGGAAGAAGATTAAATCGATCAGACACTGACTCCATTTCGCAACGATGCTTTTTGTTGAAGCATTGAACATCTTACTCTTCGAGAGACAATGTTGAAGCCTAACCATATTCATTGATCTACGTTAGAGTTATTTTAAGATTTCTCCATTCATTAAAACAACTACCGTATGATTCGCACTGTCCTAAATCTTAGTATTGTTATCATGTGTGTTATAACTCTCCCAGCATGGTCACAGTCAATACCACTTTCAGCACAGAAACTTGAACCTGTTAATGTGAAGTTGGAAGATGTTTCGTACAAAGGAAAGAAAGCGTTGCGTGTTATGGCTTCAGGAGAAGGCGAGACAATTGCCGTTATAAAAAATCAAAATTTTGAGAATGGAATAATTGAGTTGGATGTAGCGGGTACAATATTGCCTAATGCAGGTACGGGGGCTCGTGGTTTTATTGGACTGGCATTTCGGGTACGGAATACAGACTCTATTCGATACGAGTGTTTTTACATTCGCCCTACAAATGGTCGTGCCGAAGATCAATTTAGAAGGAATCACAGCGTACAATATATTTCACATCCTAACTATCCCTGGTTCAAACTTCGTGAAGATAATCCTGGCGTTTACGAATCGTATGCTGATATGGTTGCAGGAGAGTGGACGCATTTAAAGATTGAAGTGAAGGATGATAAAGCCAGGTTGTATGTAAATGGAGCAAGCCAGCCTTGTCTGATTGTACAAGATCTTAAGTTTGGAAAGTCTGGCGGTGCAATTGCACTTTGGGTTGGCCCCGGCACAGATGGTTATTTTTCCAATTTGCAGATCAGCTCGTTGAAGTAATTTCAACTTCAAACTTGCTTGACCTAGGATTGTTTGATTTTCGTAATTAATCAGGCAACCTTCCAATTATCTGATGAATTATATTTTTATAGTCACCTCTCCCCACCGGAGCGGGGCAGGGGGTGAGGTTCACCCACCACTCACAGGTGGAATCAATGCCACCTCGTCTTTTTCGGTCAGCACAAATTCATCGGCTGCGTATTCCAGGTTAATGGCAATAAAAAGTGAGTTTAATTTTTTAAGATCAGGATAAGCTGTGTAAAGTTGATTGCGCAAATCGCCCACCGAATTACCGTTCAACACCAGATCTACTTCCCGTCCGCCTAAGATATCGCGTGCAATGCCAAAGTTTTTGATTTTTACTTTCATTTAACAAATATAAAAGATGTTGGCATTCGTTAAATTTAACTTACTGTTCTAACTTTCGATATTGAAATTTAAATGACGAAGCACGTATTATACGACAACCACGGCCGCCCAATCAATTACCTGCGATTAGCGGTAACCGATCGGTGTAACCTGCGCTGCTTCTATTGCATGCCTGAAGAAGGTATCAAATATCTACCCAAGAAACAGTTATTAACCTTTGAAGAAATTGAGCGATTGATTCAGGTGTTGGCTTCGTTGGGCGTTTCCAAAATCCGGTTAACGGGTGGCGAACCGTTTGTGCGTACCGACCTGATGCAGTTGATTCGTAAAATTGTTTCGATTGAAGGCGTGGAGCAAGTACACCTTACCACCAATGGTATTTTAACAGCACCCCATATTCACGAACTGAAAGAACTCGGCATTGCTTCCGTTAATTTAAGTCTGGATACATTAGATCGCGAACGTTTTAAAACCATTACGCGCAGAGATGAATTTGAAAGTACCTGGAGTACGTTGCAACAATTAATCGCGAGTGAGATTCCGGTTAAGATCAATGCCGTGGTAATGGAAGGAAAAAATATTGATGATCTCATCCCGATGGTAGAACTAACCAGCAGACACAACGTGTCGGTGCGGTTTATTGAAGAGATGCCTTTTAATGGCGAGGGAAATCATTATGCAAAACTGACATGGACGTATAAGAAAATTCTGGAGTGGATTAAAAGCGAATATCCTGCTCTTGAAAAACTAGTGGATGAACCCCATGCTACCGCGTATCAATATCAGGTACCGGGTTATCGGGGTAAGGTTGGGGTGATAGCTGCCTTCAGCCGCACGTTTTGTGGAACGTGTAACCGCATTCGTGTAACGGCACAAGGCACTTTAAAGACCTGTTTGTACGATGATGGTGTGTTAAACATCCGCGACTTAATGCGTGGCGGTGCCAGCGATGAAGTGTTGAAAGAAAATCTGATTCAGGCATTTTCTTCCCGTTCGCGGGATGGCTTTGAAGCGGAATCAAAACGAAAGAATTTATTAGTTAGCGAATCGATGTCAACAATTGGTGGTTGACCTCACCCCAACCCTCTCCAGAGGAGAGGGGCTTAGATTGGACTTATACTTTGTACCATTGGCCTTTTATGAGAATAATTTATTTGATGTTATTGGTAGGGCTGTCAACTGCAGCCTATGCCCAGAAAAAATCCGAACAGACTAAATCATTTCGTGTTACGGGTGAAGTAAAGGAGGAAAAGAAATTCACCATTGATGATTTTCCAAAATACCGCGAGTCATCGCTTGGCGATGTAGTAATCACCAACCATGCAGGTGAAGTAAAAAGCACACAACGAAAATTAAAAGGTATTTTATTACGCGATGTGTTAGCCAAAGTAGAAATCAAAAGTGAAAACCCGAGAGTATTAAGCGAGTTCTATATTGTATGCAAAGCCAGCGATGGCTACACCATTGTTTTTTCGTGGAATGAAATTTTTAATCATCCGGCAGGCGAATCGGTTTATCTGATCACTTCTAAAGATGGCGTTACCGCTGCTGATCTGGATGAATCGATTCTCATGACCTCGCCCCGCGATTACAATACGGGCAGACGCTTTTTAAAAGGTTTAGCGAAAGTTGAAATCAAGCGTATACAGTAGGAATGGAGTCGTATATTCTGATCACCTCCTTTTTCATCATTGCGCTTGTTTATTCTTCCGTAGGTTTTGGAGGTGGTTCCAGTTACCTCGCTTTGTTAGCTCAACCGTTTTTTGCCTTGCTACCCGAGACGATTAAACCAGTGGCGTTGCTTTGCAACATTGTAGTGGTTACGGGTGGAACAATTGTTTTTTATCGACAGGGTGATTTAAAGTGGAAAGAAATCTGGCCGTTTCTGGTACTCAGTGTTCCGGCAGCTTTTCTAGGCGGTTATTGGCAACTGAAAGAAAGTACTTTCTTTATTTTGTTAGGCGTTACACTTTTATTCGCAGCCGGGTTTCTCTGGATAAAACCAAAAGCATCGACTTCAAAAGAGTTATCAGTTACAACACAATTGGGATTAGGCGGTGGCATTGGTTTACTTTCCGGCTTGGTAAGTATTGGCGGTGGAATTTTTTTATCGCCTGTTCTGCATTTGATGAATTGGTCAACTGCAAAAAGAATTTCTGCGTTAGCCAGTGCATTTATTTTGGTTAACTCCATCAGCGGCTTGGTTGGTTATTTTTCGGCCGGTGGCCGCGCGGTTGACTGGCGATTTGCCTTGCCTTTGCTGGTTGCAGTTTTTGTTGGCGGACAAATTGGTTCGCGATTGGGTTCGCAAGTGTTTAATGCCCTTTACATTCGTAGAATAACCGCAGTTGTAATCTTGATTGCGGCCATTAATATTTTAAGAGATCATTTGTAAAATTTATTCTTATGAAGTTTCTATTCACGGTTTGTCTGCTTATCCTCACAACAAGTGTCTTTGCTCAAACCAGAGTAAATCCGGTTATCAAAAGTTACGGTGGTGTTTTTCCGGTACCTGATGCAGTTGAAAAACCTGATCCTAACCTGGAGTATAAAATTGTAATTGAGATAGAACGCGCCAGCGAAAAACCCGATACGTTAAGTTGGGCATTGAACAATGTGGCGCGGTTGTTCAACCTGCATGTTTCGGGTGGTGTACCGAAAGAGAAACTACACGTGGTGCTTGCCATTCATGGTGGTGCCGCTTATACCGTTATGAATAATGAAGCTCATCGCGCGAAGTATGGTGTAGATAATCCTAACCTGAAACTTTATCAGGAATTAAGTGCAGCCGGTGTAAAGATTTATGTTTGCGGTCAATCCCTCATCGCCCGAAACATTGATCGCAATAAAATGGTACCGCAGGTAAAAATCGCAACCTCCATGCTTACTACACTCACTACCTACCAATTAAAGGGTTATGCTACTCTAAAATTCTAAATTTATTACCGATCATCGAATACTGTTCACCGATAATCAACTCGTATGATCATACACAATCACCCATTCATTATTCTTCTTTCTAAAAATTAACGTAAACGGGCCGGTGGGTTGGTCGCTTTCGCGGAAGAGTGTGTATTGGCCGGTTAATAAATAGGCATCAGGTGCTAAGGGTTTAATCTGCCAGATGTCGAATTGCAAACGTCCCATCAATTCGCGTGTGGAATAATTCTTTTTATAATTATCTAATGTTGGTTGCCAGCCGTAGCGAATAGAAGACCCGATAAACTGCAATGAATCGGATTTCCAGTAACCTTCCATAAATTTTTCAAGGTTGCCCTCGTTCCAGGCAGTTTGTTGTTGGGTTAACACCTCGCGGATTTTTGTCTCCGCAGTCGGGTCAAGACTTTGTTTAGGCGCGCAGGCAGCGAGCCCAGCAAACGCAAATAGTATCAGGTATTTCATTTTATAAAGGTTGACAACCTTTTACAGCTTCGCAAGTAAAGGTTGGTAGCCTTTTGGCAAAACCTTCCTATTTTGCACCTCAAATTATTCTGGAAATGCGACAAATTAATTTCTCTCAACACGTATTGCCACATGTACTTGCCGTGTGTGTGTTCTTGTTGGTAACCATACTTTTTTTCAGACCTGTTTTCTTCGAGAATAAATCGTTGGGTCAACATGATATTCAACAATGGAGCGGCTCCTCAAAAGAACTGCGCGATTATCGGGATAAAACCGATGAAGAAGGGTTATGGGCCGGCACCATGTTTTCGGGCATGCCAGCTTACCTGGTAAATATTAAATGGAGCGATGGTATTGTACTGGGCATGAAGAAAGTGTTGTCGTTTTTTTTACCGCATCCGGTGTCGCATATTTTTCTGGCCTTTATCTGCTATTATATATTGTTGCTCTCGTTTAAGGTGCGACTGTGGTTGGCTATGGCCGGAGCGTTGGCATTTGGGTTATCGAGTTATGTCATTATCGGATTATCGGCCGGGCACAATGCGCGCATTGGTGCAATAGCCTACATGCCGTTGGTGTTTGCAGGTATTCATCTTGCCTTTTCAGGAAAACGTATTTTGGGTTTTGGTGTAACCGCTGCCGGTATGGCGTTGCACTTGCGTGAGAATCACTTGCAGATTACGTATTACCTTGTGTTGATAGTAGCAGGTTATGGGTTAATGCAACTGATACTTGCCATCCGCGCAAAGCAGATAGGAGAGTTCTTCAAAACATTAGCGATTCTTGTTCCGGCTGTAGTAATTGCTGTGGGTACTTTCTTTGGGCAATTCTGGGGCGTAAGTGAATACACTCGCTATTCTATTCGTGGGCCTTCTGAGATTGCTACAAAAATAAACGCTGATGCATCGGGATTATCGAAAGAATATGCATTTGCATACAAGTATGGAGTTTGGGAACCCATGACCTTATTCCTGCCAAATTTTTATGGCGGTAGCAGTCGCCAGCTTTTTGTGCAAGATCAGAGTAGCGAATCGTACAAGGCACTGGTGCAATCGGGCGATAATGAATTGGCGAACCGGTTAGCAAATAATACATCCGCTTATTGGGGGCCACAGGATTTTACGGTTGGGCCGTATTATGCTGGAGTACTAGTTTGTTTCTTGTTTGTATTGGGAATTGTATTTGCCGATAAAAAATATGTGTGGTGGTTAGTACCCTTAAGTTTATTGAGTTTAATGCTGAGTTGGGGCGATAGCTTCTCCACCTTCAATTATTTCATGTTCGATTATTTTCCGGGCTACAATAAATTTCGCTCGGTAAACTTTGCTTTGGTAATCATTTTATTTTCAATGCCTTTGTTGGGATTGATTGGTTTAGAAAAACTTTTAACTGAAGGCTGGAATAAACTAAATCAAAAGAAGTTGTTATGGCCGGTTTCGATAACCATTGGTTTGTGTTTATTATTTATACTGGCAGGGGGCATGTTCGATTTTACAAAAGTTGGTGAAGAATCATTGCCAAATTGGTTCAAAGTTGCTTTGAAGAAAGATCGGCTTGCATTACTTCGATCGGATGCCTGGCGTGCTATTGGTTTATTAGCAGTGTTTGCGTTCGGAATTTTTGCATTGCTGAAAAATTTTCTGAAGCCTGCCATTGTTTATGCGGTGTTGATTGTTTTGGTGTGGGCCGATCTGGCTTTGGTGAATAGCCGTTATTTCAGTAAAGAAAATTATGTGCGTAAGCGCGATAACAGTGTACTTGCCGCAACCGCTGCGGATGAAGTAATTCTACAAGACAAGGATTATTATCGCGTATATAATTTGCAAGGTGCAATGGCCGAGGCGCGCACTTCTTATTTCCATCATTCATTAGGAGGTTATCATGGTGCTAAACTCAGGCGCTATCAGGATTTGTATGATTCAGCCATTGCCAAAGACACGCAAAAACTATATGAAGATTTTCAAGCGGGTATACCAAAGTTTGCGCAATACCATGTGCTGAACATGCTTAACGCAAAGTACTTTACCTATGGCCCTGATCGCGATAACGTAATTCTTAATCCGGCAGCCAATGGCCCAGCCTGGTTTGTAAAAGAAATCCTAAAAGCAAACTCACCTGCTGAAGAACTTCGGTTAACAAGCCTTACCAATACCAAAGAAGTTGCTGTGGTTAATGCAAACCTAAAATTGGAATACGGTCAATCCACTATCGATACCATCGCGAATATTAAGTTGATAGAGCGCACACCGCCTTATCTGAAGTACGAGTCGGAGTCAGCTTTAAATGGGCTGGCCGTATTCTCTGAAATTTATTATCCAAAAGGCTGGCATGCATTTATTGATGGTAATGAAGTGCCGTTACTTCGCGCCAACTATGCATTGCGGGCGTTGGAAGTGCCCGCAGGTAAACACACCATTGAGTTTAAGTTTGAACCTAAGCCTTATGTTATTGGGAACAAGGTAACAATGGCTTCCGGTTGGTTGCTGTTGTTGGTGGTGTTAGGAACAATTGGCTGGAGTTTGAAGAAACACGAGGCTAATTGAAAAAAACCTTTCAGGTCTTTATGCCGACATAAAAAGACCTGAAAGGTTTTATAGAAGAAAGTCAACTGTAATATTCCAGCAGGTTTACTCGTCCTTCAACACCTTAACGGGATTGGTTAACGCAGCTTTTACCGAATGATAACTGGTAATCAGTATCGCGATAAGCAATGTACCAAGTCCTACGCCAAAAAACATCCATACTGAAGGCGTAATGCGATAGGCAAAATCCTGCAACCATTGTTCCATAAGCCAATAGGCGAGTGGCGCTCCGATTATAAAAGCAACAATCACCAGCATAGTAAAATTCCGGGTAATGAGTGTAAGTATATCCAACACGCTTGCACCAGAAACTTTCCGAATCCCAATTTCTTTGGTGCGTTGTTCCAGTGTGTAAACAATCATACCCAGTAAGCCTAAGGCAGCAATCAAAATTGCAAGCGATGCCATTACAGTAAGTATTCCGCCAAAGCGCTGTTGCGTTTTAAAAGTATCAGCAAAGGCATCGTCCACAAATTCATATTGTAGTGGTGTATCGCCAGCATGTATTTTCCAGAGTGTATTTAATTCAGCAAATGTTTTATCCCAGCCTTCAGTGCCTTGTGGATTAATCCTCAACACGATGTATTTTTTATCGCCAAGGCCAAACAGGTTAGCTGATTTGTTATGGAATACAGCCATGGGTTCGATCGGGCTCTCTAACGACCAGAAATTAAAATCGGCCATAATACCGATCACTTCAAATTTTATTTCGCCTCCGGGCGCTTCTATCTTTTTGCCAATAGCAGTTTCATCTACGGCCCAGCCAATCCGTTTTACAGCCGTTTCGTTTAAGATAACACGTTCGTAATCGCCACCGTTGTCGGCAATAAAATTGCGACCGTATTTCATCTTAATGCTCATAGTAGGAATGAAGGCTTCATCGCCACTGGTATAGTTAAGGGCAAACGTCTGGCTGTTCATACCATCGGCACTAAACTTATCGCCACCCCACACACGTGGCGGTACTGAAGTACAAGCACTGGCGTTGAGAACACCACTTACTTGTTCAGTTGCCTTTACAAGTGTTTCCGGATCTTTAACAAGATTTACATGATTCAACACCAGTAAGTTTTCTTTATCGAAGCCAAGTTCTTTTTCAGTTACGTAATTCAATTGCTGAAACACAATAGCCGTGCACGCCACCAGTATAATGGAAACACTGAATTGAAACACAACCAATCCATTGCGAAATGCTTTACCCTTGGTACCGGCTTTCAATTTTCCTTTCATGCCTTCTACCGGATGAAATCCCGTAAGGAAATAGGTGGGATAGCTGCTGGCCACAATAGCCATAATAACCACAAGTGCAACAATAGAGAGAACCAGTCCGCCATCGCTAAACAGATTGAAAGAAATCTGTTGACCCGTTAGCATATTAAATGCAGGCATTGCCAACTGAATAAGTGCAAGCGAAGCAACCAGCGCTATGCCACAAAAAGCTAGTGCTTCCAGAAAATAATTAAGGCTTAATTCTTTTCGGCCTAAGCCTAATATTTTTCGCACGCTTGCTTCTTTAACCCTGCGCGTAAATTGTGCAGTAGATAGATTCATAAAGTTGATGCACGCCAGCAGCAGAATAAAAATGGCAATGCCCATCATGGCATATACCATCTTTTTATTGCCGGGTTCATTCAACCGATTATAAACTACTTGTTCAGGCAAATGAATACTTAACATCGGTTGCAGAAATAAATCCCACTTCTTTCCGGATTTGATGTATTCCTCATACGATACATTCATTATCCGCTGCAGTGTTTCTTCTGCATACTTGCGTGGTATAGTTGTAAGCTTGGTTTGCGTATTAGCTATGTCTGTGCCTTCGCGCAAGCGCACATAGGTTTCCAGTTGTGTAAACACCCAGCTCCAATGTAATCGGGCAATGGTTGGAAAGCTGCTCATGGAAAGCAACACATCAAACTCGATATAAGAATTATCAGGTGTATCTTTTGCTATGCCGGTAACTTCATAAGTTTGCTGATTATCGAACGTACCCAATCGCACTAATTTGCCGATTGGATTTTCATCGCCAAAATATTTTTTGGCTGTGGATTCGCTCATCACCATCGTATTGGCTTGCTTCAATACGTGGTTTGGTTCGCCATGAATTAACGGAAAGCTAAACATGGCAAAGAAGTTCGTGTCGGCAGCCAGAATTTTATCTTCTTCAAATACCAGTACTTCGCCTTTGGCATTGGTATAACTGATAATAAAATTGCCCGGTGTGTGAATGCTGGTTAGCAATTCGGCTTCTGGAAGTTCGGCCCGTAGGGCAGTGGCCACACCTGGCCCGGTAGATGAAAACTGATTGTTGTCGTTCTCGCCCCAGATAAAAGTTTGATTGATCCGGTAAATGCGTTCGGCATGGTTGTGAAAGCTGTCGTAGCTCATCTCGTGCCGCACATACAGGTAAATCAGCACGGCACTGGAAATACTTACGGTTAACCCAAGCAGGTTAATAATACTAAAGAGCTTTTGGCGACTTAGGTTTCGCAGAAACAACAGCACGTAATTCCGGATCATAGGTTGGTATTTGTTGCATGCAGTTTCAAAGGCTGTACCAGTACCTAATCAATTGAATTTATACAGGTTACGTGGTTTTGAAATAGCGTTGTGTTCATTTCGGTTATGCAACCGTCCGCCAGCGGGCGAGCATCAGGCTTACAACTGTTAACCATTTACGGCTGATGAATTGCAACGCCATTCAAAAAATAATAGCGGGTAGTTAAGCCACGGTAGTTGCTACTTTCAAAAAAGAACCTGATTTTTATTCAGAAAACCATTGCGGAAAGCGCTCTTGGTACGGATCAGTTAAAGCATTACTAACCTACATCTACTACATGGCACCTAAAGATTATTATGTATTCATTATCTACTTCATTATTGTAGCCGGATATGGGTACTGGATTTACCAACGAAAAAAGAAAGCCACTGCCGATTCAAAAGATTTCTTTCTGGCCGAAGGTTCCCTTACCTGGTGGGCTATTGGTGCCTCGCTGATTGCCTCTAACATTTCTGCCGAGCAGATGATTGGGATGTCGGGTAATGGATTTAGCATGGGGCTTGCCATTGCTACTTATGAGTGGATGGCCGCGGCAACCTTGATTGTAGTGGGCGTGTTTTTCCTGCCGATTTATCTGAAGAATAAAATTTATACCATGCCTCAGTTTTTGCGGCAGCGCTACAATCCGCAAGTGGCCAACATCATGGCTATATTCTGGCTATCGCTTTACATTATTGTAAACCTTACTTCCATTTTGTTTTTGGGTGCCTTGGCTATCAGCACGGTATCGGGTATCAACTTTACCTTGGCTATGTTATTCCTTGCGGGATTTGCCATTATAATTACGCTTGGTGGTATGAAGGTGATTGGTTATACCGATGTAATTCAGGTTTTCTTCCTGATACTCGGTGGTCTGGCTACAACTTATCTGGCGCTTAACCTCGTGTCCGAACAATTTGGTACCACGGGTGTATGGAATGGTCTCTCTTTACTTTCGGAAAAAGCTTCCGACCATTTTGATATGGTGTTTACACAGGAAAATCAGCACTTCATCAGTTTGCCAGGTATTACTATTATGTTGGGTGGGATGTGGATTGTGAACTTGAATTATTGGGGCTGTAATCAATACATTACCCAACGGGCTTTGGGTGCCGATTTAAATACTGCACGCAACGGACTTTTGTTTGCGGCTTATTTAAAAATGTTAATGCCGGTTATTGTTGTGTTGCCGGGTATAGCGGCCTATGTGCTTTGGAAGAATGGTATGTTCCAAACCGAAATGCTGAAAGATGGTGAGCTGATGCAGGACAATGCCTATCCGGTACTGCTTAATTTATTACCTGCCGGATTGAAAGGGTTATCATTTGCAGCACTAACGGCTGCGGTTGTGGCTTCGCTTGCCGGAAAAGCCAATAGTATCTCTACCATTTTTACGTTGGATATTTACAAGAACACCATCAACAAAAATGCTTCAGAGAAAAATCTGGTTTGGGTTGGTAGGATTGCCGTAGTGGTTTCTATGATCTTAGCTTTAATCATCGCACCCTTTCTGGGAATTGATAAGAAAGGTGGCTTTGAATTTATTCAGGAATACACCGGCTTTGTATCGCCTGGTATTTTTGCCATGTTTATTTTCGGGTTCTTCTGGAAGCGCACCACATCTGCGGCAGCTATGTTTGCCATTATCGGTGGATTTGCCTGCTCGGTAATCTTTAAAGTTTTACCCGATTATGTTGATGTTTCCTTCTTGCAGCCTTTTGGTTTTGCAGCTTTTAACCCGGCCACCGGCATTATTGAAATTCCATTTTTGGATAGAATGGGCTTTGTGTTTGTGATCTGCGTAATCGGCATGATCCTGATTAGTTTAGCAACACCGGCACACAAACGACCAACCAATACCATTGAAGTGGATATGAAAATGTTCAAGACCACACCTGGTTTTGCCATTGGGGCTATTATTGTTTTGATTGCATTGGCGGTATTGTATTATACTTTCTGGTAGTATCGCATTACAAGGTTGACAACTCTTTTAGTTTGAACTTAAAGGGTTGTCAACCTTTTAAGATTGGTTACCAACCTTTGGTTTAATTTAAACTCATCAATGTAGATGCCTGCTCTCTATTCCTATATCCTTAAACATGATATCGGGGCGGCTCCAAATCCTTTTTGGGGAAAGTGCACCTTAACAATCTGTAAGCCCGCAATTAGACGAACTGCTAAAATTGGCGATTGGATTATAGGAACAGGCTCAAAAAATTCCAGACTAAAGGATGGTAACCTTCATGACCTGTCTGGTTCCATTGTATATGTTATGAAAGTTAGTGATGTAAAATCCATAGCTGACTATGATACCTTTTGTGGTAAAAGCTTAAAAAATAAAATACCTAAATGGTTTTCAAAAGATTGGAGAAGGAGGATGGGAGATTGTATTTATGATTATTCATCCGGCTCTAAGCCAATCATGAGAAAAGGAGTTCATAAAGAGGAAAACAGGAAACGAGATTTAGGTGGTTTGAATGCACTGATTTCAAATCATTTTTACTATTTCGGAGAAGAGGCGCGACCACTTCCCAAGCACTTAAAAGCAATAGTTAAAAAATCGCAAGGCCACCTTAGAATTGAAAATCCTGAATTGATTGCGGGATTTTTAGAATGGATTAAGAAGTTTAGAAAGAATAAAATTTATGCGAATCCTCAATCAAAATATAAATTTGATCTTGGTCCATCTGAAAAGCAAATAGAGAATTGCTCAAAACAACATTTAAAAGATGATAAATCTGAGCGCGAAAAAGTAGTATGTTGAATTATTAATTTGAGAAGATTTGAACCGCATCGATCGCCTTACTGCTATTCTCATTCATCTACAAACCAAACGCGTGGTGAAAGCGGAAGAAATTGCCGAGCGTTTTGGTATGAGTCTGCGCACGGTTTACCGCGATGTAAAAGCGCTAATGGAAGCCGGAGTGCCGATTGGCTCAGAAGCCGGTAAGGGTTATTTTATTGTAGATGGATTTCATTTGCCTCCGGTTATGTTTACGCAAGACGAAGCCAACTCCATGATACTGGCCGGCAAATTAGTAGAACAGATTGCTGATAAGTCGGTGCGGCAAGCGTTTAGCTCTGCACTCTACAAAATTAAATCGGTGTTGAGCGATGATGATAAAGATGGTGTTGAGAATCTGGATTCTAACATTCAGGTTTATTTCCGTGGGCGAACCAACGAAAATCAGGATCATTCATTTCCCGATCATTTTATGACCGAGATTCAACGTGCGGTAGCCCGAAAGCAGGTTTTAAAATTAGATTATGTAAATCAAGCCGGTGAAGTATCGCAGCGACTGATTGAACCCGCTGGAATTTTTTTCTACAGTTTGGCCTGGCATCTTATTGGGTGGTGCCGGTTGCGCAATGGCTACCGCGATTTTCGTTCCGACAGAATAAAAAATCTGACAAACACAGGTGAAGTATTTAGCGAGCGCAGTACGGTATCGCTTAAAGAATATTTTAAGGCCATGTATGCAGCAAACGAAAACCTTGCCCCGGCTGTGGTTATTTTCGAAAAGAAAGCTTTGCATGGCCGCGCGTTAAGTTCAACCACCACTCAAACCGATTTAGGTGATCGCATCCGGGCTGAATTTGTGATGGACAGTATTGATTTTATAGCACGCTGGTTATTGATGTATGGCAAAGGTGTAGAAATAGAATCACCCGATAGCTTGCGCGAACGCGTGGCTGAATTGGCAGAAGAGCTTCATTCCCATTATTCGTCAGCTAATGTTAGCCTGAAATCATAGTAACTTCGGTAGATACTGGTTTAAAATCTCATTATCTTTGATTCATGAAGGGAATAAGTTATATAACAGATTCAAAAAGCAAACGTAAGGCTGTGGTGATTGATCTCAAGGCCTTGAAAAAGTATGACGAACAAATAGAAGATTTGTTTGATGCAATTATAGCAGAGGCCCGCAGAGATGAATCTTCTGCTGAGTGGGTTGAGGTTAAGAAAAAACTTAAGGCAAAGCGGAAGCTTTAATGTACACCATTCGAATTAAACGATCTGCCGAGAAGGAACTTTCAAAAGTTCATAGTTCCATGATAAAGCGAATAGTTAAAGCTATTGATGGTTTGGCTGAAAACCCTAGACCCTCCGGTAGCAAGAAGCTTGAAGCATTAAAAGAGTCGCTGTGGAGAATACGGGTAGGTGATTATCGTATTATTTATCACATAGAAGACGTAATCAGGATTGTTGAAATCCGTAGGGTTGGCCACCGAAAAGAAATTTACGACTAATCTTTAGCTGTCTTCATCAACTCCTGACATAACCTTGTCAGTGCTTTCAAAAGAAATTAAAATTTATTTTTTCTGGTGACATAGGGCTGTCACTTGCGTGGGCGTGATTAGCATAAAAATTAATCGCCATGCAAACCTCAACGCCAGTTCTTAAAACCGTTAAGCCCATCAATTTCTTGTTTTACCGCACCGAAACAACTGTCGATAAACTCAATACCCTGTTTTGGGTAGCGCCAGAACTTTTTCAGGAAGCTGTTCTTAACCGACTTACCATTACCGGCCCCGTTCATTGGCACTACATTGGGTTTACCGACCTATCAAAGCCATTTACTTTAGAGATTGCGTTACCGGTAGGCGAGGTGCTGGCCGATTACGATGGCAAGTTCCATTTTAAACGCACTGAAGAGTTTAAGTGTTTAACGGCAACCCATGAAGGTAACTGGCTGGAGATACCAAACAGCTACCAAAAGTTAATGCAGGTAGTACAGGAACAACAGTTGCTACCCCGTGGTATTAACCGCGAGTTGTATGTGAACGTAGATTTTAATTCTCCGGAAGCCAATACAACCGAATTACAATTGGGCTTACTATGAACCGCAGTCGCTTGTTCGTTTTGTTGGCCGGATTAGTTATAGCAGCATTGTCAATCTTTATAATTGTTTTTGGTTATGGAAGTATTGGTTTTTAAAACATCGGTTCAATCGGCAGACCATGTGGTGCGGCTAACGCCTTTGTTAAATCAGTTAGCTGGCCCTAACTGGAACTTTGCCTTAGATGATTGCGATCGTATTTTGAGGATTGTAGCACCGGTAGAATCAAATGCGGCCGTTCGCTTGTTAACTGCACACGGTTTTGATTGCGAAGAGTTGGAATAGATTTTAAACGTAGAGGTATCTGACTTTTATGTTAACTTCACTTTAACATTACCACAATGAAAAAAATAGCCACGCTTAAGAAAGTTGTTAAGAAGTCAACTCAGAAATCCTGGGACGACAGAATGGAACAGGATCATTCAGTAGTAAAAAAGTTAGACAAAGACTTTGCTGATATGAAAGCCGGTAGCCTGATGTACATTTCCAATCCCAAAACAATTGCAACCTACATTCGTAATATCCCGAAAGGCAAAGCAGTGAATTTAATAACCATGCGCAACGATCTGGCACTTGAACATGCGGCTGAAGTTACGTGTCCGGTTACAACCGGAATTTTTCTACGCATTGTAGCCGAAGCAGCAAACGAACAACTTGAGCAAGGAAAAGCTATTGGTAGAATTACTCCATTCTGGCGTGTGATTGATACAAAGATGCCTTTAGCAAAAAAATTAACTTTCGGAACTAAGCTTATTCGCGAACAGCGCAAAAAAGAAAAACTAGATCAAGATTAACCCTGACGGATTTTTTATTAAGAGCTAATAAGGAATCCGGCTGCTTATAGTTATCCTGAAGTCTGTCATTTTAAACAGACTGCTATACACATAACCCACATGATGTTTGTGCACCACTTGTGTTTGGGTATTGATAAAGTCTGCAGTAAAATCTCCTGTATGGTTGGGCGGAGTGGGAGCATGATGATCAGGCGCATCGGTGTTCATATAATTAACCATACCCCCTTGTGTATAAAATGCACTTACGTTTAGATTAAGTACTCCTGTTGAAAGTCGTTTAAAAATATGGCTAAGATCGTATTGAAAACCACCACCAGCTGCGTATGCCAGCGTACCATCTTTATGCAGTAAAGCAGTTTCAACCGGAGCACAATCATCCCAATCATTAGGATCGTAGATATTAAGATTTGTTCTGAACCACGCATATCCTGCTCTGAAACCCACATAGGGTGTTAACTTCTTTCCCATGGTAAGATTGTATCGCAAGGATGCCATCGTGTTGGTAAAGGAGTTTGTTACACGCACATCCATGTCGGCCACGGTGCCATCGTCAAATGTATATTGTTGCTGCGTTTCGTCATTGCCATAAATGGTAAAGTTTACATCAAGCCCAAGCGAAATCCGTTTTTCGGCAACTACCCGATGCAGGCCCAGCGTTACTCCATGTCCTTGGCGGATGTTCTGTTGCATTTTGCCCGAAGGCGATGCAAATGTGTAACCGGCCGACCACTCCATACGGCCCTGGCTTATGGCGGGGATTGCAATCACCACTAAAAGGATTGACACGAAGGTTTTCATGGGGAATTTTATTTTGTAAGTGAAGATAAATAAAAAGAATGGCTTTAAGTCAAGCCTGCTTACTTTTGAACCATGACAGTACCCGAAAAGGCAAACGCAGTAGCCGAAGTTTTTGATGAACTGGATGCACGCATCGCGGCTTTTCAGGCTAATACAACCCTGCATTGCAAATTTGGGTGTGGCAAATGTTGTTTTAAGCCCGATATAGAAGCCAGCGTGCTGGAGTTTCTACCATTTGCATTGTACTTACATCAAAACAAACTGGCTGAACAATGGCTTGAAAAATTAGAAGGCACGAGCGATCCGTTATGTTTAATTCTTAATCCTACGCAAGCGGGCGCGGGTTTGTGTTCTGAGTATAAACATCGTGGCTTGATTTGCCGCTTGTTTGGCTACTCGGCCCGCACCAACAAGTATGGAAAGAAAGAACTGGTAACGTGTCAGATTATTAAAACCGAACAAGCCGAAGCGTACCAATCAGCAACAGCAAAAATTGAAACTGGAATAGAGGTGCCAGTTATGAACCAGGTGTATATGCAACTGCACGCTATTGATTTCGATCTGGCCCAGAAATTTTACCCAATCAATCAGGCCATACGCCATGCTATAGAAACTGTATTGCAATATTATGCTTACCGCGATTAGGGATTAAAACCGATCTATAATAACCTTCCCAATCTTACTTATAACTCCGGTTGAAAACTTGGGTTTAGGCAACAACTGCTGCGATTCGCTTTGCGATGAATTATCCAACATCCACGTAGTAATGGCAATAATCATTGCCACCAGAATACCAGCCACCAGAATCAGGTCTTTATGTGTGATTTTAAACTGCACCGCCTGCTGGTTTCCAAAACCAGTGCCATTAGCCGCAAGGCTTAGTTTTTCTGATTTTTTGAGGTTTTGGGTTGGTTTCATGTTCAGTTTTGTACAATTCCGTTGATCTTATCCGGACAGCCGGTTACAGCGGCCCGGTGTTTGTTAATTAAACCAGCGGAACTTGTTTTCTTTTTACATTTGTTACAAGGTTCGACTCATAATTACAGATTTATGAAAAAATATTTGTCGGTTTTGCTTTTCGCGATGGTTGGCCAGCTGGGGGCACAGGAAAAAACCGAGTCTGCCGTAAAGTGGATTACATTCGAAGAAGCAGTTGAGAAATCGAAAACTGAAAAACGCAAGATTTTTATTGATGTCTATACCGATTGGTGTGGCTGGTGCAAGGTGATGGATAAAAACACCTTTACCGATCCGAAAATTGCCGCACTCCTGAACGAAAAATTCTATGCGGTGAAGTTCGATGCCGAGCAAACTGCCGATGTTGTTTTCAGAGGTACAACCTTTAAGTTTGTTCCTTACGGGAATAAAGGCTCGCACCAATTAGCGATGGCACTATTGAACAATCAGATGAGCTATCCCAATTTTGTATTTCTGGACGAAGAGTTTCGGATTATTCCGGTTATTCAAGGCTACCAATCATTACCCGGTTATCGCAAGCCAGAGGACTTCCACATTTTTGTGAGCTTTGTGGGTGGCGACTTTTACAAAACCAAGTTGTTTCAAGATTATCAGAAGGAATATAAATCTCCTTATGTAGCTCCAACTACTTCCTCTGTAGGAAAGTGATTCTCAAGTTAAGCCAATAAAAAAGCCACGCGATTCGCGTGGCTTTTCTTTTATAGATTTAAGGTTAGGTATTAATCGTGCTTCTTCTCGTTTTTAGAGGTCTTTGCTTTATCGAGGTAGCCAACGGCTGCAACAAAACCAATAATTACCGCTACAATAGTTACAAACAGGTTAGCTCCGTCTCCTACATTTTGTTCGAAAAACATAATCGTTTGGTGTTAAATTCTAATGGTCAAATGTAAGGGTTCTGAGTAAAAATTCAATACCAAATTCAGGTGTTGTTGTTATTAAATTCCTAATTCCACTTTATTAGCTCTTAACACTTCAATTATAAAGGCAATATGCTCAGCAAGATCTACTTCCAGCAACTCTACACCTTTGTAAACCTCATCGCGCTCTACTTTGGCTGCAAAACCTTTGTCTTTCAGTTTTTTAATAACCGATTTGGTTTCTAATGTAGCAATACCTTCAGGGCGTACCTGTGCGCAGGCTACAATAAAACCGGTTAGTTCATCGCAGGCTAATAAGGCTTTATCTAAACGGGTTTCGTAGGGCACATTCCACTTGGTGTAATGGGCAGAAATGGCATGGGCAATTTCTGTTTCACCCATGCCAGTAAGCTTCTCAACAATAATCTGAGGATGTTTTTCAGGATAGGCTTCGTAATCGGCATCGTGTAGCAAGCCTGCAATGGCCCATGCTTCTTTGTCTTCACCAAATTTCTCCGCATAAGCTTCCATCACCAATTCGATGGTGCGCATGTGGCGAAGTAAGCTTTGGCTTTGGGTAAGGCTGCTGAGAATACTCCGGGCTTCGGTTCGGTTGATCATTTGCGCTTAATGGCGGTAATAGATTTACGCTTGGAATAGAACAAATTAAAACCACCCAGCACAATGGCTAACCCCAGAATAGTTATGGTAATAATCATTCTGGTTTTTTGTAGTTCAAGCGCATTGATTTCGGCTTTGGTTTTTAACGCTTCCATTTCACGCTCTTTCTCCTGCAAATCCATCGCTATTTCCATTTGGGCAATTTTGCGACTACTCTCTTCGCCATAAATTTTTTCTTTCACTACATCATAACGCAACATGGTTTCGTAAGCTTCTTTCATTTTGCCTTGCTTGGAGTAATTAAGAGCCATGCTTTTCAGAATGTTTGGCTCAAAAATGAATGCTTGCATCTCCCCACTCATCGTCATGGCACTGTCCAGATAGGCTTGTGCAGTTTTAAACTGACCAGCTCGTGCATATACTTCCCCCAAACTGCTCAGCACATTTAAGGTTAACAAATTGTCGTTTTCCTTTCGGGCAAGTTTTAAGGTACGTTCATAATATTCTGCTGCCCGCTGCAAGTTGCCTTGCTTAAAATAAATATTACCAATGTTGTTGATAGGATCGGCAAACGGTTGGCCTTTTCTTTCTGCAAGTTGAAAGGCTTCGGTATAATATTTAAGTGCCTGCTCTTGTTCCTGCACATTATTATGAAGGTTACCCAGGTTATTCAACGACCTGATCAGGTTGGAGGAATCACCTATTTCCATAAAGTGCTTGTGTGCATCTTCATAATATTTCATGGCCTGGCCATGATCCTTTTTGAAGGAATAAATATTTCCAATATTACTCTTGGTAGCGGCAATGCCTTCCTTGTTATCCAACTTGGTATAAATCTGAAGGCTGATGAGGTAATACTCCAGTGATTTATCTAACGCACCCTGATTACGGTATGCCACCCCTAAATTGTTGTACGAGGCGGCCATTCCTTTTTGATCATCAATTTCAGTGGCCAGGGCCAATGCCTGTCGGGTGTATTCAATTGCTTTTACCGGATCGGAATTGATGTAGGCCCGAAAGAATTCGTTCAGGGTTTTTACTTTCAGATCACCCTTGGCAGTTTCAAGTGCTCTTTCAAGACTATCAATTTTGGTTTGGGCCACGGCAACCGAAACACTAAAAGCCAGTAATACAATGTAAATACCCTTCATAAAGCTAAATTATCTGCTAAAATTAAGAATTATCTACTAACCCGTATTCAGGCCGTTCGTATAGCGGTGCATTGAACTTTCAATTTTGTTAAGGATATTTCACCTTCAATCGTATTACTTATGCGCATACTGACTCTTTTTATCTGTGGATTTCTTGGAATTGTTGCCACTCAGGCTCAATCTCAACCTAATGAACAAGCCGTTATGGAGCCTATTGTAAGGTTATTTACCGGCATGAATAAAGGCGACAGTGCTATGGTGCACAGTGCTTTTGCAAAAGAGATAACAATGGCTACCGTTACTAAAGATAAAGCTGGTAATGTGGTGGTGAGACGTGAAAATTCGCTGGCCGGTTTTTTAAAAGCCATTGCCACGCCTCGAGCTGAGCCGTTGAACGAACCAATTTGGAATACCAAAATAGAAGTAGATGGAAATTTTGCGCAGGTATGGACGGACTATGCATTTTACATTGGCAAAAAATTTAGCCACTGCGGGGTAGATGCCTTTCAGTTGGTGAACAATGGCTCAGGTTGGAAGATTATTCACCTGGCCGATACCAGACGCACAGCAGATTGTAATATCCCACCATCGGTTTCAGATCAATTTAAATAATACAGACCATGAAATATCTTGTAATACTTTTCTTTCTTACGCTAAGTGTTGTAGCAGGTGCGCAAACTATAACTACCGTTATTCTGGTTCGCCATGCTGAGAAAGGAACCGATGATCCTAAAGATCCTGAACTATCTGAAGCTGGTAAAGAGCGTGCGCAGCATCTGGCTCAGGTTTTAAAAGAAATCAAAGTTGATGCAATCTATTCAACGCCTTACAAGCGTACTCGTAATACAGTTACACCATTAGCCGAAGCAAAAGGAATTTCTGTCTTAAATTATGATCCCTCCAAAAAGGAAGAGATAGATATGTTGTTGCAAAAATTTGCTGGCGGAACAATCGTAATAGCAGGTCATTCCAACACGGTGCCAGGCCTTGCTAACTACCTTACCGGCAAAACCGAGTTTCAAAATTTTGACGACAGTGATTATGATAATCTGATGGTTGTAACAGTTGTTGAAAGGGGAAAGAACGCTAAAGTGGTCTGGTTAACTTACTAGTTGTATCACAGATTCTTTTTGTACTTCACCAGTGTAGCTTTAATCATCTGGCCTTTGGTGTATTTGGTTTTGGAACCAAAAATTCCGAGAAAGCCACGCCTTCTTCCGGCACCAGCCGCAGCGCCACCAGTTGAACTTCCGGTATTTGTCAATGCTATTTCATCGAACAAAATCGCATCGGCACCTTTTTCTTTTACGCGCGCTACAATTTTATTCTGCACCTTATCAGAATTACGTCTTGCTGTAACCTCGTAAGTAGCTTTGCCCATAATTTCATTCGCCTCACTTATATCGCTTTCGCGGAAATAAATTTCTACAGTATCCGTTGGCGGATAGGTGCGGCCGTAATAGATTATTTTATTAGCGCACGATGCCGTACTTAAAAGAATACCAAGAAACACAAATGATTTCATTTTGCGGATTTTAAAATGCGAATGTAAGGGCTTTCTTTTTTCCGGCCATAACGCTAAATTCGAAACATGACAGCCAGCCGTTTGATTTTCGGTTTTTGTTTGCTGTTGTGTGCAGAGGTATTTGCACAACAACCGGAAGAACTTCGTAAAAGCATTTACTTTAATGGGGGTAGTTTCGATATCGATGAGTTTCAGGTAGAAATGCTTTCCGATTGGCTCGATTCGATTCCCAATCTTTTAGATAAATATCAGATTCAACTTATAAGCCACACCGATCCGATAGGCGGCAAGGAATACAACCAATGGCTTTCGCAGATGCGCAGTCAGGAAGTCTTTCAGTTGTTACTCGATAAAGACATTCCTGAACAATCCATCTCTATTAAAGACTGGGGTCTTGAAAATCCGGTTTACACCAATCAAACCTACCGCGGTATGCGGTTAAACCGAAGAGTGGATGTTATTCTGCATCCATTGGTGTATTGAGATGTTGAGATTTAATTTCAGGCTTCTTCCTTGAAAAAACATTAGGCCAGCCGGTCGCTTTCGGACACCTTTTTTCAGTTACGGACGTGATTTTGTGCAACTAATCGCGTATTTGCGCATCTAAATCAACATTACGGTCTTGGCATGTTATTGGCCAATAGCGGTCAGGCTGGCAAGACTTCCACAAACAAAAGCCAAAATTCATGATTGTTTTAAAGAACATCGACAAGTACATCGACTCTCGTTTTCAGCGCACATTCATTCTTAAGGGTATTGACCTGGAAGTAAAGCAAGGCGAATTTTTAACCATTATGGGGCCCAGCGGTTCGGGCAAATCTACTCTAATGAATATTGTTGGGATGCTGGATGAGCCCTCGGCCGGTGAGTATTACTTTTTTGATGAACCCGTGCACAAAATGCGCGAGAAGCAAAAGAGCGAGATGCATAAGAACTACATCGGCTTCATTTTTCAAGCCTACCATCTTATAGATGAACTTACGGTGTATGAAAACATAGAAACGCCATTGTTGTATAAGGGCGTAAGTGGCAGCCAGCGCAAAAGCATGGTAGCCGAAATGCTGGATCGCTTTAACATGGTTGCTAAGAAGGACTTGTTCCCTGAACAACTTTCGGGTGGGCAGCAGCAATTGGTGGGCATTGCACGCGCCATTGTTGGGCAACCTAAGTTATTACTGGCCGATGAGCCTACGGGTAATCTGCATTCTGAGCAAGGCAAACAGATTATGGATATTTTTCAAAAGCTGAATGAAGAAGGTATAACCATCATTCAGGTTACACACTCAGAAGAAAATGCAAAGCGCGGCAAGCGTATTTTACAAATAGCCGATGGGGCAGTTGAATCAGACGAAAAGGTTAGTTAAGAATAAATATGAAGTACACGGTTGCGGTTTTATTGATCTTAGTTGGTGTTGGTTCTGGCCACGCACAGCAAACGCTCACGTTTAAGAATGCGATTAAAATGGGGTTGGAGAATAACCTGTTACTTAATCAGCAGAAAAATCTTTTGATTAGTACAGGAGTAAACCGCACCTCGGCATTATTGCAAATGACCCCAAGTGTTTCGGCTGGAGGAAGTGCCGGTAGATTTGATGGTAATTCTTTTAACCAACAACGTGGTGAGGTTGTAAACGGCCAGGTTGATTTTATTAATGGTGGCTTATCAGCCAGTGTACCCATCTTTAATGGTTTTAATCAGATTAATTCCTACAAGCAGGCTGCCAGCCAAAACGAAGCCCAGTTAAATTTTGTGGTGCGTACAAAACAAGATGTAATCCGTAATGTGGCGTTTCAATATTTAACCTGTTTGCTGGATCAACAGCTGCAAAAAATTGATCAACAAAATCTGGAAACCCAAAAAACACAACTTGATCAGATAAAGCAACAAGTTGATTTGGGCAGTAGGGCAGAAGCGGATTTATACAATCAGGAGTTTCAAGTGCGGAATGCCGAGCTGTTGGTAGTACGTTCGTCTAATCGACTTAAAAACGATAAGGCATTACTTGCTCAAACACTCATGATAGATCCGATTGTTTCGTTTGAACTTGAAGAAGTGAGTTGGGGTGCTGAAGATTATCTGGTAGAAGATTTGGCCGTGGAAAATCTTAACACAACTGCGCTGCAAAGCCGTGCTGATTTAAAGCAAGCCTCTAATACTGAACGTGCAGCTCAATTAGGTTATCTCTCCAGACGTGGCCGGTATTTTCCTAACCTTTCTGGCTTTGCTGAAATGAACTCTCGTTATAATTTTATTCACGGTGCTCCAGACAACCGCACGTTCGACCAACAGTTCAGATCGGATAACCGCCAGTTTAATTATGGTGTGTCCTTGCAGGTACCAATTTTTGGAGGGTTTACTAATCGTGCACAGGTTACCCAACAGCGCGTGCTATTTGAAAATGCAAAACTCAACACTACAAATATGGAGGTTCGTGTAAAGTCAGATGTGCTGATAGCCCACCAGAATTATCAGGATGCGCGCGCGAGTTTTTCATCTGCGGAAGCGCAATTAAAATCTGGCGAGCTGTCGTATAAAATGGAAAAGGAACGTTACGATCTGGGTATCTCCAACATTGTACAATTAACCACGGCCCAACAATCTTATGTACGGGCACAATCCGATTTTGCCAGCGCCCAGTTTACGCTTATGTTTCAGAAATTATTGATCAACTACGCCACAGGTACACTGCAAGAGGAGGATATTCCTTAGCATAAACCTTTCAGGTCTTTAAGCCGAAGTGCAAAGACCTGAAAGGTTTTTGAACCTGATATTTTCTTACATTTGCAGCCCCATCGTTTGATGGGGCTTGTTTTTGCATTAAAAACTCGCTTTTAAAAACAAATTTGCAGTCACCCGCCCGCTGGCTGCATGTAAACAGGGCAAGATTATGGCGAAAGTCCAGAAGGAGAAAAACGAAGAATCTAAATCAAAAGCTGCAAAGCCGGTAATTGACGATGCCCCTGTAAAGAAGGCCGTTAAAGGTGCTGCTGCCGAAGAACTCTTCGAAAAAGACGAGCTTACCGAATTCAAAAAGGCTAAGAAAGCCGAAGAGGAAGAAGGCATAAGCCGTATGATTAAAGATGTAACAGCACGTAAGGCTGCTACAGAATCAAGCATTTCAACCGAAAATTTTGACTGGGATGCTTACGATCGCAAAGGTTTTGGCGAAGGTTATTCTTCTAAAGACCGCGAAGCATTACTTAAAAAATACGAAGGAACCGTAACCACCATCAACGAAAGTGAATTAGTGGTAGGAACCGTTGTGGGTATTAACGACCGCGATGTGATCCTGAACATCGGTTTCAAATCAGATGGCCTTGTGCCATTGGCCGAATTCAAAGACATGCCAAGTCTTAAGATTGGCGATGTAGTTGATCTTTTCATTGAAGAACGCGAAAACCTGATGGGTCAGTTAATTCTGAGCCGTAGAAAAGCCAAGTTGTTGAAAGGCTGGGAAAATGTGCAGAAGGCTTTGGATAACGATTCAGTTATTGAAGGCTTTGTGAAGCGCAGAACCAAAGGTGGTTTGATTGTAGATGTATTTGGAATTGAAGCATTCTTGCCAGGTTCTCAAATTGATGTGAAGCCTATTCGCGATTTCGATGTGTATGTAAACAAGAATATCGAAGTGAAGGTGGTGAAAATCAACTACACCAACGATAACGTAGTAGTATCGCACAAAGTGTTGATCGAGAAAGATCTTGAACAACAGAAGGCAGTAATCCTCACTAACCTTGAAAAAGGTCAGGTGTTGGAAGGTGTAATCAAGAACATGACCAACTTCGGTGTATTCATCGATTTGGGTGGTGTAGATGGGTTACTCCACATCACTGATATTTCATGGGGTCGCATTAGCCATCCAGAAGAGTTGTTGAAACTTGACCAGACTGTAAAAGTGGTGGTATTGGATTTTGATGGCGATAAGAAACGTATTTCATTAGGCATGAAACAACTTACTCCTCATCCGTGGGAATCGTTGGCTGCTGAAATCGCAGTTGGCTCTAAGGTGAAAGGTAAGATTGTAAACGTAGCCGATTATGGTGCATTCCTTGAATTGCAACCGGGTGTTGAAGGCTTGATCCACGTAAGTGAAATGAGCTGGAGCCAGCATCTGCGCAATCCTCAGGATTTCATTAAAGTAGGAGACGAGTTGGAAGCAGTTGTATTGACGATCGATCGCGAAGAGCGCAAGATGTCACTTGGCATCAAACAACTTACCGAAGATCCTTGGACTCGCCAGGATGTACTTGGTAAGTATGCTGTTGGTACCCGCCACAAAGGTGTGGTGCGTAACCTTACCAACTTCGGTTTGTTCATCGAACTGGAAGAAGGTATTGATGGTTTGGTACACGTTTCAGATTTAAGCTGGACTAAAAAGATCAAGCATCCTTCTGAGTTTACTAAAGTAGGAGAGTCTTTAGAAGTACAAGTATTGGAGTTGGATGCTACCAATCGCAGACTGGCCCTGAGCCATAAGCATTTGGAAGAAAATCCTTGGGATACTTTCGAAACCATCTTTACAGTGGGTTCAGTGCATAAGAGCACCATCATCAGCAAGAACGATAAAGGCGCAGTACTTGAATTACCATATGGTATTGAAGGTTTCTGTTCGGCCAAAAATCTGGTGAAGCAAGACGAAAGCAAAGTAGAAGTAGGCGAAGCTTACGACTTTAAAGTGCTTGAGTTTTCGAAAGAAGAGCGCAGAATTGTGTTGAGTCTTAAAGCAACCTGGTCGACAGAAGTTGAAAAGACCGAGCAACCTGCAGCTAAGAAGAAAGCCGCTCCTAAAGGCAAGAGCATTGATAAGATTAACCAGGAAGCAGAGAAATCTACTTTGGGAGATATTGAAGCATTGAGCGCGCTGAAGGAGAAAATGAGTGCTGCTAAAAAGCCAACCGAATAATTCGACCGGCTTAATTAATAGAGGAAGGTGGCTGCTCAAATAGCCACCTTCTTTTTTTAAGTTGGTTGTAAAGCGAGGCGATTTTTATAGTTTTGTAATTCAATTAAGGTTCCGTGGCCGAGTGGCTAGGCTGAGCTCTGCAAAAGCTCCTACAGCGGTTCGAATCCGCTCGGAACCTCCCGCAAAAAGCCATCCGCAGGATGGCTTTTTTGTTTTTAGGGAATGCATGTAAAAGTCTGCAATGCGGTTCGTCCCGATAGCTATCGGGACCGCTCGGAACCTCCAGCGATAAGGAGAATTCAGAAATGAGTTCTCTTTTTTTGTTTATGACTTCTTGTATGAATAGTGTTGTTTTAGCAAATCCTTCCATCACAAAATCCATAGCAACCAATTCCAGTTTTTATATATCTTTCCAACATGAAGAAATTCTTAATTGGCATGGGAGTATTATTGGCAGCAGCCTGCTCAACTCCCAAAAAACAAGATGTTATGGAGAACACAACTTCTCAACCCTCATTGAACGAACAAACCATTACCATCACTAACACCAATGGTTTAAAGGCTACGATCACACCCTACGGTGGTAAAGTAATTAGTCTTTGGGTGCCCGATAAAAATGGTAATCTGGGCGATATAGTTTTAGGGTATGATTCAGCCAGCCAATACCCTTCAGGTAATCCATACTTTGGTGCATTAATCGGTCGCTATGGAAACCGCATTGCCAAAGGGCAGTTTACCCTCGATGGCACAACGTACCAGTTGGAGACAAATAACGGAGCGAATGCCTTGCACGGTGGGCCCGGTGGATTTCATAATGTGATGTGGAATGTAGTTGAAGTTAAACCTAATAGTATTGCCTTGGCGTACACCAGTGCCGATGGTGAAGAAGGTTATCCCGGTACACTTCAGGCTAAAGTTATTTACACCTTAACGGATGCGAACGAACTCACTATTGAATACGAAGCCACAACCGATCAACCTACTATTGCCAACCTAACGCATCACTCATTCTTTAACTTGGCTGGCGAAGGTGTGGGCGATATTCTGAATCATGAATTGCAAATTATTGCCGATACGTTTACGCCTGTAGATGAAGGTTTGATTCCAACCGGTGAATTAAAGCCCGTTGCCGGAACCGCATTTGATTTTAATAAACCAACTGCGATAGGCGCGCGTATTAATCAGCAAGATGATCAACTTAAATATGGAAAAGGTTACGACCACAATTGGGTGTTGAAACGTGAAGGCACAGGCTTGAGTCTTGCGGCAGTAGTTGCAGAACCTACAACCGGCAGAGTAATGGAAGTATGGACTACCGAACCCGGACTTCAGTTTTATTCAGGCAATTTCCTGAATGGTACCGATGGAGGCAAAGGCGGAAAGCAATATCAGTTTCGTACGGCATTTTGCCTGGAGGCGCAACACTTTCCTGACTCACCGAACAAACAAGAATTTCCTTCTACGGTGTTAAGGCCCGGCCAGGTCTACACTCAAAAAACGGTTTACAAATTTTTGACGAAGTAATTCTTCATTTCTTCTTATTCCATTGTAAAGCCTCCTAAAAAGTGAGGCTTTCATTTTTCCATGGCGTCTATCTTAACGTGCCAATATCAATAAATACTGATTATATCTATGAGTTTATGATCTGGATCATAAACCAAGAGTAGTTCAATCCTAATATTTGATGGTCGATTGCTATGAAAAGGAATAGCGTACCATCTTGCCTCACCGAATTTAATTCAATCTGGAATCCAGTATTGAGTGCCTTCTTAAAACAAGTCATATTTCCAGATGATAAAAATCATTTTTTAACGGAGGCCACGCGGGTAGGTTTGATACAGCAAATCAGCCCGCTTATGATTGATCCATTAGTTCTACTGCGTTATGGTGCTCGCGAAGTAAGCCTTCAAAAAGATGACGTACTTTTTCGCGAAGGCGATGAAGCATTGTATTATTTTCAGATGCGAAGCGGCTCCATGAAAATGATCACCAACAGCTCGGATGGTCAGGAATTTATTCAAGGCATATTTAAGAGTGCCGATAGTTTTGGTGAACCACCTTTACTTTGTTCATTTCCTTACCCCAGTCATGCCATTGCATTAGAGCCTTCGGTTGTGATTAAACTTTCCAAAGAAAAGTTTCTAACGCTGCTGCGCGAAAATTTCGAAATACATCTTCAGCTCGATAAGGTGTTGTGCCAGCGGTTACGCTACAAAGCGATGGTGCTGTCAGAGATTTCTTTTTACGATCCAGAACATCGCATTATGAGTTTGCTCCAATACTTAAAGGAAGAAGCACATCAAAGCAAGTTTGCCGGAATGATCCGTGAGAATCATGTATATGAAGTTCCCTTTACACGGCAACAGTTAGCCGATATGAGTGGGCTTCGGGTAGAAACTGTTATCCGCACCGTTAAAAAAATGGAAGAGGATGGTAAGGTAAAACTGGTTGGAAGAAAAATTACACTTTAAATATTACCTATGAAAACAATGAAATTTCTGATTGGAGCAAGCCTGGCAGCAGTCATGTTTGCCTGCGCACCAGACAAGCCTGTGAATACGGAGGAGAAAGATCTGAATAAAAGTGCAGTGGAGGCTATTACTGACCCTACCAAAGGAATTGGGGCAGTAAAAAATGTAACCCTCAACACACCCTTAGAACAAGATCGCGTAAAGCGCGGCTTGGCTATTTATGAAATGAAGTGCCTCTCTTGTCATAAGCTTGACGAAACCCGGATTGTTGGGCCCGGTTGGAAAGATGTTACCAAAAATCGTAAACCGGAGTGGATTATGAACATGATTACGAATGTAGATGTCATGCTTGATCAGGACCCGGAAGCGCAAAAATTACTGGAACTTTGTTTAATGCGTATGCCCAACCAAAACATGTCGATTGGCGATGCGCGCGATGTGCTTGAGTTTATGCGTCAGAACGATGGAGAAAAGTAAACTAAAAACTTATGAAAGCTTATTTTATTTTTCTTGCTGTGCTGTTGTTTGCTTGTGGCCAACAAGCCACCACCGAAACAACAGTTGATTCGAATATTCCAGCAGGTGGCCAGTCAAATGTAAAAGATGATGACTCGCAACCGGATGTGGTAAAAATTGCAGTTAACTCGCCCGATCACACTACGTTGGTTGCTGCCCTTAAGGCTGCCGATTATGTAGATGCGCTTTCCAATGCCGGACCATTTACGGTTTTCGCACCAACCAATGCTGCGTTTGATAAACTTCCTGCCGGAACGCTGGAGACCTTAACCAAACCTGAGAACAAAGAACAACTGCGTACTATTCTGGAATACCATGTGTATGTGGGCGTGCTAACCGAAACCATGATTCAGGATGGTATGACATTAAACCAGGTTAGCCTGGATAATGTAACGCTCAATAAAAAGGATGGCAAGCTTACCGTTAATGGTGCTAACGTGTTGGGTTCTGCCCGTGGCTCAAATGGAATGGTTTACATTATTGATGCTGTGTTGTTACCGCCCGCTAAAAATTGATTCTCACTTCACTAAATATTAATTGTTATGAAAACTAAAATATCTCGCCTGCTTACTTTGCTGGTAATATTCACCAGCACAGTTGCATGGCAAAGTTGTAAACCAAAAGCACCTGCCAGTGTGGCGATGGGCGATGCAGCATCTAAAGCATTTGTACCACCCGGAAAGTATGATGAATTCTATAATGTTGTTTCGGGAGGATTTAATGGCCAGATGAGCATCTACGGGCTTCCATCGGGACGATTGTTTCGTATCATTCCGGTTTTTTCACAGTTTCCTGAAAGCGGTTGGGGTTACAGCGAAGAAACAAAACCGATGCTTAATACCTCGCATGGTTTTGTTCCGTGGGATGACCTGCACCACATTGCATTATCCACCACCAATGGCGAGCACGATGGTCGCTGGGCTTTTGGTAATGCCAACAATACACCCCGCGTAGCACGGGTAGATATGAAAACTTTTAAGACCGTAGAAATCTTAGAATTGCCTAATAGCGGGGGTAATCACTCATCGCCTTTTATTACCGAGAATACCGAGTATGTGGTGGCGGGCACTCGCTTTAGTGTGCCGGTAGGCGATAAAACCGATGTTCCTATCAGTTCTTTCAAAGAGAACTTTAAAGGCTATATCAGTTTTATTTCAGTTGACCCGACCGATGGCAAAATGAAAATTGCGTTTCAGTTAAAAACCCCCGGTGTAAGTTTTGACCTTGCCCGAGCAGGTAAAGGCAAATCGCACGGTTGGTTCTTTTTCTCCACGTATAATACCGAACAAGCCTACACGCTTTTGGAGGTAAATGCTTCGCAAAAAGATAAAGATTTTATTATGGCTGTTAACTGGAAAAAAGCGGAAGAATATATCAAAGCAGGAAAAGGACAAACCGCAAAAGCAAAATATGCTCATAATGTTTGGGACGAACACACTCACACAGGCGTATCAACTATAATGGATGAAGTACTTCAATTAGACCCGGCAGAATTGAAAGATATCATCTATTTTATTCCTTGTCCTAAGTCTCCACATGGTTGCGATACCGATCCAACAGGCGAATACATTGTAGGTAGTGGCAAGTTAGCTGCGTTAATACCCGTATTCTCATTCACCAAAATACAACAAGCTATTGCCAACAAAGAATTTGAAGGCGAGTTTGCCGGCATTCCGGTTATTAAATATGAAGCCGCTTTACATGGCGAAGTGAAGAAGCCTGGCCTTGGCCCGTTGCACACCGAATTTGATGCGAAGGGTAATGCGTATACCTCCTTCTTTGTTTCATCTGAAATTGTGAAGTGGAATGTGCAATCATTGGAGGTTTTAGACCGGGTTCCAACTTACTATTCAATTGGTCACCTGAGTATACCTGGCGGCCCAACTAAAAAACCGCATGGCAAATATGTAGTTGCTTACAATAAGATTACAAAAGACCGGTATTTGCCTACGGGCCCCGAGCTTACACAGTCTGCGCAATTGTATGATATCAGCGGTGATAAGATGCAACTCATACTTGATTTTCCTACCACAGGAGAACCGCACTATGCTGAGTCGATACCGGCTGAATTGGTAATGCCTAATTCGGTAAAAATCTTTAAGCTGGAAGAAAACAAACATCCCTATGTAGCTTTAGGTGAGGGCCAGGCAAAAGTTGAGCGAAAAGGAAATCAGGTGCATGTGTATATGACGGCTATTCGCTCGCACCTTACACCCGATAATATTGAAGGTGTTAAGCTTGGCGATGATGTTTATTTCCATGTAACTAACCTGGAACAGGATTGGGATGTTCCACATGGCTTTGCTATAAAAGGAGCAAGCACTGCCGAGATTTTGGTTATGCCCGGTGAAACTCAAACGTTAAAATGGAAACCTTTAACTGTAGGTGTGTTTCCGTTCTATTGTACCGACTTCTGCTCAGCCTTACATCAGGAAATGCAAGGTTATGTACGTGTATCGCCAGCAAGTAGTAACGTTCCATTGAAATTTTCAACTGGTAAAATCGAAGACCAAAGCACTGGCGCTGGTCAATAGATCTCGCCTCAAGGCGAGTTGAATTCATAGTTTCCAGATTGAAGGCCCCGCTCCGCTTTGGCGGATGCGGGGTTAACCAAAACACAAACTAAAATGAAAAAACTTAAGCCCATATCGCGCGTGGTAGTTGCAATAGCAGCCTTGTTGATGGTAAGTGCCTACTTTGTGCCGTTGTGGCAAATCTTAATGTGGGCACCTCAATACCCCGAAGGTCTGGAAATGGATATCTGGATTAACACAATAACCGGAGATGTAAAAGTTATCAGTGCCCTTAATCATTATATCGGTATGAAGCATATCGAAGTAGAAATGTTTCCGGAGTTTGGGTATATGATTTACATCGTTGGGTTTTTAATTGGATTCGGATTTTTAACAGCACTGATCAATCGCAGGTTCATGTTGTGGCTGTATAGTTTGCTGTTGGTGGCAACCGCAGTGGCCGCGCTGGTCGATTTCTGGTTGTGGGGTTATGATTATGGCCACAATCTTGATCCAACAGCTGCCATCAATATTCCGGGTATGTCTTACCAACCTCCGCTGATCGGCACTAAACAACTTCTAAACTTCACAGCATTTTCAGGTCCGGATATAGGTGGATGGATTTTTATAGCCTCTGGCGTTTTGATTATGGGCACACTGGGTTTTGAATTATATACTCAAAAGAAAAGAGCATGAAAGCCACTATTATTCTACTAATAGGTTTGGTAATGTTGGGTTGCAGCGCTAAACCCGAACCGTTGGTATTTGGTAAAGATGCCTGCTACACCTGTAAGATGACTTTGGTGGATAGCAAATACGGGGCAGAACTGGTAACCCAAAAAGGTAAAATCTATAAGTTCGATGATTTGAATTGTATGTTGAACTTCTATCATTCCGGCTATGAGGAAGTTTCTGATTTTAAATTCGTTCAGGTAATCGATTTTTCGAAACCCGAGAAATTGATTGATGCGCAACATGCCTGGTATGTAAAGTCGGCTAACCTGCGCACACCCATGGCCAGCGAAGTGGCAGCCTTTGAAACGGAACAATCAACACAAGTATTTAAGAAAGAATGGAACGGAGTGTTGTTAAGCTGGGGCGAAATTCAAACACAGTTTAAATAAAAGATGTTAAGGTTAGTTGTAATTGCGGTAATGCTGATCAGTTGCTTTATAAGCAATGCAACCACTTTCGTGGTTGGTGCAAGCCAAAAAATAAAGCACATCAAAGATGCAATCATGCAGGCACAACCAGGCGATACAGTGTTGATTCAATCAGGGGTTTATCGGGAAGGAAATCTGATTTTGCAAAAGTCGCTTGTTATAAAAGGGGAAGGCTATCCGATACTAGATGGTGAAAATCAATTTGAAATCTTTACCATTCACGCCAATAACGTAGTAATTAAAGGATTGAAATTTAGAAACACCGGTATTGCCAGTATTAACGACTTGGCAGCGATAAAACTATTGGAGTCAAGTCGGGTTAAGATTCTACAAAACAAATTCGAAAATACTTTCTTTGGAATCTATCTCGCAAATTCTTCACACGTATGGATTGATGGGAATGAATTACAAGCTGAAGCAGAAACCGAACATCAGATCGGTAATGGTATTCATTTATGGAAGTGTACTAACATCACCGTTAATAATAACACGGTAAAGGGTCATCGCGATGGAATTTATTTCGAGTTTGTCACGAACTCCTTAATCACCAATAATCACAGCGAAGGTAACATGCGGTATGGTTTGCATTTTATGTTTTCGCATAACGATGAATATCGCAACAACAAATTTGTAAATAATGGAGCTGGGGTAGCAGTAATGTACACCAAAGAGGTTACTATGGTGAACAATACATTTGTTCATAACTGGGGGTCATCTGCCTATGGATTGCTACTAAAAGATATTCGCGATAGCGAGATTAGTAATAATTCCTTTCTGGAAAATTCAGTTGGAATTTTTATGGAAGGCAGCAGTCGCAATAACATTCAACAAAATAAATTTTATCAAAACGGGTACGCGTTAAAGTTGCAAGCCAGTTGCGATGATAATGTAATTCGCAAAAACAACTTTCAGCAAAACACATTCGATCTGGTAACTAATGGTAGTCTTGTTTTAAATAAAATTGAAGCTAACTATTGGGATCGGTATGAAGGTTATGATTTAGATAAAGATAAAACGGGCGATGTGCCGTACCGGCCCATCAGTATGTATGGCACCATTGTGGAACGCATGCCGCAGGCAATTTTATTGTGGCGAAGTTTCCTGGTGTTATTGTTGGATAAAGCTGAAAAAGCCATACCCATACTTACACCTGAAAATTTAATGGACTCAGCACCCGCCATGCATCCGTATGATTTTAATTGACAACATATCAAAAAAGTTTGGAGCATTAACTGCACTTGATCAGGTTACGCTTGAGTTAAAAGGTGGGAAAAGTTATGCCTTGATTGGCCCGAATGGCTCGGGTAAAACAACGTTAATAAAAAGTATACTTGGGCTGGTGGTGCCTACATCAGGCAATATTCTTTTTGATGAGGAAAGTATTTTAAACGATTGGAAGTACCGCGATAAAATCGGGTATATGCCGCAGATTGGTCGCTATCCCGAAAACATGCGCGTAGGGCAGTTGTTTGAAATGATGAAACATATCCGGCAGGATAAACCAAAGTTTGATGAAGAATTACTGGATGCGTTTAAGCTTTATAAAATTTTCGATAAGCGGATGCATGCGCTTTCCGGAGGAACACGCCAAAAAGTAAGTGCAGCATTGGCATTTCTGTTTCATGCACCGGTTTTAATTTTAGATGAACCCACGGCTGGGCTCGATCCGGTTTCGGTTGAAATCCTGAAAGAGAAAATCGTGCACGAAAAACGAATGGGCAAGTTGTTAATGATCACTTCGCATATACTTAACGACCTGGACGAAATTGCTACTGAAATGGTGTACATGTTTGAAGGGAGAGTTCAATACAGCAACACAATTGAATTGCTCAAAGCAGAAACAAAGGAGACCAAACTTAACAAAGCAATTGCCACACTTATTCGCCAACGCGAATTGTTGCAGTCTGTAACCGAATAGTCATGACACGCATTATTAAATATGTATTCTACGATATTCTGCGCACACGGTTTATCCTTTTCTATACAGCCTTTTTAATGGTTTGTACGTTTGCCTTTTTTCAGATTGATGGAGATTTTGGTAAGGTGGTATTAAGCCTGATGAGCATAGTATTGATGGTTGTACCCTTGGTGAGTGTAGTATTTACCACGATTCATTTTTTTAATTCGTACGAGTTTATTGAATTGATGCTGGCACAACCGGTAAATCGCAGGGCCGTATTTCTGAGTGAATACCTCGCGGTAGCCTCATCGCTTTGTTTGGCGTTTGTTGTAGGCGTGGCTTTTCCGTTTGTTTTGTATGGCGCGTGGCAACCCATTTCTTCTTTAATGATTACGGGAATTTTTCTAACTCTCGTTTTTGTGTCGCTCGCATTTTTTGCCTCAGTATTAACCCGCGATAAAGCTAAGGCAATTGGTATTGCATTGCTCTTCTGGTTTTATTTCTCGCTTATTTATGATGGCCTGCTGCTTTGGGTGATCTATTCGTTTAGCGATTACCCGTTAGAAAAACTGACGCTTACGCTGATTGCCTTCAACCCGATTGATCTGGCCCGGATAATTATGTTATTGCAATTGGACATTTCCGCCCTGATGGGTTATACAGGAGCATTCTATAAAAACTTCTTTGGAAGTAACCTAGGCATTCTGTTTTCGCTTTCGCTGCTGATGCTTTGGGTACTTTGGCCAATCTTGTTTGCACTGCGCATTTTTAATAAGAAAGATTTATGAAATGGTTGGTCTTAGTGCATGTGCTGGGTGCCACGGTATGGGTTGGCGGGCATTTAATATTATCGATAGGTTTTGTGCCGCGGGCCTTGCAACTGAAAGATGTAAGCATAATCACTACCTTCGAAAAAGGTTTTGAACGCATAGGCATCCCGGCATTGCTCACCCAGATTGTTACCGGGCTATGGATGGCCACCTTGTATATTCCTCCAAGTCAATGGTTCAGTCTTGCTTCGGTGCATCATCAATACCTGTGGATTAAAATCGGGTTGGTGACGGGCACTTTACTATTGGCGATACATGCCCGGTTTTTTATTATACCCCGGCTATCTGCGCAAAACCTTCCTGCTATGGCGTTTCATATTGTGTTGGTTACAGTACTGGCAGTGGGGTTGCTGATTACGGGTTTAAGTTTCAGATACATTTATTTTTAATCATATGGATATTCTCAACTCAATTGAATTTAGTTCGGGTAAACCCACGGTATTACAGATTAAGAAAACCGACACGATAAGAATGTTTTGTGTGGCACTTGGTAAGGATCAACTACTGCAAAAGCACCAGGCAAAAGTTCCAAGTCTCTTACTGGTATTGAAAGGCAGTGTTGATTTCTTAATAGGAGGGGAGGTCATAACCTTACCGGAACTTGAAACTTACCAGATACCCGTAAACACTGATCATGAAGTTAAAGGCCAGTTAGATCAGAACATTATATTAATAACACAGGAATTAAAATCGTTTTAAATGCAGGATCTAAATTCGAGATCGGAAATTGAACTTATGGTGAATAGGTTTTATGATAAAGTAAAGCAAGACGAACTGCTTGCCCCGCTGTTTGCCCAGGTGGATTGGCCACATCACCTTCCCATTATGTATAACTTTTGGGCTTCCATGTTGCTGGGTGATAGAAGTTATGCCGGAAATCCATTCCAAAAGCACGTGGCTTTGCCGCTAACAGTCCTTCACTTCAGTCGATGGCTGGAATTATTCAATCAAACAATAGATGAAAACTTTGCCGGAGCTAAAGCCGAAGAGGTAAAATCCAGAGCTCAGAACATTGCCGCAGTGTTTCAATACCGGCTCAACCTTGGTTAGTTGCCGTTAGCCCAATCTGCCGCGACCATACTCGCAGTTGTAAACGTAGCACCGCAAGGGCGGTGGAGACTGGGAAATGTAAGCGCGTAAGAACAAATAGACCGATCGGATATAAAATTCTGAAAAGAAAAGCCGAAGTCTCTATTCGGTTGTGAACGCATTTTATAAGAGATACCCATCACTCTTGGCTCTTTTAAAGAGAAGACAAACGAGATCCAAGACGCACTGGAAAGTTGAGGTATAAGTTGCACCAGGTTTGAATAATATTGGGTAAGCCAGTTACAATTTGGGTTATCCCAATTCATAAATTGATGGAAATGAGAACTCTAGTAGTGATGAATTGTGGCACTTTTTACAGAGCACAATTTATAATAATTCTAAATTACTTTGCCGTTAAGAATTGATGGAAGAATACCATCTAAAACCTGTTTAATAAGAACACCATCATTACACGTTAAAGTTGTTACAACCGGGTTCAAGTGGTTTAAATTTATTGTACCACTCGTTAAATTTAATTTGAAATAAGGCATTTGGCATGTAGATTTGTGCGATTCCGTAAAAAAGCGGCTATCCTAAACGTGCAACGATGAAGAAAAGATTATCTCGTCCCGTTACGATTTTAACTCTCGCCCTCGCATTCTTTTTTAATTTATCATTATTCGCTCAGGAAATTCCAACAGACGAAGCGGCTATTAAAGCTGGCGAAGCCTTGTTCAATGGCAACTGTAAGTCCTGCCATCGCGTAAAGCAAAAGTTGGTTGGGCCAGCACTTGCAGGGTTTGAGGATCGTGTTCCATCTACAGCATGGATTTTGGGTTGGGTGCGTAATCCTGCAAAAGTGATTGCCAGTGGCGATGAGTACGCCAACAAAATTTATAACGAGTATAACAAAAGCCAGATGACGGCCTTTACCAGTTATACCGATGAACAAATCTTGAGCATTTTTGCATACGTAAAAGCAGAAGCATCTAAAGTAGAAGGCCCAGCTCCTGATACTAAAGTGGCCGATGGCTCTGGTGGTGGTGCAGGTGTTCCCACAGGTTATCTCAATGCCATCCTGATCGGGCTTGTCGTAATCCTTGTATTGTTGCTCATCATTTTAAGTCTGATCATCAACGCCCTTAAAAAATATCTCGATCAGAAAGATCTTACAGAAGAGGAAAAAGAAGTTGTTCACTCCAAGTACACTTTCAATACTATTATAAAGAGTTCAGGTTTTATTTTCATTGTAATATTCCTGGTGGCCTCTATTACATTCAAAAATGTGATTGATGGTCTTTACTCTATCGGTATTCAGCAAAACTATCAACCCAAGCAACCTATCGCGTTCTCGCATAAGATTCACGCTGGGCAATATGAAATTGAATGTCGCTATTGCCACACCGGTGCACTTAAAGGCAAACAAGCCAACATTCCTTCGGCCAACATTTGTATGAACTGTCACTCACAAATCCGTGAGGGTACTAATACCGGAACCACAGAGATCAGTAAGATTTATGCCGCTATCGGATATGATCCAGCTACCGGTTCTTACACCGGTAAACAAAAACCAATTGAATGGGTGCGGATTCACAACCTTCCTGACTTAGCTTATTTCAATCACGCACAACATAATAATGTAGGAGGTATTGAATGCCAGACTTGCCACGGCCCTATTGAAGAAATGGATGTGGTGAAGCAATACTCGTTGTTAACAATGGGCTGGTGTATTGATTGCCATCGTAAAACAGATGTGAACACCAAAGGCAACGAGTACTACGACAAGTTGCTGGAGTTACACAACAGTAAGAAATCATTGAAAGTAGAAGACATTGGCGGTTTGGAATGTGCCAAGTGTCACTATTAAAATTATAATTCGAACTCGACCGGATTTTTTGAACCTATGACTACAAAAACATACTGGAAAGGATTACCCCAACTGAAAAACGACCCCAAGTTTGTTAAGAATGCAGACAAGGAGTTTGTTGATCTTGGCGTACAGGAAGATGCGGGCCACTCGCGCAGGGATTTTCTTAAGATGATGGGCTTTAGCGTAGCCGCAGCTTCATTGGCTGCCTGCGAAGCACCTATCCGCAAAGCAATTCCTTATGTAAGCAAGCCTTTGGATGCTGATCCGGGCATTCCGAACTATTACGCCAGCACTTATATTAATGGTGGCGATTATTGCAGCATTGTTGTTAAGGTAAGAGATGGTCGTCCGATTAAGATTGATGGTAACAGCTTATCAAAAGTTACCATGGGTGGAACAAGCGCCCAGGTGGAGGCATCGGTATTATCGCTATACGATAACTTCCGGTTGCGTGGCCCGCGTGTAGGCGAGAAGGTTTCGGATTGGGAAACTGTTGATAAAGAAATTTTAGCCAAGCTTACCGAAATTGCTGCAAAAGGTGGCCAGATCAGAATTGTGAGCAACACCATTCTGAGCCCAAGCACAAAAGCAGTTATTGAAAAATTCAAAGCTAAGTATCCTACTACCAAAGTAGTTCAGTACGATCCGATTTCATATTACGGAATTGTAAAAGCTAATCAGGAATCGCTGGGTGCAGCCATCATTCCTTCATACGATTTCAGCAAAGCGAAAGTAATTGTAAGTGTAGGTGCCGATTTCTTAGGAACGTGGTTATCACCTATCGAATTCACAAAGCAGTTTGCAACCAACCGCGAGATTACTGCCGAGAAGAAGGAGATGTCGCGCTTGTATACATTCGAATCTAATCTTTCACTTACCGGTGCAAATGCCGACTACCGTACAGCTATCAAACCTTCGCAGGAAGGATTGATTGTAGCGCAACTTTACAAGTTGATTTCAGGTAGCGGTTCTACCGGAATAGATGGAATTACGCATCTTGAAAAAGCAGCAGCTGAACTAAAAGCAAATGCCGGAAAAGCATTGGTGGTTAGTGGTTCAAACGATAAGAACGTACAGATTGTAGTTAACGCAATCAATAATTTGTTGGGAAGCTACGGCACTACTATTAACGCAAGTGCTCCGGTTAATTTCCGCCAGGGTAACGATGAGGAAATGGCTGCCTTTGTAGCAGAAGCAACTAACGGCAAAGTAGATGGCGTTATTTTCTATAACTGTAATCCGGTTTACGATCATCCGCAAGGAGCAGAGTTAGGCAAAGCACTTAAAGGCCTGGCGCTTACTGTTTCAACTTCTACAACACCCGATGAAACAGCTTCGGCCTCCGC
>Ga0075163_10000791_pt1 | contig 42056 bp, 48 predicted proteins | sample JI1023141ADNA_FD_71478 | JGI IMG/M metagenome (GOLD analysis project Ga0075163, IMG submission 71478) | Wastewater effluent complex algal communities from Wisconsin, to seasonally profile nutrient transformation and Carbon sequestration -... | ecosystem: Engineered > WWTP > Effluent > Algae...
GGCACTTCCCCTTCAGCGACCGTTGGAAGTATGTGGAAGGCGAATTCGTAGCTTCGCACCTCATCGGTGTAGCCACCCTTCGTCTCAGTCGCTGGCATTGTGTTTTCTGCCATTTCTTTTTTATTACCCAGTAATGACCGGTAGACAATACCACAGGATTCTAGGTACTACAATGCCATTCCCTTTCCCGGAAAGTGCTAAAATTATGTCATGGAAACAGCAAAGGCGTACGGTGTTCCCCTCCTTGGATTCCTCCTTGGCATTACCCTTGTGGGCGGCATCTTCCTCTACACGAAACTCGGAAGTACTGAAGAGCGCGCAGGAGCCCGTGAGCGAGAACTTAACCAAACGCTCGTTGAGCGTGACGCGACCATTCTTGCTCACGAAACACGTATCACTGAGCTTGAGGCACTCCTCAATGAAACAAAAAACATGCTTGAAGACACTCTTGAGGAAAAAGAGGATCTTGAAGACGATCTCGATGATGAAAAAGATCGAAATAATGAATTTGAAGAACAGATAGAAAAAATTGGCTCGACGGTAGGTGTACTCGACAAGCTCGCAAAGACTGACGAGGAGCTCCTCCAAAAATATTCAAAGGTGTACTTCCTCAACGAACATTACATCCCTCCCAAGCTCAAGGAAATTGATACTGAATTCGTATATCGACAAGGCGGTGACCCTGAATTCATTCATGCCGAAGTCTACCCATTCCTCAAAGAAATGTTCGAGGATGCACTCGAAGATGGTGTGAAGCTTTGGGTAGTGTCTGCATTCCGATCCTTTGATGAACAGCGCGCTCTAAAAGGTGCCTACACCGTCACATACGGAAGCGGTGCAAACACCTTCTCTGCTGACCAGGGATACTCGGAGCACCAGCTCGGAACAACACTCGACTTCACCACAGAAAATCTCGGTGGCGGGCTCACGAATTTTGAATCAACGGCAGCGTATACCTGGCTTCTCGATAACGCGCACAAGTATGGTTTTGTACTCTCCTATCCGAAAGACAATGCCTACTACATCTTCGAGCCGTGGCATTGGCGCTTTGTTGGGACCGATCTTGCACGAGACCTCCACAGTGATGGTACATTCTTCTACGACATGGATCAGCGAGACATTGATGCGTATCTCATCTCTCTCTTTGATTAGAAAACGCCGCGACCAAGGGTCGCGGCGTTTTTATCCTGACGTCTTGTCATAGCGTACAAGATCATCAGACATCATAAGTTCGCCCATTTCTTTTTGCCCTATTTCCTGATAGGACACGCACCAGTCTGCTGGTTCACTACTCTGACACTGCTCGCAATCGCACATGAGGTCGGTCCAGAATGCCCAAAAACGACCGTCATGCCCTTTTACCGCATGCTCACCGCGATGACCGAATGGTCTCAAACACTCGCACCCATGTCCAGCATCCGATGAGCCAGTAACGGGAAGAAACGGGTCAGAGATAATCCCACAGGTTGGCATGATTGACATGAAGAACCCTTTCAACGCTGTTGTACTCCTACGAGTATACCAAAATTACGACAAATCGACTTTGAATAGTCGCGTGGCGTTCTTAAGGAGTTGTGTTCGCACAATCTCCTCATCCTCACCACGGAGTTCTGCGATGCGCTTGTACACCGCACGCACATGAAGTGGCTCATTCCGATGTCCTCGGAATGGTACTGGAGCAACATACGGCGCATCGGTCTCGGCATGGAGCATATCCAAGGGTGCGTTCTTCACCGTCTCATCGTACTCATGCGCAAAGGTGATGACGCCAGTGAATGATGTGGTGTACCCCATGTCCCAGAATTTTTTCGCTATCTCATACGTACCTGCAAAAAAGTGTACATTCCCAAGCACCTTTGCATGTGCCTTCAGCACTGCGATTGCATCCTCATAGGCTGCCATGTTCCCTTTCACGTCTCGAATATGGAGCATGAGAGGCTTTCCGAGGTCATTCGCTAGCTCTATCTGCAGAATGAAGGCTTCTTCTTGTTTTGCTTTCGTTTCTTTCTCAACGCGGAAATAATCAAAGCCACACTCACCGATAGCGACAACGCCATCGCGCTTTGCGAGTCCCTCATAGTACGTCCGGTCGAATGTCTCCGGCGGTGTACCATCGTCGTCATGTTGTCCTCCTGCACGGACTGGGTGGAGTCCTACAGTCGCATAGACACCGTCACCGAGGAGTTCAACTGCACGTGCACTCGTATCCTTCCCTGTTCCTACATTGATGTACGCAACTCCCTCATCATGCGTGTGTTCTGCGACCTCACGAAAATCTTCCTTGAACGCATCAAGATTTACGTGGGTATGTACGTCGATATATTTAAAACTCATTGTGGTTCTTTTCCGTCGAAGTAATCGATGCTTTCGAGGAAGAGTCCCGTCTCGAACCCTCCTTTCTTTTCCTTCTTTGCATCCCGGAGTGCGAGCACCTCTTCGAGCTTAATGTCGTTGTGATACAAAATTGCATCAATCACCTCTATGACATCTGCTATCTCTTCTTTGAGATGTGTTTTGTCTTCCTCGCCGTATGCTTCAAACACCTCTTTTGCTTCCTCAAGGAGTTTGTCTTTGAGCTGTTCGAGTGTCTCCTCCTTTTCCATGTATCGAGTGCTGTACCCGCTCGCACTCACCTTATTCTCGACATCATGTTTATAGATGTCTATCATCTTGTCCCGCACGAGTTTGTTGTAGATGATTTTCATTTATCGAGTCTTGGAAAAAGATTTTCTGGTTTCTTATTTTGCTTTACCGCATCAATTATTATTCTTGAGGTTTGTGGCATGAATGGTTCAAGGCGTTTCGCGATCAAATATAAACCTTCACGTAGTAATTTAATATGTGCTTTTCCTGCTTCAGGATTTTGTTTTACAAGCTTAAACGGCTCCGTATCTGTTATGTATTCATCGAGTGTCTTTATGTTGAACCAGATTACATTTGCCACTTCAGAAAATTGATAATCATCAAAAGGTTTTGTGTAAAGTTCTGAATAGATTTGTTTCTTTTGTTCATCAGTAAGATTGTTTTCATCAAAAGGCTCAGCGAGATACGACTCACTCATTTTCATAACACGAGAAACGAGATTCCCCAGTCCATTGACCAAATTTGCTGTATACCACTCATCCATTCGATCCCATGTAATATCGGTATCTTCGTACGGATGCACATGACGGAGAAGCAGGTACCGTGTTGCGTCAGCACCGTACTTCTCTATAAGTTCAAAGGGGCTGATGACATTGCCGAGTGACTTCGACATCTTTTGACCACCTGAGGTGATGAAGCCGTGGTAGAGGACATGGTGTGTAGGTGCGAGCCCTGCAGACTTGAGCATTCCTTGCCACATGATGGATTGGAAGCGAACCTGGTCTTTCCCTGCCATCTGCATCGGTTCTCCGTTTTCCCAGAAGTTCTTGTAGGTACCATTTGTATCATCAGGCCATCCGAGAGTGGAGATATAGTTTGTGAGCGCATCAAACCACACGTACATGACATGATTCTCATCGCCAGGAACAGGGACTCCCCAATCCATACGCGCGATCTCGCGAGAAATACTAAAATCTTCGAGACCTCCTTTTACGAAATTAAGTGCCTCCTGACGTCGCCACTCTGGGAGAATTACACCTTCCCGACTGAGGTACTCTTCGATGTACCCCTGATACTTTGAAAGTGCAAAGAAGTAATTTTCTTCTTCAATTTCTTGCAGTTCCATGTTGGGGTGATTTGGACATCGCCCGTCAACAAGATCACTCTCTTTCATGAACATCTCATCTCCAACACAGTAGAGACCTTTGTACTTCTTTTTGTAGATATCACCCGATTCAAAGCAGCGCTTCCAGATTTCTTGTGCAGCCTTCTTATGCTCGGGATTGGTTGTACGTATGAATGCATCGATTGAGAGCCCGAGCGTCTCTTTAAGTTTCTTAAACTCTCCTGCATAGTGATCAACATACGCCTGTCGTGACTCACCTTTCTCATCTGCTTTTTCAGCAATCTTCTGACCATGCTCATCAGTGCCAGTATTGAAAAACACCTCATGCCCCATTAGTCTCCAGTATCGTGCGAGTGCGTCTGCATGCACGATCTCAAGCGCAAAGCCGATATGCGGATCCGCATTTACGTATGGGAGTGTGGTCGTGAGGTATTTGTGTGCCATATGCGAAGTGGTTATGCTCGCATGAGGTAACTCGCGAGCTCTGAAATATGGACGCGCTCTTGTGTGCCTGTATCACGATCACGTACAGTGACGGTATCTTTGTGTTCAGGATTCTCTTCCCCGAGCGTATCAAAGTCGATCACAATACATGCTGGTGTACCGATCTCATCTTGGCGTCGATACCGCTTACCGATATTCCCATTATCATCCCATGCGATATTGCCGAACTCCTTCTTGAGCATACGGAATACTTCACGCGCTTTCTCTACAAGCTCAGGCTTATTTTTGAGAAGTGGTGAAACCGCAGCGCGGTATGGCGCAAGATGCTTCGCGAGTTTGAGTACAACTCGTGTTTCGCCATCCATCTCATCCTCATGGTACGCATTTGCGAGAACAGCCAGGAACACACGCCCAAGTCCCATTGAGGTTTCAAGTATCCAAGGTATATATTTTTCTCCAGTATTTGGATCGGTATATCTGAGATCAACACCTGAAAACTCCATGTGCTGGGTGAGATCGTAATCTGAACGATCATGAATACCCTCTATCTCATCAAAACCTGATGGGAACTCATACTCAATGTCCCATGCATCCTTTGCATAGAAAACAAGATTCTCATGCTGTTTAAAGCGAAGTTTCTCTTCCTTGATACCTAATGAGAGGTACCAGTCCCATCGCTCCTGCTTTATGCGTTCATACGCATCCTTGTTCTCATTGGGACGAACAAAATACTGTGTATCAGCCTGCTCAAACTCTCGTGTGCGGAAAAGAAAATTACGTGGTGATATTTCGTTTCGGAATGCTTTTCCAATCTGCGCCATACCAAATGGTATCTTTGGACTCATTGAATCCACGACGTTCTTAAAATTGAGATAGATACCCTGGCATGCCTCACCTGGAAGATAGACTGGCTCGGTTCCTTCTCCCGTAAAATCACCGAGGTTCGATTTCACGAGAAGGTTGAATGCGCGAACAGGAGTGAAATCTTTTTTGCCACACTTCGGACAACTAATCGCATCTCGATGTGCATCAAAAAGTGTGTTGATTTCAGCCTCAGACATTTTTTCGTCGGCAGTAACACCGGCTTTCTCAAGCTCCTTATCAACACGAATGCGCGTATTGCACTCACGACACTCAGCAAGCGGGTCCGAGAAGCCACTCGTGTGACCCGATGCCTCCCATACACGAGAGTGTCGGAACATACCGGTGTCGAGACCGTAGTAATTCTCCTTATCGTACACATTCGCCTTCCACCATGATTTTTTGATGTTATTCAAAAGCTCAACACCATGAGGGCCAAAGTCATACACACCTGCAAGACCACCGTATATTTCAGAACCCTGATATATGAACCCTCGTCGCTTACAAAGCGAAACGATCTTCTCCATCACTTCTGCGTTCTTTTCTGCCATAGATACGGAAACAGTACAGGTGTTATGCGCTTTTTTCAAGCCGCTAATTTTCCTTTACTCGTCCATCGTTTGAACTTCCCTGCGGATCATCTGCAAGACTTGTGGTGAGTGCGCGCATCTCTGCACGAATAGCCTCACCAGTAAACCTATCCGTCGCACGTAGGCGCTGTGTCTCGAGAAGGGTCGGGAGCTGGTCAACCTGTGAAAGACTTGGGGTAAAAGCGACTTGTACCCACGCCTCTTCATATGCATTTGCTTTGAGATCACCGATCGTCCACTTCAGTGTTCTATTTGCTGGATTGTACGTCACCTCATCACCATCAGATACTCTATCGAGCCATGTGACATAGGATGGTAATACTGCCGTTACTTCGCCACCCGAAAATGGGTTCGTGCCATTTTTTACACTAAGGAGGAATGCGTACTCTGTAGTACGTTCTGCAATGGGAGGGATTGGACCCGAGTTCGTAAATGGCCCATCAGAATAAATCGTTGCAGAAGTGAGCTTGGTGACACTCGATACTTTAATAACGCGATCAATCGTACCTACTACTTGTTCTGGGACACGTTCTTCACTTACTCTATTACCCTGAATAGTAACGGTCATAGTTATTTCTGGATTTGTTTTGATGTCTGTACGAGGCTCAACCGCAAAGGTGACAACGTGTGATTCACCTGGAGTTAATTCACGGAGCGACTCATTATCAACTGAATCCCAGGCAATCCTGTTTTCAGCCGAATTATACGTACCGTTAGAAACATCGACAGTGAGTTCATCAAGAGCACTTCCTCCGAGCTCGGCAAGGATAACACCATCATAAATTGCTGCATCAAGTGCATTCTTGAATGTAATGGTTACTCGCGCTGTGTCATCAGGACCGATCACTACGGTCTCTCCCTCTTCCCCATTTACTTCTACGACAACATCAAGGAACGGTCGCTCGATCTTCATTTCCGTATACTGTGTAGTGAGAACAGAAGCTATGCTGAGTGCATCTCGCGCATTTGCGACACCGACAGTAAAATCAAACCGGTGCATATCGCCCTCTTTCCCATTCATCACACCCTTCACCGTAATCTTCTTCTCCTCACCTGGTTTAAGTGAAGTGATTTTCCATGTATCTTCTCCGGAAGCGGTCTCTGGTGTTGTTTCTACAAGGTCAAATCCTTGCGGATAATTTGCCTTTATCAAAAGGTCAGTGAGGTCTTCTGGTGAGTTTGATTGGACAACAAGCTCGACGGTTGTTTCTTGGCCTGAAGGAATGGTTTTTACCGCATTTACATTAACAACTACAGGAGATGTGCTTACCTTAAACTCAAATGGAAGCGCGTCTTTGTTGAAAATAGCATTTGAACCTTCAACTCGATACTCCACTGATACGGTAAACGTCTTCGTGTCGTTTTCTTCACCAAAAACGAGGAACCGTATAGGGACATTAATCACTTCGTTTGGATCAATATTGTTGAGCTGTAACCGTTCAGTAAAAAGTTCTTTCCCTGACTCTGTTACTGATTGAGACCCACGTGGGTAATTGATGATAAGTGTTGCTGATTCAATCGGAAGCGTATTCATGTTTGAAACCGCAATTTGCATATTGAGCGACTCCCCACCACCAATAGTGAGTGGGCCAGTTACATCTATAACAATGTTACTTCCTGAAATAGCGCTCTGACCAAGAAAAAGAAAAGCTCCTGATACAAGAAGTGCACCTATAAAAAAGAGAATGCCGAGGAGAGCGAGTTTGAAGCGAAATGAACGACGCGCATGTGATATCGGCATAGCGATTGGTTGTTGAGCTTGTACAGCGTGCTGCGCTACCGGTACTACCTCTGCCTGAGGCATCGGAGAAGCGCCGCCTAGATTGTGGCGTGTAAACCCAGTACCTTCTTGTCCCCCACGAGCATATAGCCGCTCACGAAGTGATTCGAGACGTTCAGTTTCACTCGCGTGGAGGCGTGATTCATCACTTTTTTGTGTATCGTCTTTTCGCTCGTCTGACATACTGTATGAAAGTATATCACGTACCTCTGTTGACACTTATGTTTATAGGTGGCTCTCTCGTAACGCATCTTCTATGCGCTTTTTACGAACTGACGAGAGATCATGCGGCAGATTTTCTACGACCACATCTATCTTTTCTGAGAAAAAATGTGCGTCGAAATCTTCTGGTGCAATATATCCAAGTGCATAAAGGGTACGTAAGGTAAAAACCTCTTCGAGAGACTCCTCCTGCCCTTCATGTGTCCGATTGAGTACCGTAAGCACTTCATCAAAAAGTGCCTGGTGGGGTGACTCTCCTTGGATCAGGCGTCGAAGCAACCTCACAACATTTCGAACAAGCGCTCGCGCCTGCCGTGTTGTTTGGAGTGCATACACATTGGCAAGTGCCTCTGCCCCAGTGATACGCCATCCTGCTTTTCCATGCACAAGCGTCGTGCGAATATACGAAAACTCTTGGAGCGCGTACCTGTGTTTCGATCGTTCTTCGCGAACACTTTTTGCAGTCGCGTAGAGCATTCCAGCGTCACGGGTAAAGAGCAGGTATGATTTGTCAGAGGTATTACTTCTCCGACTTCCGCAGACAAGTGCTTCCGTTATGTATGTCTTATAGCTCATACGCGAACCGGCGCCCGAAGGGCGCCGGTTTACCTATACCTTAGCGATACCAAAGCGGTATGTTACGTCTCCGAGTGAAAGGGTTCGATCTGCACGAGTCTCGTCGACCACCACTCCTTCTGCGCCAACGGTGCGAAGTATTTCACCCTCTTCTGTATCAACGAGGAGCTTTGTATTCGGATCAACAGCAAGCGAGATGCGATCGTGTGGCATGAGACCAATTTCCTTTCGTGCGTCTTGAATAGCGCGCATGAGCTCTCGTACCTCACCCTCGATCTTAAGCTCAGGTGTGATTGTCGTATCGAGCATCGCACGCGTATCTTCATCAAGATCAGAGATGACCTGCTTCACATTCACCTCATCGGCAATGATCCCTCTGTACTCCTCCCCCATCTCAACATTGATATGGAGTGCTGGGAGTGGCTGTCTCACCTTGATATTTGCTTTCTGTCGCGCCTCGAGCGCAAGCGTAACGAACTCACGCACCATGCTCATTTCGCCAAGCACGACCGGATCGACTTCGCCACTCTGTGGCCAAGACATGAGGTGAACACTCTCTCCATCGCCCTCAGCACGTACGCGTTGGAACAGGTACTCGGCATAGAACGGCATCACAGGAGCGATGATGCGCGCGAGCGTCTCTAGCGTATAGCGAAGCGTTGCGAGCGCAGCGTTTCTGTCCGCCTCATCTATTCCCTTGAGTCGTTCCCGAGAACGACGGAGGTACCATACAGAAATATCATCAATGAGTCCTTCTATGGGGCGCGTTGCTTTGTCGAGCTCATACCCCTCATACCCTTCCGTTATAGCGCGAACTGTTTCAGAGAGACGAGCGAGCATCCATCTATCGAGCACATTCTTTGAATCGGTACTCGCTTCTGTACCATTTTGATACATCTCATACATCAAGAGAACGTTGTGAAGACGACCGATATTTTTTCGCTGAAGTTCGAGCACTTCTTTCTCAGAGAAATTGAGATCTTCTCCACGAATGATCGGTGACGAGAGGAGATAGAAGCGCATCGCATCAACACCGACACGATTCGCAAGATCCATAGGATCAGGATAATTCTGAAGTGACTTCGACATCTTCTTTCCATCCTCGGCGAGCACGAGTCCGTTTACAACAACATTCTGATACGGTGATTTACCGAAGAGTGCTGTACCGAGCACAATGAGTGAGTAGAACCACCCACGTGTTTGGTCGAGACCTTCTGCAATAAAGTTCGCCGGGTATTTGTCTTTGAGGAACGTATCCTCATTCTCGAACGGGTAGTGATGCTGTGCGTATGGCATCGAGCCAGACTCGAACCAACAATCAAAGACGTCTGGAACGCGGACAAGTCGTGTCCCATCGGTATCGACGAGTATGACGTCGTCGATGTATGGACGGTGAAAATCGAGTTCGTACGCGTCGTTGTGTGGAAGCGGAACAAACGACATTTCGCGAACCTCAGCGTTTTGGACATCATACTCGTCGCGCTCAATAATCCCACCGAGACGCTCGTGGTCAGTACCATACGCTGCTGCCTGGAGCATCTGAAGCGTGCCGTTATGAGAGACAATGAGAACCCGCTTGCCCGCATACTGCGCATCTACGTCATAAAGGAATGCTCCCACGCGGCGCTTTACATCAATCCACGATTCACCACCTTCCGGACGCATTACAAGACGGTTATACCCTGTCCCAAAGAATGCTTCGTACTCGTTCACTTCTTTTCCTTCGTATGATCCAAAATGCATCTCACGAATGCGGTCGTCCAAAATGACAGCACTCTCTGGTAGTCCGAGGGCTTCTGCAACACGCTTTGCTGTTTCAGTAGTTCTCTCAAGTGGTGAATGTATGATGAGATCAATACGCTGCTCTCGGAGTTGAGAAACTACAGCATCAACCTGCTCTTTTCCTTTTTGTGTAAGGCCGTTCGCTACACCTAGTTCACCATTGAGTATCCACTTCGTATTGAGTTCTGACTCACCATGGCGCATGAGGAAATACGTATTGCCTGACTTTGGCACATGCGCTTTCACTTCTTCAAGTGAACCAAAAACCTTGTACGAACTCCCATCTTCTCGCTTCCAGATAGGAAGTGGGGCACCCCAGTACCGCTGTCGTGAGACTGCCCAATCGCGCGCTCCTTCAAGCCACTTTCCAAAGCGATTGGTTCCCACATGTTCTGGCACCCACTTCACATTGTTATTTTCGGTAACGAGTTTTTCCTTTATGTCAGTTACACGAACAAACCACGACGTTGTCGCGTAGTTGAGAAGCGGCGTATCACAGCGCCAACAGTGCGGATAGCTGTGCGTGATGTTCTCTTTCTTCATGAGCCTCCCTGCATCCTTGAGTCGCTTCACAACCTCAATATCAGACTCAAGATGAGAGACATCTGCCTTTTCATCGTCTTTTGGTTTTACGAGCTGCCCTGCGAAGTGCGTGACAAACTCTTTAAAGCGGCCGTCTTCACCAACGTGATGTACAAGTGGAATTCCCTCCTTCTTCGCAAGCTCCATATCTTCTTCACCATACGCAGGAGCAAGGTGTACTGCACCCGTACCCGTCTCACCGAGCTCAACATAATCTGCGTGATACACCTTCCAGGCATTTTCTTTGTTCGGAAATTCCTGATGTTGGAATACATCAAATGGAGGCTCGTACCGCATCCCGACGAGCGCACTCCCTTTCATTTCTTCGAGAATTTCATACGTCGTACAAACACCTTCGAGTATCGCAAGGCGTGCTTTCGCAAGAATGACGTTTTCGGTATTTCCGTCGATTGTCACATGCACTCTCACGTACTCATGATCGTTATGTACCGCAGCTGCCATATTCCCTGGAAGTGTCCATGGTGTAGTCGTCCAGACAAGGAGTGACGTATCGGTCACATTTCCACTCGCATCTTTTAGTGGAAGCTTTACGGTGACCGCGATATCTTTGATGTCTTTGTATCCCTGGTTTACCTCAAAATTTGAGAGTGTCGTTCCGCAGCGTGGACAAAGGTGCATCGACTTATACCCTTCGTAGACAAGCCCTTTTCGATTGAGCTCACTAAATACCCACCATACCGATTCGGTGTACGTGGAATCCATCGTCTTGTAGTCGTCGTTCATGTCGACGAAACGTCCCATGCGAGGAATGATCCGACGCCAATCGTCTGCATACTCCAAGACCGCATCACGTGCCGCTTCATTAAACTGCTTCACACCCAGGGCCTCGATATCACGTTTCGTTGCGAGCCCAAGGCGCTTTTCGATAATGTTCTCGAGTGGAAGTCCGTGACAATCCCATCCCCACTTTCGCATCACTCGCTTTCCATTCATTGTCTGGTAGCGTGGAATTGCATCTTTGATAGTACCCGCAAGGATGTGACCGTAGTGAGGGAGGCCAGTTGCGAAGGGCGGCCCGTCATAAAAAACAAAATCACCGACAGGCGCATTGCCCGCTGGTGTTTCTACCGTCTTATTAAAAATGTCATGCTCGTTCCAAAACGCGAGCATTTCCTCTTCCCGGAGTGCAACTTCACTCTTTTCGACGTGTTCAACAACGTCGTGTTTTTGTGTTTCGTTTTTCATATTGAGTATGTGTATCAGACATATAATCACCCACGTGTATCAGACGTGTACGGGCATCATAGCACAAAAAAGCCATCCGAAGATGGCTCTGGGAGAGCTCTCATTTGAGCTCAATGTGCATGGAAACGTTGTCGATATTTTTGTCACCACGGATGACGAGAACCCCGTCCTCCTCGAGTGCTCTGAGTACGCTCATGAGCTCTTCTCCGAGGAACACTCGATCCTGCTTTGGCCACCGTCGAAGCACAAGTGCCTTCAGCTGCCCGAGCGTTACTTCATGTCTTCCTGATGGAGAAAAGGCTGCGCTTATTGCCCCGACGACAAATCCGATGGCAAGCGTACCCGAAAATGGCTGCAATCGTGTCTCAGACATGGGACTACCCTCTTTTATCCTCGACCGTCGAGGATTTCTAGAAGGGAGACTACGCTCTTCGAGTGTGAAATGCAAGTTTTGACGAGATGTGATAGCATCTCCGTTCAGGTTTTTTAAGGAGACAACGATGACACCTGAACAATATGGGCTCTGGCTTCGATTGGTCTGCGGACCAGCGGTGGTTATGAACCCGATGCTCGCCTTTTGGCTCAACACCTTGACCATCAAGGCAGAGCCCATGAATCAGCATTCACCGAGCGCGTCGTGAAGAAGTAACGACCCGCACACACAGTCCCTCGAGCGCGAAGCGCTCGAGGGACTCATTTATTTTGTTTGAACTTATTTATTCTAATCTCAGCTGCTTTGGCAAGGGCTTTTGCTATTTTCTCCGCATCAGAATCAATATGATCGTTTGATATGTGAATTGTGTAGTAGCCTAGATCATCTGAAAAATGACTTCTTTCTAAATCACTGACAATCTGATGAGCATTGAGCCAGTGTCTTGGCCCATCGACTTCAATATTGATTTTTGCATCCGGAATCGCAAGATCGATATGTTTATGCCCGTCAGGAACTTGGGACAAGACTCTCATTCCAAGCTTTTCAATTTCCTGTTTTAGAAGTATTTCTTGCTTCGTTGGCTCTCTTTTCATGCCAAAGACAAATTACATTCTGTCCGGCGCTTTGATACCGAGGGCGTAGAGACCATTCTTGAGCGTTGCACGGACAGCTTCTGCAATCGCAGCCTTGTATGGCGCATACGTATCCCCTGCGTCTGCTATCTTCTCTTCTCCATAGAACGCATTGAATGCTCCAGCAAGCTCCGTGATGTACACTGCGACTTTATGTGGTGCACGCTCGTGGAGCGCTTCAGCTACCACCTCCTCGAATCGATACAAAATCTTCTCAATCGCATATGCCTCCACAGGACCGACCTGTGCATTAGGAGTCACTCCAACTTCCTGTGCCTTGTCGAGCACGCTCACAATACGTGCATGGGTGTACTGGAGATACGGACCTGAGTCGCCTTCAAACGAAAGTGCTTTCTCTTTATCGAACACAGAATCCTGGAAGATGCTTCCACGGAGTGTCGCATACTTTATCGCACCGAGTGCGATATCACGTGCAAGCTCTTCTGTTGGAGCTATCTTTCCCCCTTCATCCATCTTTGCTGCTGCTGCATCAGCGACCTCATCAATAAAATCAATCGCGGGTATCACATTTCCAGTTCGTGACGACATCTTTCCTGAGGTGAGGCGTACAGTGCCGTGTCCGATATGTTCCGTCTTCTCCGCTAGTTCAGGATAGATAAAACTCATTGCCTTCCTCAGCACTTTGAAATACTCATTGATCTCGTTTGCAGTCGAAACGACTGACAGATCGTAGCTTCCGAGACGCTCTTCTTTCATCTTTGCAAGCGCGAGCTCTTTTGCCTCGTATGTGGGAAGCCCTTCTTTGTTGAGAAACACGCGAGTGTGAAGACCATACTCCTCACCCTTAAAGACGTGCGCTCCGTCACTCAGAGGGAACAATTCTGGATGCGCGAGCACAAGCGCTTTACCAGGACTTGCTACTTCGCTTTCAAAAAATTGTGCATCAAACTCAGAGCCGAGAAGCGCATACATTTCTTTGAAGTATGCGATCGATACCGCACGACCCTTTTCATAGAGGACAGAGAATTCATTTGTACTTCCTTCGTATATTCCTTTGTTGATTTCCCTGATCTCCTGCATCGCTCGCGGATCTTCATTCTTATACGCAGTTGCTCCATGCGCATACGCGCGACCAAGATCACGTGAAGTGAAGTCACTCGACACATCGATGCCAAGTTCCTTCATACCCCAGAGCGCATGCGCTACATGGAGCCCGATGTCACTTCCATAGTTGAGACACTTAACCTCAGCCCCGTTCAACATGAAGAGACGTGCGACCGATTCGCCGACGGTGTTTGTGAAAAGATGCCCCACATGAAACTCTTTGAAAGGGTTTGGATCCGTATACTCAACGAGTACTTTCTTTCCTTTCCATGAATCATTTCTTCCCCATGCATCAGGACGTGTGAGAATACCTGCAATCTTTTCTTTGAAGAAATCCCGGTGGAGTCTGAAATTAATGAATCCAGGACCAGCAATGGTAATTGCTGAAACGTACTGAATCTTCCCTTCGAGTGCGATGCGCAACTCATCCCCTACCTCGCGAGGATTCTTTCCGAGTTTTTTTGCAATGACCATTGCCACGTTAGTTGCATAGTCTCCATGTGTGACATCTCCTGGATGCTCCACAACAAATTCAACATCGGCTATCCCGAGTTCGGTGAGTACCGCTTCTATCGCTTTCCGAATTTCTTCTTGCATGGGTCAACAATACAATCAATCAATCCGCGTCACAAGTTCACCTTTTGGTCCCGAAACCACGGTAAACGCTTCTCGTCCAAGTGCCTGCCCGCGAGCAGTCTCTACCGTACAGCGCCATTTCCCCTCTCGGACAGACTCTATGACGGTATACCCTCGGAACCCGTCTCCCCGCCCACCTTTAATTGGGTACGGGAGTCGTGCATGCTCATACCATTCCCCCTTCACCTCATCGTAATACTCCCACTTGTGATATATATCTGTGTTTATTTTTGCTGGAGCAAAAACTGATGCATAGCAAAAGATACTCTCGCCACCACTGTAGTGGAATGTGCTGTCTGATTTTCGGAGTGGAAGATACCACGGCGGTTCTTCATACGTGAGCGCATATCGATCATCCTCATATCTAATGACACTGTGGTAAATACCGAGCGATTTGAGAGAGAGCGGTATAGGTGGAATGATATTTGCAAAATAGAATACATTGAAAATCACATAAATGAGACCGATGGTAAACACCACCATCCGCTTTTGGAGCCCAATAAAATTAGGCACAACCCAGGTGAGGATTTTCACGAACCAATACATGATGAAGAGCGCGAGTGAACCAGAAAGGAAAAACGTCATTGCACCCATCTTCCCTGTCCAAACAGGTATCATCAAAATCACGTATGAGAAAAGACCAGTGAAGAATATGGCAAGGTTGTATACAAGTCGCTGATCGCGATTCTTAATCGTTTCGTTACCAAGGATGGCAAGGAGAATAAAAAGAATATATGGCCAGCTCTCAAAAAATGCGCTCGAGCGACCATAGAATATGAGCATCCCGGACAGGAGACCGCCGAATGCGTACTGCATTGCCGCAGGTGCCCATGTGTGAAAGAAACGATTTGCACGCTCACTCATGCGTCCTGCCGAGCCTGCGTAGTAGAGGACGGTCGCAACCATCGCGAGCAAAACATAGACGGCAAGCACTGCGTTATCGAACGCCTGATCAACCTGATTGAGCGTTAGATTATCGACGATGAACCCGAGAAGGAACATCGTTGTAAGAAAGTGGTGACGAACAAACGGAATTTTGTCGATGAAACGTCGGAGCATGATTGTATTGTAACAAACGAAACCGCACATCGTGCGGTTTCAAAGCGAGATCGAGAGAGAATGCAGCATCACTCCCCCAACCATAAGTACGAAGTGGGATATGCAATGCCTCAAAATCCATTCCATAGAAAACCATGGCCGTTCCATCACATACACCCAGAGCTTTCCGAGGAGAGCACACAGTGCAAACGAGGTTGCAAGCGCGAAAGGTAAGACGAGCACACGCATTTCCGGAATAATGGCACATACACAGAGTGCACAGAATCCAAGAAAGAGAAGTAGCTCGCTTTTTCGCTCGAGCACACTCGGGATCACAATGTCTCTGTTTGTATGGACATCGTAACCCTCCTCAAAAAAAGCCATTGTAATGAGCTTCTCACGCGAAAGAGAGAACCGGTACATACCAACGTCCTTCGAAGTGACCTACCCTTACTAAGGATAAGGTGCGCGCTCAAAAATGCAACTCTACACGAAACTCTCTGGGACTGGGAAACGAAGACAGAGCTCCTCAACTGCAGCCTTGAGCTCCTTTCCCTTCTCTTCGTTTTTAATGTCCTTGAGGCGAGCAACCATCATTTCTGCTACCTGCGTTGCCTCTCCCTCTTTCATGCGACGTGTCGTCATCGCTGGTGTACCAAAGCGAATACCAGATGGATCCATTGCAGTGCGTGACTCATCCGCAATCATGTTCTTGTTGAGCGTAATACCGATGCCATCAAGCGCAACTTCTGCCTCCTGCCCGGTAACACCGAGTGAGCCGAACACGTCTGCGAGGATGAGGTGGTTTGAGGTACCGCCACAAAGCATGCGAATACCTGCGTCTCTGAAGACAGTCTCCATTGCCTTTGCATTTTTCAAAATCTGCCCAGCATATTCTTTGAATGCTGGTGTGAGTGCCTCGCCAAATGCAACCGCCTTACCTGCAACAAGGTTCATATGCGGTCCACCCTGGAGTCCTGGAAATACTGCCTTATTTATCTTTTTTGCAATATCTTCATTCTCTCTTGTGAGTATCATGCCGCCACGAGGACCGCGGAGTGTCTTGTGTGTTGTTGTCGTGATGACATCAAATCCATCTGCAAACGGGTTGCGTGCAACACCTCCAGCAATGAGTCCTGCGATGTGTGCCATATCAGCAACAGTGTACGCACCCACTTCCTTTGCTATTGCAACAAACTTTGCATAGTCGAGTTCACGGCTGTATGCAGAGAATCCTGCAAGAATAATTTTTGGCTTGTGTTCGAGTGCAACCTGGCGGAGATGGTCGTAATCTATTTCTCCCGTGTTTACATCCCTCATCTTGTACCGAACAAAGTTGAAGACCTTATTGATGGAGGTTGTTGGGTGTCCATGGGTAAGGTGTCCTCCATGAGAGAGATCCATACCAAGAACGGTGTCACCAGGCTCAAGGAGCGCAAAGTACATCGCAACGTTTGCTGGCGCACCTGAGAGTGGCTGCACGTTTGCGTACGCACAGTTGAAGAGTTGCTTCGCACGATCAATCGCAATCTGCTCTACCGCATCCGTGTATGCCTGACCACCATAGTAGCGACGACCGGGATACCCTTCGGAATATTTATTCGTGAATACCGAACCATTCGCCTCACGTACTGCACGTGACACGTAGTTCTCTGACGGGATGAGCTCGAGACCAACTTCTTCGCGATGCTCTTCTCCTTCAAGCGTCTTCCAAACTTCCGGGTCTTGGTTTTTTATGAATTCGTACATAGTTAAAAAATCTAAAAGCTAAAATAATGAAACCAGAATGTACGAATGTCAGATCATATTATATTCCCGTGCTTCCAAACCCATTCTTTCCTCGAACGGTATCATCGAGGGCTTCTACTATTTCAATCTCAGCCTGCGAAACAGCTTGCATGAGCATCTGTGCAATTTTAGCACCCTTTTCAACACGGTATACCTCCTGCCCCAGATTTACCAAACCAACCTTAATTTCACCACGATATGAGGCGTCAATGACACCGCCGAGTGTCTTCAGGCCACCTTTGTGTGAAATACCGCTCTTATCCCAAATGAGGCCAACGTATCCAGACGGAATAGCTACCGCAATACCTGTAGAAACCTGCACCCGCTCGCCCGGTTCAACATCGAGAGATTCTACAGAAAAAAGGTCCATGCCCGCATCACCCTCATGCGCGTATGTCGGCACTGTTGCATCGGTAGTGAGGAGTGTTACTTGCAACTTCATAGTGTACATAGTCTAACATTTACTCTCCGTTCCCCTCCCTATACAAATCCAGTATCATAGTGTCTATGATGAAACCATACACGAATCGAACTCCAGACGAGCAATACAAAAATCTTCTTAAAGAAATTTTGGAGAAAGGAGTTCGTGTCGAGAGTAGACAAGGCACAGATGCACTCACCCTCATGGGTGCGACTCCAATGCATTTCAAACTCGAGAATGGTTTTCCAATGATCACCGAGCGAAGCGTGAAAGGATTTTGGAAGCAAGCAATTGGTGAAATCTGCGGCTTCATGAATGGCGCACGAACGCTCGAAGCGCTCGAATCGTTTGGTTGTAAGTTTTGGACACCGTGGGGTACCAAGGAAAAGTGTGAAAAGCGAGGACTCAGTGAAGGTGATCTTGGCCCAGGCTCATACGGCGGAGCATTTCATGACTTCCCTACCTCAGAAGGACCAACATATAACCAATTCAAAAATATTGTTGAGCAAATACAAGAGTTCCCTGAACTTCGCACCCATTTCATCAGTCCTTGGGTACCACAGTACACGATTCGCGGAACAGGAAAACAGCAGAAAGTAGTCGTGTGCCCCTGTCACGGATGGCTTCATATTCGAATCATAAATGGGAAACTCACGCTGCATATGTTCCAGCGATCAGGCGATGTTCCTGTCGGCGTGCCTTCAAATATGATCCAATATGGCGCACTTACGATGATGCTCGCTCAAGCAACAGGATATGAGGCATACGAATACATTCACACGATTTCAGACGCACACATCTACGTAGACCAAATTCCAATGGTCGAAGAACTCATTGCCCGAGAAACAAAACCATTCCCTACCGTTACCCTCAACAATCCAACAAAAGATATTTTTGCATTTCGTGCAGATGATTTTGAACTTTCCGACTATGAAGCTGGCGAACCAATGCGAGGTATCCCTGTTGCCGTATAAAAATGTCTAACGCAGGACTCAATCACGATAATGCACGAACCGATGAGCAAAAAAAACTCATGGCTCAAATAGAGGCAGATGGCGTCTGTCCTTTTTGTGCAGAACATTTTAAAAAGTACCATCCAAAACCAATCATTAAAGAAACTGACTACTGGTTCCTTACCGAGAACATGAGCCCATACGATGGCACCATCCGGCATTTTCTTTTCGTGTACAAGCCGGCGCACATAACAATGCCAAGCGACATAACCCCAGAGGGTACAAAGGATCTTTTTGAACTAGTCTCCTTTGTAAATGAAACGTACAAAATTGAAGGTGGTGGATTCTTTATGCGATACGGAGACACTGCATGGAACGGATCAAGCGTAGAACATCTTCATGCACACATCATTGTCGGCGGAAAACAAACCGAAGGAAAAGGAAAAATACGCGTGCCACTCGCCTGGAGTGTTGACTAAACATTTTTTTATAGTACAGTCTCTTTTAGATCGTTAGGGTCCCCTACCGACGTACACTCACATCTGGAGATTCGATGGATCATACCCATACGCTCACAGAAGAGCAGCTCTTTTGCCTTGAAGGGTGTCGATCATATTCGCAGTACCACCGTATGCGAAGTAATTTCGAAAACGACACGTGCCTGTTCTGCAACCTCGATACCGAAATCAATATCGTACTCTGGGAAGATCATTTGGTGCAGGCGTGGCCAGTCCCTGATGCATTCATGCGGAAAGAGCTCGCTCACCACTCCATCATCATCCCAAAGCGCCACATCCGCTACCTGCCGGAACTGACCGAGGAAGAGGCACTTTCGATGTACCGTGCGCGGATATTCCTCGCAGGTTTTTTTGGTCTCACAGGTGGCATTGTGGCAACTCGTTTTGGTGAGATGCACTTGAACGCAGGGTCAGTACCTCACCTTCACGAAAACATCATGATGCCGAATGGTACTGGTGAAGTTCGTGTTCCGGTATTCAAGGACCCTGCCGATCGTGGAGTCAACCAAGCCCGCGCTGCGGCATTCGCTCTGCGATACGAGTCCGGTGAAAAGCCCTAAAGTTCTTCCTTATACTGATGCGCGAGCTACCCAGCTCGCGCATTTTTTTATCATACGACCACCTTTTGTCATTCGATCTCTATACGAACAGTCTCAATACCCATATCTCTAAAAAATTGTTCCCCGCCCAAAACTCCGTACCCCCGCATGAAATAGATTTTTTTAATACCACTTTTCGCAATAAGACGTGCACAATACGGGCATGGAAAATCAGTCACAAAAAGTTCTGCGCCAACTGTTCCTATCCCCTTCTGCGCTGCTCCCCCTATCGCAGCAACTTCAGCATGTGCAGCAGTGACATACTCAACATGTACCCCTTTTGAAAAAAGTGCACGTGAATCTCCGATAATATTTGGAAGCTCCTTCTCTGGCATATGCTCGTTATGTGCGATGGCAATGAGCTTTCCATTTTTCACCACTGCCGCCCCTACCTGTCTCCACCAATCAGCACTTTTCTCTGCCTCTTTGAGTACTGCACCCACCACTGATTGTTCAAATTGTCCGAGTGACGTGACTGAGATACCTTTTGCCTCACGCTCTTCATCAAGGTTATTCTTGTGCTGTCTCAAAAAAACATTCCGAAACTCAGTAGAATAGCCACCAAAGTATGTTGTCGCGATGAACTCAGTAATATCTTCTCTTGGCATAATAAGGTGCGTGCCTTCTCGAGGAATGCGGAGCGCCTCGCCAAGCGTAAGTACTCCAATCGGTACGCGAGTGATATTTTCAAGAGTCGAGACAATCTCACTTTGTGTGAGCGCGCGAAGTCGATCTTTTCGATTGATATAATCGAGCTCCTCATGAGACGCGAGTAAATCATCTCCGACACAGTAGAGTGTTTCCACACCCTCCGCTTCGAGTCTTTTTACAAAATCAACGTACCCCCTGTGCAACACCGGGATGTACGCTATCGAAATATTACGCGACGTCATTGCCCTGACTTATCTGTATAAGACGAATCTTTGCCGATGTTGATGTCGATGCTTGTGGTTCAAGGAGGACAATCTCACCACAGTAACTCGCTTTTTCATCAACTTCACTATCTCCATGCTTTGTCGATTCGGAAACAACGAGCACGTCTGGTGACACGAGTTTTATGAGACTGTTCTTTTCTTCACGATGCGGTTTGAGGGTAATAACATCAACATGGCGACAGTGCGAGAGTATGTGCACGCGCTCTGCCTCAGGAACAATCGGTCTATGGGGACCTTTTCGAGCCTTCACTTTCTCATCACTATCTACCCCAACGATAAGCAGGTCTCCGAGCGCTTTTGCTTTTTCCAGGTACTGTGCATGCCCAATATGAAAGAGATCAAAGGTGCCAGAAGTAAGTACGATACGTAATCCTAGTTTTTTCCAATACGTAACATGCTCGGCAAGTTTTTGATGATCGGGTATATACCGATATTCGAGCGAAGTACTGTCACCAAAGATACCTGTGTTTATTGCCATACTGAAAGTATAAATCTTTGCCTCTAAAACCTCAAAAAGACAGCTGTACTGTACTGTGTCATAATGCATTTCATTATGGCGAAAGTATGTATCACTGTTGCAGTGAGTGCGACAAATCGAGCAATCGGCAAAGAAGGAAAACTTCTCTGGCATATTCCAGATGATATGAAGCGCTTTAAACAGCTCACCATGGGTCACCCGGTCATCATGGGGAGAAAGACATTTGATTCCATCGTCTCGTACATCGGTGGACCTCTCCCTGGTCGGACAAACATGGTTGTGACAAGGAGCAATCTCTGTATAGATGGAGCACTGGTCTACCACTCACTCGAAGATGCACTCACCGCTGCCCGCGCTATCGATGATACCGAGATACACATTGGCGGTGGCTCAGAAATCTATTCCCAAGCACTCCCACACACAGACCGGCTCTATCTTACCTTGGTACATGACACAAAAGATGCTGACACCTACTTCCCTGATTTCTCTACATTTACAAAGGAGATAGAACGCGAGGAACGTGAACACAATGGACTACGGTATACCTGGCTTACGCTCGAACGCTAGCTGAAGACACGTACTGATTTTATATTGTGGTTGAATTCCACAAAAAAGAGCGTCGGTTTTCACCGCGCCCTTTTGACCACATCAGTGGCTATTGAACATTTTGCCTTCCGTGTGCTGCCATCTCACGAAACTCTCCCCACCGATTGTGAGCCATCTCTGCTGCTCCTGCAGCCGCAATCATGGCGTCGGTCTGTCCGACCCACTTGTGGTGACGCGAACGTTCGATACCATGTGCTGCGGCCAGGTAGTCATCGCAAGAACTCGCATAGAGAACCTGCCGAACTTCCTTTGGATTTGGCCGCAAGATAGCCGAGCCTTTCACGTGTGCGAGAAAGTACACGATGGTCTTTGTTTTTGCTGTGCCACCGAAACGCCGCCGCGGGATATGATTTTCAAACCAAGAAATGCTCTCGGGATACAGTGCAAAGTCACGCTCTGTGAGACCAAGCTCTTCACGCAACCCGCGCCGAATCACCTGTGCGAACGTGGTATCAGTGATGTACTTTGCCTTCTCTTGCGGGAAGACATGTACCCCTGCACCGTTCGGAGCACGCGTCGGCTCGATGAGAATCACCCCACGACCATCGTAAAGAATGACGCCTGCCGTGAGCAGACAATCACGATTGACGAAATGTGCCGGAAGAAGTGCGGAGTGCACATCCACAGGCCGCGTGAAAAGATGTGCCATGGAAGGAAATCGAGCCCCGATCTTCGTCAGGGTCGCTGTTTGTCCAACACCGTTCATGGTTTTTCCTCTTTGTTGAGTGTGGAAGAACAAAAAAATGGGCACCGCGCCCACCGTAGTTATACTCCTCTACATCAAAGTTGTGAAGTGCTGTCTGTTTCTAATATAAAAAAGGTCCCAGCCGAAACTGGGATCCTCTGTGCCCTCACTGGAGCTTACTGCAACGTGGCAGTACGCGAGACCCAGCTGAGGGAACGGTGCTTGCGAGCGTACTCGAGAACACTCATGAAGAACGGGCTCACCTCCTCGAGCGCCTTGAGACACTCGTCACCCTTCACGACCTTGGCGTTCTTGATCCAGAGCCGACTTGGGATCGTTTCCTGGACGATGATGTAGAGATCGTCACCCGTATCGACTTCGCCGACCATCTTCGGCTGACTCTGGAGCAAGTCCGTGTCGATCTTGAACACCTGCTTCGCGATCGTGAACGGGATACGCTGCGGAGCAGCGTCGCGTCCATTGATCGGAGTCATGGGGAGTCCCCATTCGTTCCCCTGCTTGACCACGAGCACGCCGCCGTCAGTCGGGGTGAAGAGACAGACGCCCATCACCCTCGAAAACTTGTTGAGCTCTTCAGTCCACAGCTGGTGAAGGCCACCGCGCGCCTTCTGTACCGTCGTGACGTTTTGTCGTTCTTGAACCTGGATGCTTTGTTGCATCTTGTTACCCTCAAAAAAGGATGGAACATGTGTCATGCTACCGCAGCATGACCGGGAATTTATACCACACAAATAAAAAACTGAAAAGACCGGTGCCAGAGGCGCCGGTCTTTTCAGTTTTTTATGTCCAACAGATTAGTCTTTCACAACCACGCCCATGCTCCTACATGTACCCTCAATGATACGCATAGCAGCTTCGATTGAATTTGCCTGAAGATCTGCCTTCTTTTCTTCTGCAATCTCTCGGATCTGAGCTTTAGTGATTTCACCAGCCTTTGAGAACGGAGTCTTGCTCGAACCCTTATCCTTTCCAATCTTCTTTAAAATAAGACGAGAAGCGGGTGAAGTCTTGATGATGAAATCAAACGATCGATCATCGTAGACGGAAATGAGAACAGGTACGACATCGCCCATGCGATCACGTGTCTTCTCATTGAATTGGTTCACGAACTCACCGATATTGATACCAGCCTGTCCGAGTACTGGTCCAAGTGGTGGCGCTGGTGTTGCCTTACCACCCACGGCCTGTACTTTGATTTTCTTTACGAGCTTTTTTGCCATGTAATGTCTTGTTTATATTGTGGAATCGTTCGGTCCATAGTCGAACGACCCCTCCTTGAAGCCCGCGTATCGTACAAGAAAAAATAGAGCTTTGCAAGCACAAAAATAGCGTCCGATGGGACGCTATTTCTGAAAACATCGTAACCTAACTAGGCCTTTTTGACCTGGAGGAAGTCGAGTTCTACCGGGGTCTCGCGTCCGAACATCGAGACGAGTACCTTTACCTTTCCACGCGCAGTATCAATCTCTCCTACCTTACCTTCAAGCTCCTTGAATGGTCCATCAACGATAGTAACAAGATCTCCTGTTACTAAATCAACATGGTGCTTTGGAGCATCATCCTGCATTCGTCCCATAAGTTGCTCAAGCTCCTTTGGTTTAAGTGGCACAGGTTGTGTTCCACTTCCTACGAAACCAGTAACACGAGGCGTGTTTCGAACCACGTACCACGAATCATCGTTTACAATCATATCGACGAGTACATACCCGGGATAAATGCGTTCCTCTTCGGTAACACGCTTCCCTCCTTTCACTCGAATTTTTTTCTCTGTCGGTACCACAACCTCAAAGATACGATCTTCCATCCCAAGAGATTCGATACGCTGCTTCAAGTTACGCGCAACAGCGTTTTCGTATCCAGAGTACGTATGAATGGCGTACCAGTGACGCTCACCATCTGTTTTTTGCTTTGCCATACAGTTAACTTTAAAGATTAAGGGGCTTTACTTGATAAACCAGTTAAGTCCGAGACTGAAGATGTAGTCAAAGAGCGCAAGAAATACTGCAACAACAACCGAAATCCCGACAACGAGGGCTGTGTAGGTAGCTGCTTGTTTCTGTGTCGGCCACGACACGTGCATGACTTCATCTTTGGTGTCTTTGAGATACTCAATGAAACGGCTCATAGTTGTTGGATTATTCCCCAAAATAAAACGCCCGGGTGGGCGACGTACAAATAAGCATATAGGAGATCTGTATCCTCGTCAACCATACAAAAAGACACCCAGCTGGGTGTCTTTTTGTATGGTTGTGGTCGGATTTACTTCACCTTACAGGTGCTCTTAGGTTGTATGCTACTTTTCATAAACTCAAAGTATCGACAACCTCTTCGGATAGCCCGGGGACTATCTCACTTCGTACGTTATGTGAACCACTGATGTGATGGTGTTTTCACCTTCAGGAAGTACTGCTGGAGCAGCCTCCTTTGTCATTGCCATATCCATAGCAACTCCTCCACCCATACCACCGTAGTACGGCATCATTCCCTGGTCTTCCCAATATCCGCTCATGCGTACAATACGAACGCCAAGCTTCTTTGTGAGTTCTTCTGCTTGAGCACGAGCGTCGTCGATCGCTGCCTTGCGTGCCTCTGCCTTCAGACTCTCTTCATCATCAAGAGTGAAGTTGAGTCCACCAACATTTGTTGCTCCCTGCTCACCAACGCCAGCAATGAGCATGCCTGCGTCTTCGGTCTTTCGAACCTTTACATCGATAGACTGATTAACCTCGTAGCCAATGAGTGTCGGCTCACCCTGCGGTGGGCAGCTCCACTCAGTACAACGGATCTGAGGATATTCATACCGAGGGTTGAGATAATACCCGGTAGTCTTAATATCTTTTTCGTCTACCCCCTTCTCCTTAAGGTATGCAACGATCGCATCCATTGTGCGCGCTGCACTCGACTGAGCAGTCTCAGCATCTCCCTCCTTCGCTATAACTGAGAAGCTAAATGTTGCGATATCAGGTTTAGCAAAAATCTCTCCCTTCCCATCAACGGTGATTGAAACGGGGAAATTATTTATATTTTTTGCCTGTACAAAGGCAAAGTACGTATATGCAAGGAGTGCAACAATTGCTGCAATCCCTACCAACTTCGCTATCATGCGAATATGTGCATCTTGGAACATATGTAATTAATCTAATGTTACGTCTATAAATCAGTATCCTCTATGGTACTACACATATCTACGAAGAAATACGTCTGACGTAACAACCCCAGGATTACGTATGCTATTTATAGCGATTGAGGAGCTCGCGAAGGGTACGCTCAAGATACGCGAGGGTATCCGCCATAGAGCCCTTACTACCACAGCTAGCCGTGAAGGCGCTTTTATCCTCGAGCGTAAGCCCATTCTCGAGTACTTGCTCTTCCATGAAATGGTACATGAGGGACTCCTTTCCCTCTACGTGTTCGAGTCCAAGTGCGTGACCCATCTCGTGCGCAAGTACAATTGCAAGCTCTTCTTCACTCTCATATTCGTATATGTTGATCACACTATCCTTATAGTCGCCTTGTGTGAATTCGTTCCCTTCCGCAAATTTATCGTTATATTCTTCAACGAGTTCATTGTAATCAGTCACGAGCGTATTGCCCTGTGAACCGACTGCATTAATTTTTCGCACCAGAGTGTTTAGCTTTGCGGAGAGTTCATTGAGTGAGCGCTCTTCAGTTTTGAGAGATGCTTGGGTAGCATCAAGACGAGCAAAAACATCTTTTGGCGCTCCTCCACGCCCATTCCACTCCGCGACCTCTCGATTATATGCATTCAATTTTGTTTCGTAGGCATCAACGCGATTCTCATACGTTTGCCTCACTGTTTCGTACTCAGCAGCAAGACGTTCATATTCGAGTCGAACAGAATCACTTACATTTTGTTTTGTATCGAGGAGTGTATCGTACTTTTTTTGCTCCTTAGTGAGCGCTTGGCGTTCATCGTACACAAAGTTAACTACAAGTTCACCATCAGGGTCGTATGTGAATAGGTTACGATCAGTTCCATCTTCCCAGACTGATTCAGCCGTTGATATTGCATTTCGTACTTCGTCTTCTGAGACACCGAAACGCGAATCGACCTCCCCAATGCGGTAACTGATAGGAACGTCACACCCTGCAAGTGCCGTGTAGTACCAATACCCCCCACCGAAAAATATAGTCGTCATTAGGACGACACTAAGCACTTGTTTCATATATAGATAATAATACCAAAATCGTTCTATTTCGTAACAAAAAAATGTGTGGTATGGTTTTTCCAGGTCCGAACATTTGTTCGGTTTTTGTTTTTTACAAAGGAGACTCCTGATGCAGATCATCAGACCCAAACACGATTTTCCTGTCGGCACCCTCCCCTACTTCTACTTGGTCGGCCCTGTCCTCGGTGCGGGCGACTGGCAACACACTATGTGTCGCGCACTCGAACAGGTTGTGGACGACTGCATCATTGCAACGCCGACGAGATGGAACGACTCCCACCCCCTCGCATCACGCTTTGTCGGTACGATGGGTACCTATGAGAGTCAGACGCACTGGGAACAGGCATACATCGAGCGCGCACTCACGGGCCCCATGAGTTGTGTCGTGAGCTATCTTGCCTCAGAAGACCCGAGGAACCCTCGTACCGACGGCAAACCATTCGGTATCGATACGTACGGGGAGATGAACTACTTCAGAGGTCGGCTCGAAGGTTCTGGTCCCCACTCGAGGTCCCAGTTCCGACTCGCCCTTGGAGTCCATCCCAATTACCCCTACTGGAAAACGCTCAAGAAGAACCTCGACTACTCGTATGGGGGCGCGTTCCCTTATTCCGAGTCCATCTCGAGGCTCGCAGAGGAAGCGAAGCGTATGGTGGAGAAAGAAACACGGTAACCGGGAGGTGTGCCATGTCGAAACCGATTTTTGACATACTTCTTTCACCACGGGAGTGGGCCGTACTTAAAGCACTCCACTCTGTAGGTGTAAACGCCACTGCACGTACAGTCCATGAGGCAATCGAAGGGTCAAGACGAACTTTCATCATCGAGACCACCCATCAAATTTTGCAAAGACTTGTACGGTGCAAGCTCGTCGTTCGCAAGAATGTCATGATTGCCGGCCCAACAGGGCCCGAACATCGGGTACTCTGGGAAGTGAGTGAGGATGGCAAAATATTCTTCTCCTGACGACAAACCCCCTCGTGCGCATGCGCACGAGGGGGTTTATTCAATGTATTCTGTACTACCAGTTAAGCGCTCCGCCCACTTTATATTCAGTCACCCGAGTCTCGAAGAAATTCTTTTCCTTCGCAAGATCGATCGCCTCACTCATCCAAGGGAATGGATTCTCTACACCAAACTGCTTTGGGAGACCTACGCGCTCGAGACGACGGTCTGCAATATGTTCGATGTACTGACGGAAACCCTGTGCATTCATACCAAAGATACCATTTGGAAACACCTCTTGTGCATAGGTATATTCGAGTCTCGCCGCCTCACGAACCCAGTGCACGATCTTTTGCTGAAACTCGGTCGTCCAAAGCTGCGGGTTCTCTTCACGAATAGTATTAATGAGCTGGCATCCGAAGTTGAGATGCATTGACTCATCACGCATGATGTACTGAATCTGTTCTGCAGAGCCAGTGAGCTTATGCTGCCGCTGGAAGCCAAACATGACTGCAAATGAGCTATAGAAGAAAATGCCTTCAAGGATGAGCGAGAATACGCAGAGATTCTCAAGAAACTTTTGATCATTCTCAAATGTGCCTGTTTTGAAGTCCGGCGCAAAGATACCTTCATTAAATGAAAGGATGAACGTTGCTTTGTTGTAGAGTGCGTCACGCTCTCGGTACATGTTGAAGATCTTCGATTCATCCATGGCGAGTGACTCGACAATGTACTGATACGCGTGCGTATGGATAGCCTCTTCGTACGCCTGACGGAGGAGGTACATGCGAATTTCTGGGGACGTTATCTGGCGATATGTCGCAATGACGATATTGTTTGCCGCAATAGAGTCCGCGGTCGTGAAGAAGCCGAGCACCGTCTCAAACGCGCGGCGCTCATCCGGAGTGAGGACGGTATTTGATTTCCACTGCTCGATATCGAGCTGCATCGATATTTCTGTCGGAAGCCAGTGGTTTGCATTTGCCGCATTGTAGTACTCCCATGCCCACTTATGCTTCATCGGGTAGAGCTGGATCACATCAGCGTCCTCACCGTTTATTGCGCGGCGCTTGTTGATGTCGACGGGTGTTGTTGTCTTTTGAATCATACCTGGGTAACAATGTGTTTGATAAATACCTCATTCTTCACTCCTTAAGGGCATTCAGGGGTGAGTACGGTTCGCGAAGAAACGAGCCGAGCGACTGAGACGTACTGGACGTACGTTGCGGGAGCTCGGCGACGTTTCGACAAAGAAACGTGCCACACCTGGATGTCCTACTGGCAGGACTCGCAAATCGCATCCTCTGCAACATGCAACTTAATCTTCGGTGTCTCATGTACCTCTATCTTCGCCACCTTCTCTTCATCTATCGATGCGCGTGTGATCGGCGATGGCATAACGATAGGTGACGGGATGGCTGCACTCACGGCAGCGGGTGTTGGTGTGACGTACACACCTTCACTTGTGACAGGAGAAATCACTGGATTCGCAGGAGTAATAACATTACTCTCATTATTCTTTCGAAGGTGTGTACCTGCAGTACTTACCGTCGACTTTTCGACTTGCGTTGCACCAAGCGAGCGTAGGTAATAGGTGGTCTTGAGACCCATTTCCCATGCATAGAGATAGAGCTCTGAGAGTTCTGCTCCTGAAGTGCCACTAAAGAAGATATTGAGTGACTGTGACTGGTCGATCCACTTGCCACGACTTGCTGCAGCACGAACGAGCCAGCGCATATCAATCTCAAATGTCTCTTTGTATTTTTGTTTGATTTCTACAGGAATATTAGGGATGTTTGCAAGGCTACCATCGTTATACTTGACTGCAGCAAGCATCTCCTTATCCCAAAGGCCAATAGCCTTAAGATCATCAACGAGGAACGAATTGATGACAATGAAATCACCTGAGATGTTCGACTTCACATAGATGTTCTTGTAGATAGGTTCATTTCCAGGAATCGAACCGACAATGTTCGAAATAGTTGCTGTCGGTGCAATTGCCATTGCATTTGAGTTACGCATACCGTACTGCTTTACTGCATCACGCACGAGACTCCAATCAAGGCGCTCTATCATATCAACACCCGTTGGGATACCTCGTTCCGCCTCGAGAAGCGCGATGGTGTCCTGAGGGAATATGCCACGACTCCACTTTGATCCACTATAGCTCTGATACGTACCTCGCTCTCGAGCAAGCTCAGTGGACGCAAGTATTGTGTAGTACGAAATAACTTCCATAGAGCTATCCGAGAACTCAACACACTCCGGTGAACCGAATGGGATATTGAGCATATAAAGCGCATCCTGGAATCCCATGATACCCAAGCCCACAGGTCGATGCTTCATGTTTGAATTTCGCGCTTCGATCGTTGGGTAGAAGTTGAGATCGATAACGTTATCGAGCATGCGCATTGCTGTAGTGACCGTACGCTTTATCATCTCGCGGTCAAACTGCCCATTCACAATATGATTTGGGTAATTTACCGAACCAAGGTTACATACTGCTGTCTCATCAGCTGAGGTGTTGAGGGTAATTTCAGTACAGAGATTTGATGAATGAACGACACCTGCATGATCTTGTGGCGAACGAACGTTTGAAGGATCCTTGAATGTGATCCATGGGTGTCCTGTTTCGAAGAGCATACCGAGCATTTTCTTCCAGAGATCACGTGCCTTCATCTTCTTGAAAAGACGAATCTCTCCCCTATCGGCCATCTCCTCGTAGCGCTCGTACTGCTCCTCAAACCGCTTACCATATATCTCGGTAAGGTCAGTAACCTCATCTGGAGAAAAGAGCGTCCATTGTCCATCCTCGCGAACCCGCTTCATGAAAAGATCAGGAATCCATGCAGCAGTATTCATGTCATGCGTGCGTCGTCGTTCATCACCAGTATTCTTACGAAGTTCAAGGAAATCCTCAAAGTCGTAGTGCCAATTCTCCATATACACGCAGGTTGCTCCTCGTCTGCGACCTGAACGATTGATGGCGACGGTGACGTCGTTTGCAATCTTGAGAAACGGAATAACACCCTGAGAAGTGATACCGGACGACTTGAGCTGCGCACCCATACCACGGAGCTTTGACCATGATGTTCCAATACCTCCAGCCCACTTTGAGAGCATGGCATTGTCGCCATACACCTTGAAGATATGCTTCAAATCATCTTCAACAATGTTGAGGTAGCAGGAAGAAAGTTGTGGATGTGGTGTACCTGAATGGAACAAGGTTGGTGTCGACGGAACGAAGTGGAACTGCGACATGACGTTGTAAAACTCAACAGCTCGCTCCTCCTTGTGAGCCTCACTTATCGCGAGTCCCATCGCTACACGCATCCAGAGCATCTGTGGCATCTCAATAACACGACCTTCTGCCTCAACGAGATATCGATCATGGAGTGTCTCGATACCGAGGTACTTAAATAAATTGTCTCGAGATGGATCAATAGCCTGTGCGAGTTTCTCGAGATCAAATGAGAGAAGTCGTTCATCATACTTCTTTGATTCGACTCCAAAACGAATATTACGCACGAATGCATTTTTGTATGCAGACACCTTTTCATCCCGACTCATGCCGACCATAAGACCAATAGCCTCATGCGCAATGCGATCACAGAGCTGTCGTGCGGCTACATATGAATACGCATCATCATGTTCAATGCGAGCACGAAGGATGAGCGTGACAAGCTTCGCCATTTCTGAAGTCTTGATGCCCTCATAGACCTCTCGCTCAACTTGGGCGACAATGTCATCGAGATCGATCTCTTTTTCAAACCCTTCCGTAAATTGTGATACGTAGAGACGCATCTTTTCGCGCGAAAATTGCTCTTGTGAACCATCGGTACGCTCGATCATGAGGCGCGACTCCTCAATCTCCTTTACGACCTCTTGCTTACGCTCTTCACTCTGTTTGAAACGGTACAGAATGTAGGCTTTTGCTACTTTGAAATAGCCACGCTCCATGAGCGTATCTTCCACGATATCTTGCACTTGCTCCACCGTTGGGCACCCTTCGGTCTTTCCTTCACAAACAACACCAAGATTGACGATCACGCGACTGACCATCTGTTCAAGAATTGCATCATCAATGGAATTCTGGACTGCTGCTGCTGCCTTTTTAATCGCGATTGCAATTTTCGACGGATCGAAAGGTACCGTCATTCCATTGCGCTTCGTAATCTGTGTGATCATAGACCTTGTTTCAATTACCTGATTCGTAACTCTGTCTCAATATCGCGAACAATCGAGGGCAGAAAAGGAGGCCACGTATGTATCGTGGTTACAAAGTTGCCTCCAGCCGACACACGGTAGAGCGGCGTGTGGTACATGCATGATAGCACCGGAAAGCAGTGTGACAAAAATGGCGCACTTGCGTATTGCCTTCGTAAATAAGCCATTCTTTGCATTCTTTCATCCCCACCATGGGCACTATCCTGTGGATAGCAATATAGGCCGCAGGTGCGCAAGACTTGTGGAGTACTTTGTTCTGTTTCAGAGTATAAAAAAACTCGCAGAAATTTTAATTCTGCGAGTTTTTTAAGTCATTTTTCTCTAGTGGGTATGCTTGAGCGCGTCACGAATCTCACGAAGGAGCTTTACCTCTTCGCTCGGCTCAGCGGGTGCCGCTGGCTTTTCCTCCTCTTTCTTCTGGAGCTTTGACATTGCCTTTACAACCATAAAGATAACGAAAGCAACGATAACGAAATCAATGACTGATTGGATGAATTTTCCGTACGTTACCGATGCTTCACCCACAGTGAGTGCGTATCCGGTAAAATCAACTCCCTTGAGAGCGACACCGATAAGGGGCATGAAAATGTTATCAACGAGGGAGGAAACGATCTTTCCAAAGGCACCTCCGATAACGACAGCGACTGCGAGATCAACGACATTCCCCCGCATCGCGAAGGCTTTGAATTCAGCTATAAAACCGTGCATAAAGTACTGTATTAATTAATGAATATGCCCATGATGCGCCTCAAGACTACTCTCGTCAACAGGGTGTTTTGTATACCAAAATGCCCCGATAAGTGTCGTGAGCGGTACCGCGAGAATGAGTCCAATGGACCCAACGAAAATTCGTATAAGTTCAGCGGCAACCATTTCCTGATTGAGCGAGAGGATGATGTTTGACCCTGCTTGTGCCAAAAGGAGCACCAGCGGGAGCGCAACACCTATATACGCAAATGAAAGCGTATTCACAAGCGAGGTAATATGCGCCCTTCCAACCCTGAGCCCTCTACTATAGAGCTCCATAAAGCCAAAATTTGTATTTGCCCTTTTGAGCTCTGCAACTACTGCTGCTTGCGTAACCGCCACATCATCGAGAACACCGAGAATACCGATGATGATACTTCCGAGGAGGAGCGCCCCGAAGTCGAGAGCGCCTTTGGTACTGAAGTTGAGATAAATGGCTGCATCCGAACTTAACCCAGTGAGATTTGAAGCTGAGACAAAAATAGTAGCCACTACAGCCGTAACGATAACAGCACTCCCTGTTCCAAGAAAGGCGATAACCGACGGGGCATTAACCCCGTGCGTGAGAAAAAGAGTGCATGCAAGAACAAGGCTTGCAACTGCGGTACTTACCAATACCGGCGGATAGCCATCGAGGAGTAGCGGCACGAGTACAAAAAAAATTGCTCCGATACTGAGCACGAGACTAAAAAGTGCCCGGAACCCATGACGCCCAGTGAGTGAAAGGAGTGCGGCTCCAAAAAGAAGCACGAGAATGAGGAGAGGTATTGTTCTGTCCGCATCTTTGAGCTCAAAATACTCTGTCCCATTGATTGCCACGAGACGATTAACGTAAATACTATCCCCTACCTCAAGGATCATAAGGTCATTTGTAAAAGTAGTGACCTCGCCGGCACGTACTCCGTCGAGTATTTTGACCTGCACTTCTTGCACAACGCCATCTGTATCGGTACCAATAATGTCTCGGGTCTCAGTACTCAGGATGCGGAGCACTTCTGCACGAACAGTTTCTTGGAGATCTTGATGCACTTCTTGCGCGTTCGCGCTGTTTCCGATGACAAGAAAAGCAAACAATACTGCTGTAAAAAACGCTTTCATAGTAGCAGTATACCTCGGTTTATCGAGCACATTCTACGCACCGACCATAGTACGTGACCTCATGACCAAGCATCTGAGAAAATTGTGAACTTTTGCCACGAGGAATAGCTCCTGTTGGTTCACACGGCATATGTTCGGTAAGTCCACAATCTACACAAATAATGTGATGGTGATGCTCAGACAGCTCATAGCGAACAGTACCATCAGGGTATCGTATCGATGAAACAAGACCGTCAGATTCAAGCATGCGAATCGTACGGTACACACTCGCCTCGTTTGCCGATACAACCTTGGTTATATCCTTGATCGCAAGCGGACTCGTTGCATGTTCAAATAAACCGAAGATTTCACTACGAGCTTTTGTATTCCGCCTTCCTGTGGGAAGAATAACCTTCGTATGCGCGTGATTTGCATCTTTCATATATCACATGGTATCTTATTGCAAATAATTTGCAATAATAACTACATATGCTTTTCGCACTTGCTGCCTCGGTCGTTGTCGCTTCCCTCTCGCTTATTGGTGCACTCTTTTTAGGTACATCAATTTCTACTGAACGCCTCCATCGTACGATTCTCCCGGGAGCCGTTGGAATATTCCTTGGTGTTATTTTCTTCGAACTTGTACCGGAAACTATCGAGGCGAGTGAGCTCTGGGGTCCAGTAGCAATCCTCTTTGGTTTCCTTGGTTTTTATCTACTCTCGCACTATCTCGATACCTACCATCACCATCACACCACTGACCATGATGATTGTGCTCATGGCGGTGCTCGCAGACTACTTATTGGGGACGCCGTACACAATTTCGCAGACGGTATTGTTATTGCAACAGGCTTCCTCGTGAACCCAGTTGTCGGTCTTCTTACCACAGTCGGTATTGCACTCCATGAAATCCCACAAGAAATTGCGGAATACGGCATCCTCAGATCACTTGGCTATTCAGCAAAAAAAGCACTCTCACGTAATTTTCTTTCTGCAACAACAGTCGTTCTTGGTGTCCTCGTTACCTATCTATTCGGAGAAGCACTTCATGAATATATCTTTGTTCTCACGGGTATTGCGGCTGGTAACCTCCTCTACATTGCCACAGCCGACCTCATACCTGAATTGCGTCACTCACATCGCGAACACTTCACAAGGACATTCATCACCACCCTCATTGGTGTTGTACTTATTGGAGGAATTATCATAACGAGCCATGAGCTTATGGGGCATGAAGAACACAGCGAGGAGACTGAAATCCACTAACCGAAGAGTATCCGCGCAAGATAGTACCCAAGACCAGCGCCTATAAAAAACGTGCCGCCGAGAATCAGTATGAGATCTGCTTTTTCCATAACTCCAATAGTGTACCAAATACGCACTATTTGACACCTATCACTATTCGTATTAGACTCATCGTTCCTCTCTTGTAGAGATACTCCATCTTGAGCTCGGCACACTGAGCATCACGCGACAGACTCGTTAAGCCTCCGTGATTCCTAGTGTGCCGAGCTCGCGGTGAGTTTGGGTATAACGAAAAGTAGAGGTTTTCGGATGAATTTGGAAGATCGTTCTCTCGAGCGTGGTCGCAAGATCATCGCGCTCACTCGTGAAGTGTTTGCGTTGGCACAAAAGGCCAACAACCAACACCCCCATACTGTGCCGGAAACGAACCGTATGGATGCCGGTGACACGAGGCCAGCAGTGTTCTTTGGTGCCGAGGAGACAACGGCACAAGCGTAGTGGGATACCACACGCAAAAAAGGCGAGTCACCGACTCGCCTTTTTTTCATTTAGATCACCCCTTGATGCTTGTTACTTGGAAAATTTGGATCATCCAGTCTACTTTCATTTCCGTCCCCTTTCATACGTTCGACTGCTTGCCGCTTCCGAACTCCCAACATTTTTGTCATTTCAATAATCGCTTCGCTGTACCTAAACGCATCTTCGACTACCTCATCCTGTGCTGCACCATCTTCTCGCTGCTCGATTTCGAGTAATGCATCCTTGAACTTTCTATCCATGTTATCAATTGCTCGTTCAAGTCCTTCAATGGAAAGCTCATTGATTGGTGTACTCTCATTTGTTTCTGACATACTAAGTATTTTCCCACTTTACGAGGAATCTGCAAGGAGTGACTACTCTACCTTCACTGCAGTGCCCGAGACCGCGATCATGAGCATTGATCCACTATTCCCTATCGCTTCAAAGTCAAAATCAATACCGACAATCGCATTCGCACCGAGTCGGGTTGCTTCTGCTTCAAGCTCCGCAATAGCCATAGCCTTCCCTTCTGCAAACTTCTTTTCGTACGATGCAGACCTTCCACCTACGATATCGCGCACACCCGCAAGGATGTCACTGAAGATATTGGCACCGATAATAACATCGGTCGTGACTACGCCGAGGTATGCAGTTATTTTTTTACCTTCGATGGTACTTGTTGTTGTCTTGATCATATAAAACTACTGTACCACAAACAGATGTGTGTATGGGCTACTCTTAGCTACCTTTTGTACTTTCTTGTAGCGAGCGAACGTGACGTATGAATCCATACAAATTTTCTGCATCAACGCCATGGAGCATGAGGCGTATCCCCGTTTCGATTGTAGAGAGCGGTACGAGCGGGTGTTTATTGTTTACCAGCCCCATGATCTCCCCCTTGTTGAAGAGCTTTGCTGCATAGATTGCTATCGTCTCATCAAGCTGGAGCGAGATGCTCGCTCGTTCAAAATCTTCGCGCGAAAGGCAGAGTGCAAAGAGCGGTGTATAGAGTTCAATTGCACTTTGGAGATCGAGAAAGTTGTGCCAGGTATCAGGAAGATTGGTAATCTCTTCATGGAAATCAGTTATGGGCGAGAAGTCGATATCCTTAAGCGGTATAGGACCCATCACCAAACCTCGCTCATGGAGGTACATATTGAGTTCGATAACAAAGTTATACAAATTGAGATCATGTTGTACAAAAAAATTATCACGCAGGTCACGTATACTCTTTGGACGAAGTGGGTGTGCACTGAGAGTTCCGCCTGCAAGATTTTTGTTTAGAAATGCAAGCACTTCACTCCCCATGTTGAAGTGACGCAAGATGAGATAGTTTGCATCTCGACTCACAAAGGTACTCATTCCCCAACAGAGCACTGCAGGGAGGACCGACGATGACGCACATACATTTGGGATACAGATACGTACACCTCGAGCTACGATGATGAGGGCACGTCCCACAGGACGGATGAGCGGGAGGAGTACCCTTCGCGACCACATGGAGTTGTTCCGCATGAGTGCCTCCTTTGTTGCTTGGTCGAGAAACGTACTCTGATCAAGCGCGAGTGCCACCCATGGATCTGGGTTTTGTAAGTCGATAGTGTGTGTTTCAAATATGTTTTCAATGCGGGAAGACATAGGGAAAGTATAGCAGAATGGAGCCTCAATAAATGTGTGGTTGGAACATTCAAAAACTTGAATAATCCTCTACGTAAAAATCCCCGTGAGGGGACTTTTACTACGAGGGCGGCTACCGGGAATCTGTCACGAGTTACTAAACTCACTTCGTTCGTTAAGTACTCTCGACCCCACCTCGGCGACCCAGAGGGTACCCCGCCTGCGGTTTTCGATTCCCGGTAGCCGCCCCAAGCAGCAACAAAGCCCGACACTTTCGTGTCGGGCTTTGGCTGTCTTGGGCGGCTACCGGGAATCGAACCCGGACGACCGGCTCCACAAACCGGGGTTCTACCACTAAACTATAGCCGCCATGTGGTATCTTCGTGCCGGATAGTTATAGCGGTTTTGGAGCAAATTGTCGAGGAGAGTATGCTTCGTGATACACTCTTTCCTATGAACATACTCAGAGAAATAAGCGATAAGACACTCGGTCTTTCAGATTTTGAAATACTCGGAAAGCACTACGAACTCCGAAAAAGCGCACGCGCAATACTTCGAAAACCTGACGGCACAATTGCTATCCAGTACCTACAGAATCATTTTCTCCACAAACTGCCTGGTGGCGGTGTTGATCCTGGGGAATCTATCCAAGATGCACTTGCTCGTGAAATCAAAGAAGAAGTTGGGTGTGACTGTTCCCTCTCACACTCACTTGGTGTCGTGATTGAGTACAGAGAGAAACAGAGCCTTCTCCATATATCTGAGTGCTTTGTCGCAGATGTCGTGGGAGATATTGGCGAATCATCACTCGAGCAAGCTGAAATTGATGAGGGCATGATAACACTCTGGATTTCACCAGAAAGTGCTATTCGTAAGATGAAAGCTGACACCCCGAACACCTACCAAGGACCTTTCATTACCGCACGCGAACTCGCATTCCTTGAGGCATACTCTGCCGATAGCACAGTGGTGTAAATACTATTTCGGAGGGGCGGTCGGCAGACGTCGTGAATCAACTTCTTCGTACACCATTCGAGAAATATCTCGAATGAAACCCTCAAGCGCTTCAAAAGAGTTTCCCTGGGTCATGATGCAGATGAGATACGGGTTGTTTGGGTAGTACACTATCCCGCAATCATGGAGCTGTGTGATAAGTGGGTTATTAGGATCAGTTGTGGTAAAACCACGCTCACCAAATTTATTTGCGACAGGTGTTCCCTCCGGAATTCCTGCGACAATACCAGAGTCAAACCGACTGCGTGAAAGCATCCTGAGTGCCTTTTCAGACATTTGTACCGAAAGGTATGAGGCGTTGTGGAGAATACGGAACATTGAAGCATATCGCTTCACGGAAATAACATAATCACCTTCTACCTCATCGGGAACAAGACCGAGCTCTTTGTATGTCTCCGCAAGCACATCGTTAGGTGAAAGCGCCTGGAGATACGCTCTCAGCATTTCAGATGCAACATTATCGGAGTACTGCACAAGACGATCCAGAAGCATGCCAATGGTATACGGCACATCTTTTTCAAGCGCATTTGGTGGCGCATAGTGTTGCACAAATCCAGGATCAGTAACTTCAAATCCTTCCTTGAGCGCAATTTCATGATCAAGAATAGAAGGATCAGAGTCCGAAAGGGACAGATATGCAATCATAATTGGAACCTTGAGCAAACTCGCCGTTGAAAATTCCGCGTACTCATTTATACCCATGGTCGGTCCATTTCGCAGATCACGAAAATAGATTCCAGCATCCAAAATAGTTCCTGCACGCTTCTTCTCTTCTATATAGTCGGTTAGTTCTTGCTTCAGGTTAACGTACTCTCCTTTTGTGATGATTTGCTCGATACAAGCAAACTGGTTCACAAATACAGTTTCCGGACAAAGAGGAGTTTTATGGTGCGGAGTACTCACCCAGAATAGATAGGATGCAAAACCTCCAACGAGTGCGCCGAGGACGAAGAGAATTGTTTTCACTCGTTAAGTATACAACTACACAAACTCCTGACTAGAGGGTGCCTGGAAGGCCTGGAACAGCCGCTCCTCCACACAAACGAGCGCCCGGGAGCGCTCGTGAAGGAAATGATTTTGGTGTATTTGGCGGAAAATCATCCATGAAACTCAAGATCCACTCTCTCCTCTCGTTGAGGTCACAAAACGGGTGCGTTGCGGAGTATTTTTCGAACGCGCTGAGCCACTGTAACAGCAACATCCTTCCCTCATGAGAGAGTCCAAGGTAGATTCCCGGATTATTCTTTCGCCACTCAAGGAACGTTATGGAAGCTTCATCTTCCTCCTTCAGTGCATGAAGTTGAAGCTGCACCTCTCTCATGGCCACACATAAAGAGAAAAGCATCCCGATACAAAACAATTGCTCGAATGCGTTTGCATGCATACTGTCCTCCACATTTCTGTACCGATTATACCGAACTGATATCGAGATATACAATCAGGCCTAATAATGGATTTGATCATTCTGGCGACAGGTTTCTAAGTTCACTTTGTTCACTAGTCGACTTACAGTCGCTGCACACCTTTCGCAGCGACTGTTCAAGGTCTTGTAAAGCTCCATGTATTCGCTTTTCACCTCCTGCCCGGCCTCGTCTATTTCGGCATTATAAATCCAAAATATGACTCGTTAATCAGTCTCCCAGACTGATTAACGACAAAAGCGAAATGGTCTGAAACTAATGAGGTCGTTTTAAGTTTGGCGCAGGTTTGTAAATCGCTACGCTCTTAACAACCTCCTGCCCTGGCTCGCTTGTTTTTGCATTAGGAATAGCAAAAACATAGCTCCGCCTCACAAACGCAAAAATCGAGACGAAGGTCTCGATTTTTACAGCGTTTGTGCCCAAGACTGGATTTGAACCAGCACGCCCTTACGAGCGCTACCACCTCAAGGTAGTGCGTCTACCAATTTCGCCACCTGGGCAGGTACTCACTTCTTTGAGTTCCACCATTCTAAGGATTTTTAACTTTATTGCAACTAAAAACGCGAGGGTGGTGCCCTCGCGTTTTTAGTATTATGCCTTTACTTCCTCTTTTGTTTCTTCTGTAGGGGTCTCTTCAGAAGTTACTTCCGCTGCTTTTGCAGCCTCTTCAGCAGCCTTTGCTGCTTCTTCTGCCTGACGTGCAGCCTCTGCTGCTTTCGCTGCTTCCTCAGCGGCCTTAGCGTCAGCAAGGGCACGTGCCTCTGCTTCCGTCTCTGATTCTGACGAGAGTGTCATGAGACGCATACGTCGCATCTGACGCTTGATCTCACGAGCAACCTTCTCACGGATGTAGTAAAGCTTTGCTCGGCGAACCTTAGAGCGGCGGATGATTTCGATCTTGTCGATAAGTGGTGAAAAGAGTGGGAAAATCTTTTCAACACCAATACCGTCGACAACCTTGCGAACAGTGAACGTCGCACCAGGCTCATCGCCATGCTTGCGTGCGAGTACGAGACCTTCGAAGACCTGAAGACGTGTCTTTCCCTTATCGTCTTTAATCTTCTGGTGGACGCGCACGGTGTCACCGGCCTTGATGCCGAGACTGACTCGATCCTCCATATTGACTGGAGATGTGATGATGCCTGGAATAGTATTCATAAACTAGTGTAACTGCTCGTAGTGGGCGCATGCCTACTAAAAAAGGCGCCCGAAAAGCGTGCTGTACTCTAACACAAGCCTCAAGTGGTCGCAAGAGCAGTCTCAGCGGCCTCAAAATCGGGAGGAATAGGCGCAATAACGGTCACCTGCTTTCCGCTTGGGAGCACCGTGGTGAGACTGTACGCATGGAGTGCAAGCCTCGTAAATCCAAGACTATCTCCCTCTCGAAGAGACTGTGGCGCATACAGCACGTCACCTACGATAGGGCGACTCACCGACTTGAGATGCACACGGATCTGATGCATGCGTCCTGTTCTGGGAAGTAAACGAAGATACGCATGTTTCTCTGACTGCCCTATGAGCTCCCAATCAGTTTGTGCGTCACGGAGAAGTCCTCGCGCACCTTTCTCTGCAGACCGGAGTTTAAAATTTGAAGGGCTTCTTCCTATCTGTCGCGTAATGGTTCCCCATCTTTCTTTCATAGTGCCATACACGAATGCTCGATACTCCTTCTGCACTAGTCTGTCATGAAACTGACTCTTCATATGGAGAAATGCATCCTGATGTTTCACCAAGATGAGTACTCCTGACGTATCCTTATCCAGTCGATGCACTACACCGGAGCGTTCGAGAGGTGCGCCATGAATACTCTTCCCTGGTTCGCCCACTCCTTTGGCTTCTGGTGTATGTGTGAGGAGCCAGTCAGCAACGGTCTTGGTGTCTGAGCGACCATCTTCATGGACAGCAATACCAGAAGGCTTATTAATCACCACAACATCGTTGTCTTCGTAGAGGATTGTAATACTTTGTAGTGCATGGGTAGCATTCATACCGTGAGCATACGGGAAATAGCGTATCAAGCAAGTATCTTAAATTCAGAAAGCTGTTCTTTTGGCGTTCTCCAATCAACGGCAACTCCATCGACCTTCGAAAGTACTGACCCTCGATGAAGATCTTCTATACACTCCTTTAACACTTCCGGGACTCCTTGAAAAACGAGTTCGACTGTCCCCTTCTCCATATCATTACGAACCCAGCCAGTTACACCTCTTTCACGTGCGACAGATTCAACAAAAGCCCGGAAGCCGACACCGTGTACCTTCCCTCCAATAACGCAGAATATTTCACTGAACATAGGGAGAGTATACTCGCTTAGAATAAGAAATCTATTCTTAGAAACGAAAACACCCAGCACATGCTGGGTGTTTTCGTTTCTGTGGGCGATGAGGGGCTTGAGTCTTACAGACTCTGTTCAGGTTGTATGACGATTCCTCCTTTCAGTCGAAACCGTCGACAACCTCTTCAAGCCCCTGGCCAACTGTTCACAGAAAAGCCC
>Ga0075163_10000792_pt1 | contig 42004 bp, 32 predicted proteins | sample JI1023141ADNA_FD_71478 | JGI IMG/M metagenome (GOLD analysis project Ga0075163, IMG submission 71478) | Wastewater effluent complex algal communities from Wisconsin, to seasonally profile nutrient transformation and Carbon sequestration -... | ecosystem: Engineered > WWTP > Effluent > Algae...
GCCGTTTGTGAAATCCATTCCCATGGAGGCCAACCGCTGGATGCAGATGGTGTGGTCCATGAGTGTCGTCTTCTGGTGTGGCGGGCCGTTGTTGGACCGCGCATGGCAATCGTTCCGCACCTGGAACCTGAACATGTTCAGCCTCATCGGCCTCGGCGTTCTCGCCGCGTGGGGATTCAGCGTGGCGGCGATCAGTTTTCCAAACTGGATTCCCCATCACTTCCAGCACGGCGGCGGAGTCGCAGTCTATTTTGAGAGCGCGGCGGTGATCACAGTACTCGTCCTGCTCGGTCAGGTGCTCGAAGGCCGCGCACGATCCGCGACAGGCACAGCGATCACGTCGCTGCTCGGTCTCGCGCCGAAGACGGCAGTCATCGTGCGCGACGACGCGGAGACTGAACTGCCGATTGATGAAGTGAAGCCCGGCGATCTGCTGCGCATCAAACCCGGCACCAAGATTCCCGTCGATGGCGTCGTCGTGTCGGGCGCGAGCGCGGTGGACGAGTCCATGATCACCGGCGAGCCGATGCCGGCGGCGAAGGAGTCCGGAGCGAAAGTCACTGGCGGCACCGTGAACGGCACCGGCTCCTTCATCATGCGCGCCGAGCGCGTGGGTGACGAGACGCTGCTCAGCCAGATCGTCGAAATGGTCGCCAACGCCCAGCGCAGCCGCGCGCCCATCCAAAAGCTCGCCGACAAAGTGGCGGGCTGGTTTGTGCCGACGGTCGTGCTCATCGCCATCGTCACCTTTCTTCTCTGGTGGGCGCTCGGCCCCGAACCACGACTCGCCTTTGCCGTGGTCAATGCCGTCGCCGTGCTCATCATCGCGTGCCCGTGCGCGCTCGGACTCGCAACGCCGATGGCCGTCACCGTCGGAGTCGGTCGCGGCGCGCAGATCGGCGTGCTCATTCGCAACGCCGAGGCTCTCGAAGCGCTGGAGAAGGTCGATACCATCATGCTCGACAAGACCGGCACGCTCACGGAAGGGAAACCATCCGTCAGCGAGATTCAGCCGCTTGCGGGTCACGATGCTAGCGAACTTCTCGCCCCCGCCGCCTCGGTTGAGGCCGCGAGCGAGCATCCGCTGGCCGCCGCCATCGTCCGGGCCGCGCAGGAGAAGAAGATTGCCTTGTCGCCCGTCACCGAGTTTCAAGCCGTGCCCGGTGGCGGCGTGCTCGGCATGGTCGATGGGAAGGAAATCTTCGTCGGCCAGTCCGCCTACTTGAAGAAACACGGTGTCGATCTCGACGCGGAGTTCACCAGCCAGGCCGACCGCTTGCAGAGCGCGGGCCGCACCGTCGTCATTGTCGTTGTCGATGAAAAGGCGCTCGGACTCATCGCCCTCACCGACCGCATCAAGGACAGCACCGCAAACGCCGTCGCCGCGCTGCACGCGCTCGGACTCAAGATCACCATGCTCACCGGCGACAACGCGATGACCGCGCAGCGCGTGGCCGACGAACTCAAGATCGACGAGGTCGTGGCCGAGGTCACGCCATCGCAAAAACTCGACCATGTGAACAACGCCAAGCGAAGCGGCCGCCGCATCGCCATGGCAGGCGACGGCATCAACGACGCCCCCGCGCTCGCCGCCGCCGATGTCGGAATCGCCATGGGCACCGGCACCGATGTCGCCATGGAGAGCGCTGGCATCACGCTCGTCAAAGGCGACCTGCGCGGCATCCATCAGGCCATCGCCCTCAGCCGCGCCACGATGAAGACCATCCGGCAGAATCTCTGGTTCGCCTTCCTCTACAACGGCCTCGGCATCCCCATCGCCGCAGGCGTGCTCTATCCCCTCTTCGGCCTCCTCCTCAATCCCATGATCGCCAGCGCAGCCATGTCGCTCAGCAGCGTGTCGGTCATCGTGAACAGCCTGCGATTGAGGCGGTTTCAGGGGTGAGCCTTCAGACCGTGGGACGGGTTTGTTCGGCGCAAAAGAACACCGCAAACTTCTCGCCCATCGTCGCCGATCAACCCGTCTCTTCGGCATCGCAGACGTAACAGCGTCTCGATCGAGGCGGGAGGGGACGTGAAACCGGTTGCGGTTCAGACACCGTCGTGTTAGCACAGCCGCCTGACTTGAAAATGAAAGCGCATCTATTGATCCAGGCCATCGGACCCGAACTGCAAAAGGAGATCCTCACCTACATGCAGACCGAGCAGCGCGGGGCTTACCGTGCCGCCATCGACAATCTCGCAGTGCAGAAGAAGCTGCGCCCGGTCTTCATCATGAAGAAGACCAAGGAGCAGCAGGCCGCGTGGCTCTTTGATCAATTGCGCATCAAGCAAGGCGACGCCCTGGCCGAGCAGATCATCCAGATCTGGCTGCTCAAAGGAAAGCCGAAGATGCTCACCACCTTCCTCGACGCCGTCGGCATCGAGCACGACGGCAACGGCGAGGTGAAGGATCTCCCCGAGGACATCGACGCGAAAAAGGCGAAGAAGGGTGTGGATGCCTTGCTGAAGGATTTCCCTCCGGCGCATGTCGCGCTCTACATGCACATCTTCCAGATGCAGAAAGAAGGCGGCTGGCCGGGACTGACCGAGGCCATCGCCGAGCACCCGGAGCTTCTGCTCCAACCTCCCGCCTAGGCAACCCCAACCACCGATCTCATGAGCGCCGGAAACGAAATCCGACTCGCGATGCTCGGGATGATCGAGGGGAATGGCCACCCCTACTCGTGGTCGGCCATCGTGAATGGCTACGACCCTGCCGAGATGGCGAAGTGTCCGTATGCAGGCATTCCGGTTTACCTCGGCAAGCAACCGCTCGAGACAGTCCGCATCCCCGGTGCGCGCGTCACCCACATCTGGACGGACAATCCGGTGGAAGCGCCACTCGTGGCAAAAGCTAGCCTGATCCAGAACGTCGTCGAGAAGCCGGAGGAAGTGATCGGCCACGTCGATGCCGTCGTCATCGCCACGGACGATGGCGAAGATCACGTCCGGCGTGCGCACCCGTTTATTGAAGCGGGATTGCCCGTCTTCATCGACAAACCCATGGCCACGAACATCACCGAGCTGCGGCAGTTCGTGCAATGGCAGCGCGCCGGCAAGGTGCTGCTCTCCACGAGCGGCATGAAATATGCGCCGGAAATGAAACTGAGCGCCGCGCAGCAAGAGCACGTCGGCGATCTCCGCTGGATCACGAGCTTCACCTGCAAGACATGGGAGCGCTACGGCATCCACGCGCTGGAGGCGGTGTATGCGCTGCTCGGGCCGGGCTTCATCAGCGCGCAGACACAGCATCAGGCGGGCTCAGACCTCGTGCATCTGCGGCACGAGTGCGGAGCGCAGATCACGCTCGCCGCCATTCTCGATGCCTACGGCAGCTTCGGTGCCGTGCATCTCTACGGGACGAAGGGCGATCTCGCGCTCAAGCTCACCGACACCTATTCGGCCTTCCGCGCGCAGCTCGTCACCTTCATCGACATGCTGCGCACCGGCACGCCGCCGTTTGATTTCCAGCAGACCATCGAGATGATGGCCATCATCATCGCCGGCATCCGCAGCCGGGAGCAGGGTGGCGCGGTGATCGCGATCTCCGATGTGCGCTCCGAGGTGAACTGAAAGGCGGCCCTTGGGCGCGGCCACCTTTGCCGAAATCCTCCCTGCCCTGCCGATTGCAAATCCCGGCTCTGCGGCCATCCTTGGCGCGCCGTGACCGCCCTTCTTCCCACCATGCTTTCCCGTTTTGCCGTACCTTGCCTCATCCTCGCCGCCTCGACCGCATTCGCCCAGGAGGCCGTGCTTCTGCGTCCGCACTGGGAGGCAGGCAAGCGCTACAAGCAGCAGACGGAAACACAGAACACCGCCACGCTGACGCCTCTACCCGGTCAGCCGATGGAGCAAAAGCTCAGCGTGAAGCAGCTCACCGACATCAATGTGAAGCCTGATGCGGGCACGACCAACAAGCGCGCGGAAGTAAAATTCCTCAGTGTGACCGGCGAGATGAATCTCAAGGGGCAGACCCACAAGTTCGACTCCGCCGATCCGCAGTCCGCGCATCCATTGCTGCGTGAGGGCATGATGGGCACGGCAGGGCGGAGTTTCGTCGTCGTGTTTGATGACGCAGACGCTTTTGTCGAGTTGAAGGACACGGAGAAGCTGGCGTCCGACGGCACATCGGTGACGGGACTCGCGGCCATGGCCGATGCGCGCGCCATCGGCGACCTTTTCGTCCAATCGCTCGACATGGGGCTGTCAGACAAACCCGTGAAGGTGGGCGACACTTGGACGACGGAGGAGTCACTCGTGTTTCCGCAGGCTGGGAAAATGAAAGTGAAGCTCAACTCGAAGTACGAGGAGAATGTGCAGCGAGAGGGCCGCAAGCACGCAAAGGTGTCGTTTGAGGGAACAATCGGCAGCGAGAGCACCGCACAGAGCGCCGATGCGGCGGGCGAGGGAAAGCCCACCGCCACGCTCGCCGGGGATTCGCGGCTCGCTGGTCAGGTCTTCTTCGATCTGGAGCGCCGCACCATCTCACTATCGGTTTTCCTCTCCACGCTTTCGCTCGAGCTTTCGGGCAATCGCATCCCGCTCAAGCAACAGGTCACCACCCGTCTTGTCTCGATCACCGACAATCCCTGAAATCCGGCGCGTGCTGCTGGCTGGCATGATGCTGCTCTGCGGCACATCGTGCGGGACATTTAAGCAAGCGCACGAGACGACGCAGGTATTCGAGGGGCCGGGTGACACCGTGGTCGTCACGCACGGCCTGCGCTGGTGGGCGCTCGGCGGCATGGACTGGATGGCGCGCCAATTCAATCGCGCCGGCTACCGTGTGATCCTCGTGCGCTATCCGTCTCGGAAGCTCGACGGCGACAGCATAGTGAACGGCTACCTAGCCACCACGATCCGCCGCGAGAACACGCGCACCGACCGGCCCATCCACTTCGTGGCACACTCCCTCGGCGCGGTGGTCACCCATCATTTCCTGCAAGACCATGCGCCGAGCAATCTCGGGCGTAGCGTGTTCCTCGGCACACCGCATCACGGCACGGAGCTGGCGGACGTGATTGGAAAACGAATGCCATGGACGCTGCGGCTGATCGGTCCCGCCGCCGCCAGCCTGAACACCTCCCACGACGGTTTTCCCGAGACACTTCGCCCGCCAAGCTTCCCTGTGGGCATCATCATGGGCGACCGGAGCAATTATCCCTTCCTCTCACCGTTCATCCCCGGTCCCGACGACGGCGTGGTGCCGGTGCGCAGTGGCATCGTTCGAGGCGCGCGCGACACCCTCGTACTGCACGAGGCGCATGTGGAGATGATCCGCTCGCCGCAGGTCTTTGCCCAAGCCCGCCGGTTCATTGAGACGGGCGCCTTTGATCACTCGACCGTCGCCCCGCGCAAACCCCGGATCACCCTAGGCCGGCCCAGCGGAGTGCGCTGAGCTTCCGGCTTGACGCACGCGCCTGTTCTGTTGCACGCTGAGGGCTGTTCAGCGAAGATGCAGGGCTAAGAACAGTCCGGCCGCTTCGTTCAGTCAATCCAACTCCAGCCTTTTTCCAGCCATGAAATCGCACTTGTTTTCTTCCGGGATTCTCCCGCTCATCGTCGTCTCCCTGATGCTCGCACGCGCCGAAGCTCAAGAGGTTCGGACCTGGACGGACAAAGCCAGCGGCAAGACCATCGACGCCGCCTATTTGAGCGCGGATGCGACGACGCGCACGGTCACGATCAAGAATGCCGCAGGGCAGGAGTTCACGCTCCCGGTGGCTCGGCTCAATGATGCCGACATCGAGTACATCCGCCAGAAGCTCACCGCGCCGCCCGCTGCCGCAGGCACAACACCCGCGCCGACGGCTAAACCTGCGGCTCCCGTCGTGGCCAGAAAGGGAAAGGCAGCTCCCGCCGGTCCGCCCGCACCACCTCCGCCAGTCTTCAAGACCATCCCGGTCAAGGGCTTCAAGGGTCCGTCGGGCGCGGACTTCGTTCGCTCGGTGCCAAAGACACGCCCGCGACTGCTCCACACAGCCGAGACTTGGGCGAGCCTGAAAGCGCGCGTGGCCACGGACCCGGTGCTGGCCAAGTTGATCGAGACTTTGAAAAAGGGCGGCGAGGATCTGCTCTCCAAGCCCGAGTTGAACAAAATCTTTGGCGCTGAGAAAGTGCGCGGTGGAGCCGAGGGGGCGCAGGCGATGAGCCGCATGGCGACGTTTGGTGTGCTGAACTTCATCGATGGCGATCCGAAGTGGAAGGAGCGCGCGGTGCGCGAGATCATCGCCCTCACGGACAAGGCCACCTTCTCCGATTGGTCGCCCGATGAGATGGAGTTATGCGGGGACTTCACCACGGCGGTGGCGCTGGGCTACGACTGGTTTAAGGACGGCATGAACGCCACGCAGCAGGCCACGGCGAAGGAGTTTCTCATCCAGAAAGGCATGGAGCCTCTCGCCGCGAAGCTGGAAGGCAAGCCGGTGCCCGAGACGGCGCGCACCAAACAGCCCGGCACGGTCGATACGAAGACCGACACCAAGAAGACGACCGCAAAGCCCGTCGAGAAAGACGACAAGCTGCCGCCCACGAAGGAAGAGATCGTCGCGGCATCCGCTCTCATCATGGCGTCCTTCTGCCTTGCCGATGAGGATGCCACGGCGGTGAAGAATGCGATCGGCGCAGTGGACAAGATTTTCACTCGCGGCGTGGCCAACTTCGCTCCCGGCGGCGTGTGGCCCGACGGTCTGGCGGATGGCGACGAGGTCATGGACTCCATCGCCATGGTGCTGCAGACGCTGCGTGTATCCGGCGGCAACGACTTCGGGCTTAGCTTCCTCGAAGGTATGCCGCAAGCGGGTGTCGCCCGGCTTCACCTCACGGGTCCGCGTGGCATTTTCAATTACGGTGATGCCGCTGGTGGCGAACTGAAACACACCTGGGTTTCCACCTGGCTCGCGGGATTGCACGGGAACCCCGGCATGAGGGCCGCCGTCGGAAACGGCGCACCCGGTGCCAACAGCGCGTTCTTCGGCACAGCCGGTCACGTCATCTATTACAATCCGTGGGCCGCAGGTGACGGCACTGCCGCCGCTCTCGATGGGGCATTCCCTGGTGCCGAGGTGGCCGCCTTGCGCACGGCGTGGAATGATCCTGCCGCTGGGTTCATTGCGCTCAAGGGCGGTGACAATGAGTCGCCCGCCACTCAGCTCGACATCGGCAGCTTTGTCCTCGACCTCGGCGGCGTGCGCTGGGCGGAGGAGCTGGGCACCGAAGGCCAGCGTGTGCCAGGCTACGACCCCAACCCAGCCGACCGCACGAAGCGGCACAACTTTTACATCGCCGGCACCAAGGGACAAAACACACTCGTCATCGGCGCGGACGATCCGCCGGAGGAAAAGGATACCAAAAAGCCAAAGCCCGGCGCGCCCGTGCCAAAGCCAGCTACCCCTCCTCTGCCGGGCAATCAGGCGATGGATGCCAAAGGAAAGATCACCGGCTTCAATTCCTCGCCGGAGCGCGGAGTGGCCATCGTCGATCTCACCGACGCCTACTCGCCGAAAACAAAATCCACACACCGCGGTGCCATGGTCACGCGCGGAGCCGCGCCGAGCATCGTGCTGCAGGACGACATCATGCTAAAAGGCACATCCACCGTCGAGTGGCGCATGCACACCCGCGCCACCATCGCCACCAATGGAAACAAGGCCACGCTCACCAATGGCGATCCAGCCAAGGGCGGCCAGACCCTGACCGCCACCCTGCTCTCACCGGCAGGCGCGAGCTTCAGCTCCGAGGAGCCCCCCGAGCCGCCGAGCGAGCAAGCGCGTGATTTGAAGGCCTACCACATCCTCCAGGTGAAGCTCCCCGACGCAAAGGGAGAGCAGCGCATCACCGTCGCTTTTAGCATGGGAGCCGAGGCACCGGCCATGCCCGTCGTGCCGCTCACGCAGTGGCTGCCGAAGAAGTGAGCGGGAGCGAGTGGATCGTGGAGGGTTGATCGTGGATGATCCTGAGCGGATCGACGCATCACTCGTCCGTGCTCCCGTCTGCCTGCCAAATTCGCCGCCGCTCACTCGCAACCATTCACGATTCACCATCCACTCATCCTTTCCCCCTTCATGCGCTTTCTCTCCTTCCTCGTCGTCTGCCTTCTCGCCTCCTCCTCCGCCCCAGCCGCACCGAGAGCCGAGCACGTCTTCATCATCAGCTTCGATGGCGGAAAGCCAAAGGTCATCCACGAGACCGAGATGCCCGTCATCAAGCGCCTCGCAGCCGAGGGCGCATCGACATGGACCGCCAACACCATCTTCCCGCCCAAGACGCTCCCGTCCCACACTTCCATGCTCACCGGCCTCGGGCCAGACAAGCATCAGGTGCTCTGGAATGACTGGATGCCGCTCCGTCGCGTCGGTGCCAATGTCCAGACCATCTTCTCCCTCACCAAGCAAGCCGCGCCCAACAGCGTCACTGCCGCCTTTGTCGGCAAGGTGAAGTTCCGCCACCTCTGGCTCAAGGACTCACTCGACCTCTTCGACTTCAATGGCCCGCAGGCCTCCGGCGGCCCCCTGCCCGGTGCCGCCACCGAGATCGAAAAGAGTGTCGTCCCCGCCCAGACCGTCGCCAAGAACGCCTCCGCCTACATCACCGAAAAGAAACCGCGCCTCTGCTTCATCCACTTCCCCGACGCCGACAGCGCCGGCCACAAATCCGGCTGGGGCTCACCCGAGCAGAAGGAAGCCTTCAAGGTTTGCGACCAAGCTCTCGGCCAGATCGTCCGCGCCATCGAGCAGGCCGGCATCGCCAGCACCAGCGTCATCCTCGTCACCGCCGACCACGGCGGCACCGGCAAGAACCACAAGGAAGATACCCCCGACGACCGAAACATCCCCTGGATCGCCTGGGGCAAGAGCGTCAAGAAAAGCCACGCCATCACCACCGCCGTGAACACCTTCGACACCGCCGCCACCGCCCTCTGGCTCCTCGACGTCCCCCTCCCCGCCGAGCTGGATGGCAAGCCCGTGACGGAAGCATTTGAGTAGCCCAACATCAAGCCAGCGCGCCGGCCCAAGACCCCGCAGTTCAAAAACTCAATCTTTTGCCTCGCGTGCTTCGTCTCCCATCTGCGTCCGGCTCGTCTTTGTGTAGTTGAACAAATCCGCTGGCCCCCACTCGCGCTCCAGCGTTTTTCCCTGACGGGTCACCGCCTTGTTCAGCGCCACAGCCATGCGGAGTCGCATATGCGGCGTCAGTTGGCGACCTTTTCTCGCGCGCGCGACGGCCTTGTGCGTCATTGGCTCGGCACTGGCGGCCACGAGGTCGTGATTGCCGAGGCCGTGCTCGGTCATGATGGCGTCGAGCGGTTGGACGCCGTGGTTTCTGGAAGGTTCCGATTCTGACATGGCCGCAGAGTGTGGCCTGCGCGCCACGAACGCAAAAACAAAGTCGCCGCGCGGCTATCTTCGCATGACCGATGACGAGGCGTGATTTGAAATCCACGATTGAATCATTTCGATTCCGCTCTTCTCATCCACCATGCCCCGCGATCTCATCTCCAATCCCACCGATCTGAAACCCGAAACGCCGTGGTCCGACACGAAATGGGCCTACGTCGGCGAAGAAGAACTCGTCGATCACACGACCAAAGCCCGCCTCTGCGTGGCTACGCTGCTGCCCTTCAAGGATGGCCAGCCCGACTGGGCGGGCTTCACCAAGAGCGTGCGCTGGATGCAGCAATGCGGCGAGCGCTACGGCATCGAGCTGGTCTTCGTGCTCAATGCGGACACGGGCTACATCTTTGACCTGAGCAACGACCTCTACGCCGAGGTGCTGCGCCGTTTCCGCGAGGAATTTCCCGCGCAGCGCTTCATCGCCGGAGTCACGGCGCGTGGCGCGGAGAATGACACCGAGTTCAAGGCCGAGCGCTACCATCCGCTACTCGATCTGGCGCAGGCGCACGACAACTGCGAGGTGATGATCATGACCTCCCGACTACTGAACATCCTCGGCCCCGAGAAGCGGCGCGATGCCTATTTCCAGATCGCTGATCACTGCATCCGGCCCGCCATCGTCCACGCGCTGGAGCCTGCGTTCGTGCCGTGGGCCACGCCGTATGAGCCTTGGTTGTTCCATCAGCTCGCGCAGCATCCGAAGTTCGTTGGCGGCAAGGTCAGCACGCTCGACGAGCCGCACTTCCTCTACTGGGCGGCAATGGCGAAGGATCTGAAGCTCGATTTCTCACCTCACAGCGGCGACGACTACGGCATCGCCTCCGCCATCAAGATGGGCCTGCCGCTACTCATCGGCGCCGGAGTCAGCGCGTGCCCGCTGATCTGCGCCGCGCGCGACATGTGGCTGCTCGATTCCGTGGCCGACAAGAAATTCAAGACCGGCACTGGCCGCTTTGACACACGCGTGTACAAGCTCTTCGAGGCCTTCCAGTCCTTCGAGGATCTCGTCTTCAGGCTCGACGAAAAGATGAGCGCCTCCGCCTACAAGCACAGCACCGCCCATGTGCTGAACCTCCTCGGTCTCATCGACGCCCCTGAGCCGCACCCCGACTGCAAGGATGTGCGCGGCACCGACGAACGCGAGCGCATGATCGAAGCCATGCGCCGGCCGAAGCGGCTGGCGGGGAAGCTGGGGATCAAGTTTTGAGATCAGCTCCGCGTTCGGCTGGGCGGGATGAAGTTGGCCGAAAGAAACGAAAGAATAAAAGGAAGAAGTGGAGCGTCCCGCTGCTCGACATGTCATCCTCTTCTTCTTTCGGCCATCACGCCCACCCCAACCGCATCCCGTCGTAAGCGAACCGAACATGCGGCGGCATCTCGGGCTCGTCGCGGGCGTGCTTAATCTCGCACTGGAAATGGGTGAAGAACGTCTCGCGCGGCTTCAGCGTGTCCACGAAGGCGAGTGACTCATCGATGCTCATGTGCGTCGGGTGCGGCGTGAAGCGCAGGGCGTCGATGATGAGCGTATCGACGCCTTGCATGAGCGCGCGGGTCTCGGCTGGCACGCTCTTGCAATCGCTGATGTAGGCGCAGAGTTTTCTTCCGGAGCGAGAGAAAAGGTAGCCGATGGTCTCGAGCTTGCCGTGCTGCACGGGAAGTGGCGTGACGTCGGTGTCGCCGATCTTGAAGGGGCCGTGGATCGGCATCGGCCAGGGTTTCAAGTAGCCGCGATACCGGTTCTCGCCGTTGAAGGCGTACTCGAACATCCGCGTCAGCGAGGCGAGACACGAAGCCGTCGCATGGATGGGCATGTAGTGATCCTGCTCGATGGTGAAGCGGCGCAGTTCGTCGAACCCAGTGACGTGGTCCATGTGCGCGTGAGTGTAGAGCGCGGCGTCGAGCTTGCGGATGTTCTCGCGCAGGCATTGCATTCGGAAGTCCGGCCCTGTGTCCACGACCCATGCAGCCTCGGGCGTGCGGCAATAGATTGAGCAGCGCGAGCGTTTGTCGCGCGGATCGGGGCTCCGGCAAGTCTCGCAGTCACAACCGATCGCCGGCACTCCAATGGACGTGCCGCTGCCGAGGATTGTGATTTCGAGTTCTGCCATCGCACCCGAATACAAGCGCAGAATGCCGACGGCTGCCAGCGGGAGGATGGGAGGTTCGTGCGCGCCGACGACATTCTTCTGGCTTGCCAAGAGGCCCGGGATTTCGGATTCTCGCGGCCACATCATGAATCACCGCGCCGTCATTCTCGTTCTCACCGCTCTCTTGCCTGCCTTGTCCGTGATCGCCGCTGAGTTAAGCGCGTGCTACTGTGACAAGCATCTGCTCCCGCAGCCCACGAAACTTGTGCCCGGCAGAAAGTATGCGCGCGACCGGCTGATCGACATCCAGCATCTGAAGCTGGACGTGACGCCCGACTTCGCGAAGCGCACCATTCGCGCCACAGCCACGCTTTCCTTCAAGCCTATCGCCCGGCCACTGCCGAAGCTGGAGCTGGATGCGGTGGGTCTGAGCTTCGTGAACATCGAGTGCAAGGGTGGGACGATCGCGGATCGTGACGTGTCGGCGGAGAAATTGACGCTGACCTTTGCCACGCCCATTCCGGCGGAGACCGAGGCGGCGGTGACGATCACCTACACGGCCCAGCCGGAGCGCGGGCTGTACTTCCGCACGCCGGAGATGGGCTACAAGTCGGGCGATACGCAGCTCTGGAGCCAGGGCGAGGCGGAGCTGCATCGCTTCTGGTTTCCGAGCTACGATTATCCGAACGAGCGCTTCACGAGCGAGGTGACGTGCCATGTGCCAGCGGACATGCAGGTGATCTCGAACGGGAAACTCCTATCGCAGGAAAAAGGGGCGGACGGACTCACGGCATGGCACTGGCTCCAGGACAAGCCGCATGTGAACTACCTCGTGGCTCTGGCGGCAGGCTACTTTCACAAGATCGAGGACAAGGTGGGCGACCTACCGCTGGCGATGTTTGTGCCGCCGTCGGAAGCAGCGCAGGCGGCCAATGCGTTGCTCGACACGAAGTCGATCATCGAGTTCTACAACCAGGAGACGGGCGTGCCGTTTCCGTGGGACAAGTATCACCAAGTCTATTGTCTCGATTTCCTCGCCGGTGGTATGGAGAACACGAGTTGCACTTTTCTGGCGGCTGGATTGCTTTTCTCGAAGGAGACGGAGCAACTCCGAACGCTGCACCGACTGGATGCGCACGAGACGGCGCATCAGTGGTTCGGCGATCTGGTGACGTGCCGCGACTGGGCGCACCTGTGGCTAAACGAGGGCTTTGCCAGCTACTACACGATCCTCTACGAAGAGCGCAAACTAGGCCGAGACGCGATGCTGTACTCCCTATGGGAAGAGGCGCAGGAAGTGATCAGGGCCAATGATCAACGCCCAACCGTGTGGCGCGACTACGAGGATCCGATGCAGCAGTTCGACACGCGCGTGTATCCGCGCGGCGCGTGGATTCTGCACATGCTGCGCAGCCAGCTCGGTGCGGATTTGTTTCGCAAGGGCATCAAGACGTACCTTGAGCGGCATCGCAATCAGGTCGTGGGCACGGACGATCTTCAGGATGTGATGAGCGAGGTCAGCGGCCTGTCGCTCGATGCCTTCTTCGATCAGTGGCTCTACCACGGGGCTTTCCCGGAGCTGAGCGCGGCCTACTCATGGGACGCCGCGACGAAGCAAGCAAAGCTGACGATCAAGCAGACGCAAAAGGTGAGCGACAAGGTGCTACTCTTCCAATTGCCGCTGCCGGTGCGCTTCACCGTTGCGGGAGAAACGAAGCCGCTCGACTTCACGATCAAAGTGAGTCAGGCGGCGGAGGATTTCTATTTCTCCCTTCCGAAGCAACCGGATCTCGTGCGCATAGATCCTGATTACACCATTCTGGCGAAAATGGATTTCTCCCCGCCACCCGAGATGCTGAAGAGGCAGCTTCAAGGCGACATGATCGGTCGGATGCTCGCGGTGCAGAAGTTGGGCGAGAAAAAGGATGCTGAGTCGGTCAAACAACTCGCCGCTGTACTCGCTGGCGATGCGTTTCATGGCGTGCGCAGCGAGGCTGCCAAGGCGCTGAAGAAGATGGCATCGCCTGAGGCGCGAGCGGTTCTGGCTTCCAGCCTGAAGCAGGATGATGCGCGAGTGCGCAAGGCGGTGGTCGATGCGCTGGCGGCGTTTCACGACAAAGAGGCGTGGGACGCGCTGGCTATACAGGCGGCCTCCGAGAACAATCCAGAGGTGCGCGCGGCGATTGTGCGGACGTGGGGAGCGCGCCCCGGCGACGCGGATGTGACTGGCCGCTTGCAAAGAGAGCTGGCCTCCAAGACCTACAACAACGTCGTGGCGCTGGCCGCCATCGAAGCGCTCCGGGCGCAGGATGACGTGGCTGCCGTTCCCGTTGTGCTTGATCGGCTGAAGGCGGCTCCGCTGGATTTTCGCACGCGAGATTTCGGCGCGGCTCTTGATGCGTTGGCATTCCTCGCGCGCGAGCAAAAGGATCGTGAAGCTCCGCGTCAGTTCATCGCCGGATTTCTGAACAGCCCAAAGGAGGAACTCCGCGCGGCGGCGGCGAGATCCCTCGGCACGCTGCGTGATCCGAAGGCCATCGCGCTGCTCCAGCCGCTGATCGGCGAGACGAAGCCCTTCAATGATCCCGTGCGTACAGCGGCGGAGAAGTCGCTCGCGGATTTGTCCTCACTGCTCGCTGGCCCGCAGGACTTGAAGAGCGTGTGGGACAAGATGCAGACACTGCAACGGAAGGCGGATGACTTGCAGAAGGAGCTGGAAGCGCTGCGGAAGAGGGGCAGACCCGAGGCAAAGACCCGGTGAGCCAGTCGTCTCACAAACTTCTTACAATTCTCTTACAACAGCCTGACAACATCCGTCCGCGTTTGTGGTCTATTCCCATCGTCGATCACACCGCGCATCATTGGATGGGTGGCGATTCACAAAACACTTTTAACGGATATTTGGTTCCTTCGGGCTGTTGGATTCAATGACTGAAAGTCGGGGCGGGCGCTGAGTCCGCCCCGATGTATTTGGGAGATCCGCCCGCCGTCGCTGCACGCCGCTGGAAGGCGATGGATGCTTTTTGAATTTGGAGCCGGGGACAAAACGGTGTTTTGTACCGCGCTCCCAAAATCCTCTTCATGTCACAACGTCCCACGCTTCTTCTTATCCTTCTGGTGGTGATGCCGCTCTCGCTGCTGGCATGGCTGGGGAGCTTCCTGGCGCGGGATGCGGCGAAGCGGTCGGAGGAGACACGCCGTCTGGTGCGGGATGTGCGATTCGCATCGGTGGATCCCCAATTGATGGCTGAGATCGGGCGCAATACGGACGAGTTTGCGCGCTCGGCCTTGCTGCCGGTCTATCTCGCTGTGGCATCGGGGAGTCTGCTGGTGGTGGCGCTGGGGTGGCTGTTCTTTCGAGAGTCCACACGGGCGATGCGCGAGGCGCAGCAGCGGGTGACCTTTGTGAATCAGGTATCGCACGAGTTGAAAACACCGCTGACGAACATCCAACTCTATGCCGAGATGGCGGCGGATCGGGCGGAGAAGGCGGATGACCAGACGGCGCTCCGCTATCTCGGCGTTGTCGGTGCGGAGACATCTCGTCTGAGTCGGTTGATCAACAATGTGCTCAACCTCGCTCGTCAGCAGCGTGACAAGCTGACGGTGCAGATGCGATCGGGAGTGCTCGATGACGTCGTGGCCAAGACCACTGAGCATTGGCGTGCGTTGCTGGACAGCCGCGAGATCGAGATCGATCTGAGCCTTGCCGCGCCTGAGTCTATCAAACTGGACGCTGACGCTGTGACGCAAATTCTCGGGAACCTGCTGTCAAACGTCGAGAAGTATGCGGCCCAGGGCAAATACGTCCGCGTCGCCACGGAGATGGACGGTGGATGTGTACGGCTGATCGTTCAGGATCGCGGCCCAGGAATCGCGGCGGCCAAGCGGGAAATGGTGTTTGAGGCGTTTGAGCGCCTGCGCTCCGACCTGACCGAGGGCGTGAGCGGCACGGGCATCGGCCTCACGATCTCGCGCGAGTTGGCCCGACTGCAGGGCGGTGCTCTGGATGTTGATGTGAATTGTCGCGAAGGCGCGAGATTTGTGCTTACCATTCCAAGTAGCAAACCATGAAAATCCTGATCGCTGAAGATGATGCAAACACGCGCGAGGCCCTGCGGGAGGTGCTCGATGGTGAGGGGTTCAAGGTCATCGCCGCCACGAATGGCGTGGAGGCTGTGGACCTCTTCCGCCAAGAACAGCCCGACTTCATCTGCCTCGATGTCATGATGCCGGGCATGAACGGTTACGAGGTGTGCAAGCACATCCGCAAGGTGGATGAAAAGGTGCCAATCCTCTTTCTCACCGCCAAGGCGGAGGAGATCGATACCGTGCTGGGGCTCGAACTCGGCGCGGACGACTACATGACCAAGCCCTTCGGCGTCAAGGAGGTGCTGGCCCGCATCCGCGCCATTCTGCGGCGCAGCGGCCTGCTCAAGAAGAGCGAGCGCAATCAGACCTTTGTCATGGACGACCTGCACATCGTCGCGTCCGAGTTGCGCGCCTATCGGGGAAAGCAGGAGATGCAGCTAACACTCCGTGACATTAAAATTTTGCGGCTGCTCTATGACCGTCGTGGGAAAGTCGTGAGCCGTGATGCCCTGGCGGACGAGGTGTGGGGCGCGGACTATTTCCCCGAGAGCCGTGCGCTTGATCAGCACATCTCTCAATTGCGCCGTCGCATCGAGACGGACGCCGCCAGCCCGCGCATCATCCGCACCGTCCACGGCGCGGGCTATCGCTACGAAGGATGATCTCGCACAAAAGAAAACCGCCGCTGCTCCGTGAGGAAACAGCGGCGGTGTGACTTGATCCGAAGCTAAGGGGTCAGCCCTTAGTGCTTCTTCTTGCTGTCGCAGGTGGCGCAGTCGGTCTTGGCGGCGGCTCCTTTGGAGCAGCAGTCAGACTTGGCCTTGCTGTCGCAGGTGGCGCAATCCTTTTTCGGAGTGGCGCACGATACGAGGGCAAGGGATGCACCGACGATCAGGATGGTGAATAGACGATTCATGCTTTGATGATGAATGAGGTTTTGAAGTGCGGTTGGCAGGGCAGATCGGCTGCTTACTTGCTTGAGCGGGCGCCCATGTCAACCACGGGGGGCTGCTGGGGAGCGGACTTGGACGAGCAGGAGCTGAAACCGACTGCGATGACGGCGGCGACGAGGGCGAGGATGGTGTATTTCATGGTGTGTGCTTTTCTGGGTTCGATTGTTGCTGCAAGCCCGTTTTGCCAGACTCCTGACAAGGGGCGAGTTTTGAGACTAACTACAAAACACCTTTTTGCAAACTGCCAAATACCCAGGGAAATTTTGACCCGTCGGGAATCATTCGCTGATCCAAACCGTCGTTCCCTCCGACACCCGATCAAACAGCTCCATCACATCCGCGTTGGTCATGCGCACACAACCGTGGCTTCCGGGCCGACCGATACCACGCTCATCATTCGTACCGTGGACGTAGATGTAGCGGTCAAAGGTGTTGGCATTGCGCTCCTCAATGCCTCCTAGCCGAAGGATGCGCGTGAGCACCAGATCGTCTTTCGTGATCTCGCCAGCCGACCACATGCCGACCGGCTGCCGTGCCTTGAAGATCGTGTTCAGCGCCGCACCCGCGCCGTGCTTCTCCTGCACCACAAAACCGCCCAGCGGCGTCTTGTTGCTGCCCTCGACGAAGCCGATGCCAAACTTCGACGTGCTCACCGGCCACTCCTTGATGAGGCGGCACCCGTCCCAAAGCTGGAGTCGCTGGGTGCCGATGAGGACTTCTATTCTTGGCCGCGAGAGTTGCATATGGGGTTCGAGATCGTAAGATGCGCGCCCCCAATCACAAATCAAACACAGCCAATGAGCACATCCAAGCATGTCGCGATCGTCGGAGCCACCGGAGCGGTGGGAGTGGAAATGCTGCGCTGCCTCGAGCAACGCGGCTTCCCCGTCGGCCAGATCACTCTCCTCGCCAGCGCACGCAGCGCCGGGAAGAAGATGAAATTTCGTGGCGCGGATGTGGAGATCAAGGAGCTGAAGGAAGACTCCTTCAAGGGTGTGGACATCGCCCTCTTCAGTGCGGGCGGCGGCATCTCGCGTGACTTTGCAAAGCACGCTGTCGATGCCGGCGCGGTGGTGGTGGACAATTCATCCGCCTTCCGCATGGACGACAAGTGCCCTCTCGTGGTGCCTGAGATCAATCGCGACGATGTGAAGAAGCACCAGGGCATCATCGCCAATCCAAACTGCACCACCGCCATCTCGCTCATGGCGCTGTATCCGCTGCACCAAGCCTTCGGCGTGAAGCGCATCTTTGCCTCCAGCTATCAAGCCGTCTCCGGCACCGGCGCGCAGGCCATCGAGGAACTCGCGCACCAAGCCCGAAAGTGGGCCGACACGAAGCGCGCCTGGGACGAGGCGAAGCTCGACCACCCGCCGCAGGTTTACCCGCATCAGATCGCCTTCAACGTTATCCCGCACGTCGATGCCTTCCTCGACAATGGCTACACGAAGGAAGAGATGAAAATGGAGAACGAGGGGCGCAAGATCATGCATCACCCCGACTTCCGTGCCTCGGTGACGTGTGTCCGCGTTCCGGTTTTCCGCGCGCACTCCGTGGCGATCAGCGCCGAGTTTGAAAAGCCCGTCACCGCCGAAGAAGCCCGCGCCGTGCTCAGCCGCGCGCCCGGTCTCGACGTCATCGACGATCCCTCGCACAAGAAATACCCCGTGCCGCTCGACATCGCCGGGCGCGATAATTGCGCCGTCGGCCGCATCCGCATGGACTGTGCCTTGGACAACGGCCTCGCCTTCTGGGTCGTGGGCGATCAGTTGCTCAAGGGCGCGGCGCTGAATGCGGTGCAGATCGCCGAGTGTTTGTGAGACGGTAGAATGTGCCCTAGTCATTCCGTGACTGGATTCACAGGCAAGGATCGCCCAAATCGGTGAGGCGATCCTTGCGCTCTGCGGCGTTTGCCGAGGTCACTGGCTGTGCCCGCCACTCCGCAACGGAAGACTTATCACCGCTGTCTGGACAGGCTGACATTTGAACGCACATTTCCGTTCACTTGCCATGACCACGCCACATCCCGTGTCTCTTCTCGTCCCGTCCGTCGCCTTGCCCGCAGAGGGCGCGGAGTTTGATTGGCCTGCCAGTTTTCAGCCGAAGGGCGAGTTCAAGGAGTGGCTGGATGTCTTTCGTGCGCTCTGTGGCGAGGCTTCGCCGCGCTTTCACCTTAGAAAGACGGACGTCGATCTGCTCTCCGACATCGAGTCGGCCAGCATCCTCCAGTGGGTAAAACTAGGCTTCAGTGAGGACGACAATCTCCCCCAGCTCGAAGCATCGCCCGCCACCACGAGCATCGACTGGTGCGCCGTCTTCGGTCGGGTGACCGAGAAGATGACGGCTGAACACTTCATCGCCACGCATCATGAGATGATTCGCGTTTTCCTCGAAGAGACGCGCGCCGCCGTGAGTTCCGCAGCACGTGGTTTTACCGGTGAGGCCGTGCCGGTCGTCTCCGTCAGCGTGGATGGAGAGGATAATGTCACCATTGCCTTCCACGGCGTCTGGCAGGCGGATGTAGGCGCTTTGCAGTCGCTCAAGGGTGGTGTGCCAATCCGAGGCTTGGGCGAGTCTGATCCCGCCACTCTCGACGGCTGTCTCCTGCTCAACGAATCCGAAGTCGAGGGTCGCGGTCTCGTCGAGGCTGTGTTGAGCGTCTCGATGCTCGCGATGGTGTTCCAGGATCAGCAAAAGCAATTGACGCCTCCGCCCCTCACCTCGCCAGCCCCGATCACCGAAGTGGTGCAGATGCCGGATGACGAGTTGCTCAGCGAGCCGCTTCTCGTGAAGACACAAAAGCTCAAGCAACCCGCGCCTCTCGTTTATCCGAACGTCATCAAGAACGCGCAAGGCTGCGAGCACAAGGTCATCGTCGATATCGAGGCGCAGCGCGCTTTCGTCTTCATTGACCAGAAGCTTGCGTTTGAGACTCCGATCTCCTCCGCCAGCAAAGGCCGCCACACGCCGCGCGGCACTTTCACGATCACCGAGAAGATTCGCACGGGGAAGCGCTCCACCCTTTACCACAGTCTCATGCCCTACTGGATGCGCCTCGACCAGAGCGCCATCGGCATGCACACCGGCCAGCTCCCTGGCTACGCTGCCTCCCACGGCTGCGTGCGGATGCCCGACGAAAGCGCCCGCTTCATCTTCGACCTCGTGCCGAAGGGAACCACCGTGCAGATCGTTGATTCTTTGAAGCCAAAGATCGTCGAGCCCGCCCCGACAGTGCTAGCAACGCGGTAAGCCGCGCTCCCGTCAGTCGATCCGAATCCCGTGCCAGTAGCCGAACTCCCACGACCAATCGGTCGCGTGGCCTTCCAGGCGGATGCTCGCTTCCTGTCCGGTCCACTTCGCGAGGTCGATCTCGATCTCCTTCCAGCGCGGCTGCTCGTGATCGATGGCCATTTGCTTCACTGGCTCGCCATTCACCGTGACGATGAGCTTCCAGTCTCCGCGATCATCGGCGGCCACTGAGAAGTGGAGCTTGGTCTTCCCCGCCTCGACCTTCTGCTTTCGTTCGATCACGGTCGGCACCTTCTTGTCGGGGAACGGATGCATCAGCAGCACGTTGGTCTTGCCGTGATACTCCGCCAGCTTCACCGGGGTGCGCTCAAAGTCTGGCGCGCTCACCTTCCACTGCGGATTCCACAGGCTGATGCTCTCCCAATCGATGGCACGCCAGTTGGTGCCTTTTGGCTTCGCGGGTCCCGCCAAGTCGATGTTCGCGCTTAGCCGTGCTTTCTTCTCGGCGGTCAGCGGGCCTTCTTCAGGCGGCGCGAGGATGTACCAGATGAGGTCACGGAACACATTGTCCGGCAACTGGCCGAAGCCCATCGGCATCAAGGATTGATGCGTGTTCACGGACGTCGCGATCTGGTCACGCGGCACCACCGTCTCCGCGCCGCCGATGGCGAGCAGCTTCACATGCGAGGGCGTGTCCTCGGTCACGCGACCGGCGAGGGTGCGGTTGTCCTTCGTCGTGATCGTGAAGTTCTCGTAGCCATTGCCGATGATCTGGTTGGGGTCGATCACGTTGGCCAACAGCGCATCGAGATTGCTGCGCCCGCTGCCGATCAGCTCCGGCCCCACCTTTTGTCCGCCGCCATGAAACGCATGGCACACACCGCAAGTGGCCGTGAAGAGAATCTTCCCGTTCGCGAGATCAGGCTCGCCTTCGAGGCAGGCTTTCTTCTTCGCGGCGATGAGCGCTTTGATGTCGTCGCCCGATTCCTTCCACGCGCCGAGCACCTTGAAGGCATGATCGCGGATGGCCTTGTCCTTGCTCGTCGCAAGCTGCCGCCGCACGGAAACGGGAAAACCAACGGCGTTGATCGTCTTTGCTGAGATCGCATCGAGCATCGCATGAGTCCAGTCCGCGCGGTTCGACAGCGCGCCGAGCGCCGCGAGTTGCGTGCTATAGTTCTTCGCCGCCGCCAGCTTCGTCAGTGGCGCGATTAACGCATCTCCTCCCGTATCCGCAGCCGCACGGACTGCTTCGACGATGAGCGCGCTCGGCTGGCCTTCGGGCGCGCTGAGCAGCTTCACAAAAGCATCGCGCACTTCGTCGTTCTTCACCTTCCGCAAGGTCTGCACCGCCACGATGCGCTGCGCCTCGGGCGTCTTCGCATCGAGCAAACTCGCCGCGATCTGCCGGATCGCCGCCTCATCGCCCCACAGCGTGGCGAGATTCTGCGCGTGCTTCCGCACATCCGCGTTGTCGCTCTTCGCAAATTCGGCAAACAACGCCGAGAACGGTTTCGTTGGCTTGATGACTCCGCTCTCCTGGCCTTTCTCGAGACCGTCAAGCGCGTACGCGAGGAGGACGTCGTGGGCTTTGATCTTCACGAGGAAGTCGAGGGCGAGATCGAGGTTCTTCGCGTCGCGCGTGTCGCAGAGGCGGCGCATGGCTTTTTGGGACAGGACGCGGGAGAGGGGTTGCGACGCGGGCGCGCTGTTTGCCAAGACATCAATCGCCTCTGGAGCCGAGTAGAAATCTTTGATGCCAGGTTCAAACGCCCGCCAGATCATGTAGCTGAGTAGCCCATCGGCATCCTGTGCCGATTTGCGGATCAGGTCGCCGAGTTGGATATGGGACCGGACCTTGGCGCGGAAAATCTTCCCATCCACATCGAGGGGTCGATTGATCGTCAATGCTTTGGATGTTGTCATCTGGCGGCTGATCGCGCAGGCAAGTCGCACCGTGATGTCTGGATCAGTATCGAGCTTGTCCAGCCTTTCAGTGTGCTTCCACAGCAAGGCCAGGGCGGCATTCTCTGCGTCGGAGTTGGTGAGGTTGTCCTTGTCCGCAATGGCGGCGATCTGACGGTCCGCGAGACGAAACCGCTCACCGCTGATCCTGGCTGCCCAAGCCCGCAACGCAGGATCTTTGTCGCCGGCGGCCTCGCCAAGCATGTTGGCGTCCATGTCATCTCCGTGCGGTTGAATGAGGTGCAGAGTCCAAAGGGCTTCAAGCCTAACGGACGCTGGATTCTTTACATCCGATGCCAATGATTCCAGGGCCGATTGAGATGCATCCTGCGGGCCCTTCTCGACCAACATCCGCCGAGCCATCCGGCGCATCCAGTTGTTGGAATCCCCGAGCAGTTTCACCAGCTCCGAGGCGGAGAGCTTCGCGAGGTCCATGGCCTTCGTTGGGCGCGAAGCGTCTTGGAGTGCGGTGGCTGCGACACCGCTTTCGTTGGAACTCGATGCATTCGATTGGCCCTTCGATGTCGCCGGAGATGTTTGAGACGTCTTTTTGCCTTCCGAAAGCGGTGTGGCGCTATCGCTTCCCACCGCACTCCAAGACGCTCCGCGTGTTTGTTTGGCGTCCTTGAAGACGACCCGCCAGATGCGTCCGCGCTCGCGGTCCACGCCTTCGGGATTCGCTTTGGCGTTTTGGTAGCAGGGATACTTGTCGCACCAGTCCATGATCCAGAGATTGCCGTCGGGGCCGGTCTGGGTGCTGACGGGGCGGAACCAGCCGTCGTTGGCGCGGAGGAAGTCGCGACGTGGCTCGCATTTGAAGGTGGCGCCGACGGGCGTGATCACCTCCTCGTGGATGGCGTTGTCGTGGATGTTGCCGATGAAGGCGTGGCCCCAGGTGTCCTTTGGATATACGCCGCCCTGATAAATCTGCACGCCGGCATACGCGGCGCGGAAATGGCGGTGCTTCACAATGCTGGGGAGCAGCTCATATGCATATGGATTCTCCGGCGCACCGCCTTGGCGCACATAGATGCCGCCGGGTGCCATGTGGAAGAAGTGGTCGATGACGCAGGCGCTGACGAAGAAGTTGCCCGCGGCGTCGTAGTCGCAACCCCAGGGATTGCTGGTGCCGTCGGCGAAGACCTCGAATTCCCAGGGAGCGGCGACATTCTGGTCGCCGGGTTTCTGAGACGGGACAGGAATGTCCCTGCTCCTTGGGCGTGCGCGGCCGATGCCGGCGTCGAACTTGAAACCTTCCTTCTCCGGTTGGCCGGGGCGGCGGACCTTGCTGTTGGTGAAGACGCCGTGCGTCATGTAAAGCCAGCCGTCGGGGCCCCAGCAGAAGCTGTTTACCAGCTCGTGTGTGTCCTCGCGGCCGAAACCGGTGAGGACGACGCGCCACTCGTCGGGCTTGTCGTCGTGGTTGCTGTCCTTGAAATGAATGAGGTGCGGCTGCTGGCCGACGTAGATGCCGTCATCGCTGCAAATGATGGCGCTGGCGAGATTCAGGCCCTCGACGAAGACGGTGCGCTTGTCTGCCTCACCGTCGTTGTCGGTGTCTTCGAGGATGACGACGCGGTCTTTTGGAAGGTTCCTCGTTCCTGGTTCCTGGTTCCCGGTTGGGATGCAGTTCGGAGGGACGGGATGGTATTGGTCATCTTTTGCCGGGCCGCCGAAGGGGCGTTTGTTCTCCGGCAGGGGCGTGCCTTCGGGATACTCGTAGGCTTCCACGATCCACAGGCGACCACGCGCATCCCAGGTCATTGCCACCGGATTCTGCACCATTGGCTCGTGGGCAAAGCAGCGGACCTCGTAGCCTGCGGGCACGGTCATCTTCGCGCGAGCTTCTTCCGGGGAAGGGCACGGAGAGTTGGCTGCCGCGCGCTCGCCGACGATTTCCTCCGCCGCAAAAAGGGAGAAGGCAGACGAGGCGATGAGAAGAGCAGTGGAGAGATGGAACAAGGGTTTCATGGGAAGGCTCGGAACTGGATTCGAGGTTTACGGTGGTCCAGGAATTGGCGTAGCGGACAATTTTTGGGACGGATCAGACTCAAATGGAAGCGGAATCTTGGCCTCTGACGCCGACAACAGAAGAGGCGGACTTTCGGGTCCGCCTCTTCGACTGAATGGAACTGGCTGCTCGATCGAGCGGACTAGATGTCCTCGCCCACCGCGTAACGCACGAAGCGGCGGATGATGAGGTTTTCACCCAGCTCGGCGATCTTCGACTTCAAGAGGTCGCGGACCGTGAGGTCTGGATTCTTGATGAACGGCTGCTCGAGGAGGCAGTTGTCGGCGAAGATCTTGTCCACTTTGCCATCGACGATTTTGTCCACGATGTTCGCGGGCTTGCCTTTGACCTGCTCGGCTGCGATCTCGCGCTCCTTGGCGATGAAATCCGCCGGGATATCCTCGCGCTGGAGGAAGCGGGGGTTCGACGCGGCGATGTGAAGCGTGACGTCCTTCACGAAGTCGCGGAAGCTCTCGTTCTTGGCGACGAAGTCGGTCTCGCAGTTCACCTCGATGAGCACGCCCACGCGGCCTGCGAGGTGGATGTAGGAGGCGATGATGCCTTCCTTCGTCTGGCGGTCGGCTTTCTTGTCAGCCTTGGCGATGCCCTTCTTGCGAAGGATCGTCTCGGCCTTTTCGAGGTCGCCGTCGGCTTCGGTGAGAGCGCTCTTGCACTCCATCATTCCGACGTTTGTTTTTTCACGGAGGGTCTTTACGAGTTCAGCGGTGATCTGGGCCATGACAGGATGTTGTGACAATAATTGAGATAAGGACGACCCAGAATCTTAGCGCTTGGCCTCGGCCATGCCGACGATGATGGGGTCGATCAGTTTCTGGAGGATGATGCGGATCGAGCGGATGGCATCGTCGTTGGAGGCGATCGGGTAATCCACAAGGTCCGGGTTGGCGTTCGTATCGACGAGGGCCACGATCGGGATGCGGAGGCGCTGTGACTCATGCACGGCGATGTGCTCGCGGGCGGAATCGACGATGACCACGGCGTCAGGAAGTTTGTCCATGGCGCGGATGCCCTTGAGATTGCGCTCGAGCTTGGCCTTCTCGCGGTTCAGCGCGGCCAGCTCTTTTTTGCTCATCATCTTGAACTCGGGCTTCTTCTCGATGTCGTCCAGATAGGCCCAGCGGGCTATGCTCTTCTTGATGGTCTCGTTGTTCGTGAGCGTGCCACCGAGCCAGCGGTGATTGACGTAAAACTGACCACAGGCTTCGGCCGCTTCCTTCACGGCTTCCTGCGCCTGACGCTTGCAACCGACGAAGAGGATGCGCTTTCCTTTGCGGGCCAGCTCGCTGAGGAACTCGGCGGCGGCCTCGATCTGCTTGACGGTTTCCTCGAGGTTGAGGATGTGGATCTGATTGCGCGATTCGAGGATGAAAGGCTTCATCTTCGGGTTCCAGCGCTTCGTCTGATGACCGAAATGTACTCCGGCTTCGACGAGTTCTGCGAGTGCTTGCATGGACATGTTATTAGAGGTGCCAGTCTTCCGCACGTCCTCCACCCGGAGGAACGCTCGACACCAGTCGATTCGGTTGAGCAGGCTTGATTGAGTTTGCCTTTGGCACAGCGGAATTGCCGGGCGAAAAGGGTCGCTATAGTAAGGGCGACCCTCGGGCTGGCAAGTGGTTTTTAGACCGGCTTCGCGCACATGAACCGCGGCAGATCCACGAGCAGGTTGGGGCTGCGCATGAGGGTCTCGCCAATGAGCAAGGCGTCCACGCCAGCCTCGGCCAGGCGCTCGGCGTCGGCGACGGACTTGATGCCGCTCTCGCTCACGAGGACGATGTCCTCGGGGACTTCTTCAACGAGCGCCTCGGTGGTGGCGAGATCGACGGTGAAGGCCTTCAAGTTGCGGTTGTTCACGCCGATGATACGGGCGTCGGTGTCGAGGGCGCGCTCGAGTTCGGCAAGATTGTGGACCTCGACGAGCACCTCAAGCTGGTAGGCGTGCGCGGTGTCAAGCAGGTGGACGAGCGACTCCTGATCGAGCGCGGCGACGATGAGCAGGATGGCGTCGGCACCAGCGACGACGGCTTCAAAGATCTGCGCTTCGTGGATGATGAAATCCTTCCGCAGCACGGGAATGGAGACCTCCTGGCGGATGAGCGTCATGTATTCCAGCCGACCCTGGAAGTACTTTTCGTCGGTGAGCACCGAGATCGCGCTGGCACCGGCTTTGTCATAAGTGCGGGCGATGGTGAGGTAGTCGAAGTCCGGGCTGATGGTGCCAGCGGAGGGCGAGGCACGCTTCACCTCGGCGATGAGCCCGAGGCGCGCTGGGTCACTCGTCAAGGATGCGGACAGCGACCGGAAGTCCTCTCTCGCAGCGGCGGCGACCCGGTACTTCTCGGTCAGCGGAATGATCTTCTCCACCTCGGTGCGCTTGTGCGCGATGATTTCTGCGAGCTTGTCGGTCATGAGCGCGCCAAGGTGTGGATCATCGCGGCGGAGTCAACAGCCGGAGTTGGCCGCCCAGCGTGTGGTGCCAACAAAGCCATGCTCAGGCTTGAATCTTGCTCTTCGATCATCCACACTCTGCGCCCCGCTGAATTGAAGAGCGGGGCGATTGTGGGTCACGAAGCATGAGCATTTCAGGAAATCGAAGTCGTCATTGGGAGAGCGTGGGCCAGCGGTTCCTCACCGATGTGCTGCTCGTGGCACTGAGTTTCTACGCGGGATCAGTCATCCGGTTTGGAAAATGGTGGCATCCGACGCTCGGGTTTTATCTGCCCTCCATCGCCATCTGCGCGCTGATGCTGGCCGCCACGATTTACATCATGGGCCTCTACTCGGAAGAGAGCATGCACTACAGCACGTTCCGGCGGACCGTCATGCTCGGCGGCGCATTGGCTTTGATGTTCATCGTCGCGCTGGCCTATGGCTCGATCAATTTCTCCGCACGCATCGGTCGTGGTGTCATGGTGGTGGCCGTCCTCCTATCCTCCATCTCAGTCTGGACCCATCACGCGCTGCTGCGTCGCCGGGCCAAGCGGCGTCCGTTGCGACTCGCCTGCCTCGCGTTGGTCGAGGACGATGTCGCGGAGGCTCTCCGCCTCGCGGCCTTTGACAAGCCACAGGTCAGGTTTGTGGGCCTCGTGACGGGCGCTGGCTTCCAGCCGTCCAAATCGCATGGGATCAATGTTCTGGGCCGTTTCGAGGAATTCGATGGCGAGCGCGCTGCGGAGCACTTTGACGGCATCGTGGTCCGACAGTCGCATGTGATGAGGCCGGAGATCGCATCCCCGCTGCGCACGCTCCGCTACCAAGGCCTGCACATCATGACGCTGATGGATGCCTTCGAGGACCTCTACCAAATGGCACCCGTGGAGTTGATCGATGGGGGCTGGCTCCTACAGGCGGCCTCAATGCCGCAGATGCTCTACATCCGAAAGCTCAAGCGCGCTTTCGACATCGCCGTCTCTTCCGGCCTGCTGGTGTTGCTCGGTCCTGTCTGCCTGCTTGCCATGCTCATCATCAGGCTCACCTCACGGGGGCCGGTGCTGTTCCGGCAGATTCGCAGTGGGCGGCACGGCAGGGATTTCACCGTCATGAAGCTCCGCTCCATGCGCACGGATGCCGAGGTCAATGGTCCGCAGTGGTCCGAGAACGGCGATAGCCGGGTCACCCGCGTGGGCTGGTTCCTGCGCAAGTACCGCATCGATGAAATCCCGCAGCTTCTCAACATTCTCCGTGGCGAGATGTCCTTCGTCGGCCCGCGGCCTGAGCGGCCCGAGTTCGTCGCGCAGTTGGAACAGCAGATACCGCACTACCGCGAGAGGCTCCATCTCCAGCCCGGGCTCACAGGCTGGGCGCAAGTATGCTACCCATATGGGGCCACCGTCGAGGACGCGCGCCGAAAGCTGGAATACGACCTCTATTACCTCAAGCACATGAGCCTCGCGCTGGATGTCTTCACTCTGCTGGACACCATCCGCATCATCGTGTGTGGCGGCGCGCGCTCCGTGCCGCCCGTGCCCGCGTGTGCCGTGAGGACTGGCGAGCCCGCGGGACTGTCGCCCTCGATCGTCTCCAACTCCGCGCCGTTGTGACCGGCAACCTCCAGCCTCGTTCCTGAACAGTGGAGTCCGCAGCTTGGCATCTGTTGTTTTGGCTCAGTGGCACGGCCCTCGTCTGGTCCCTCGTTGGATACCCGGCCGCATTGCTGATCTGGGCTTCTCGCCGAGAACGCGGAATTTCACCGGGCATCGGGCCACTAGACGTTCCCGAGGTTTCCATCGTGATCGCGCTGCGCAACGAAGAGGCGCGAATTGGAAAGAAGATATCCGACCTCATTACCTGCGACATCCGTCGCGTGCGGGAGATCATCGTCGTGTGTGATCACTGCACGGACGACACGGCGACGCAGGCTTCCTCTTCCGGATCATCACTCGTGCGCATCCACCGGCACGACGATGGCCCATCGGGAAAAGCTGGCGCGCTGAATGCGGGTGTGGCGCTGGCGACGGGTGATCTGGTTCTATTCACCGACGCGAGGCAACGGTTCGCCCCGGATGCGATCGACCGGCTCGCGCGCTGGTTTGATGATCCGTCGAACGGAGCCGTCTCCGGCAGCCTCGAGATCGAGCCATCCCTCCTCGGCTCGGGTGTCGCGCTCGACAGCTATTGGCGCCTGGAAAAACAGATTCGCCGGTGTGAGTCGGACATCGATTCCGCCGTCGGCTGCACTGGCGCGATCTACATGATCCGTCGCCGTCTCTTCCAGCCGCTGCCTCCAGACACGATCCTGGATGACGTGGTCGTGCCCATGAACATCACGATGCAGGGGCTCCGCGTCCGCTTTGACCCGGAGGCACTTGCCTATGATCCACAAACACTCGACGGAGCCACCGAGTCCCGGCGGAAGATCCGCACGCTGGCTGGAAACTTCCAGATGCTCTTCCGTCATCCGCGCTGGCTTCTGCCGACCGCCAACCGGCTTTGGTGGCAGCTTATCTCGCACAAATACCTGCGCATTCTCGGACCATTCTTCCTTCTTGGCTGTTTCGTTGCGAGCTGGCGTCTGATGCAGATCCCGTTTTACAGGCTCGCGTTTGCAGCGCAGTGCATCCTTTTGTTGCTCGGCGCTGCGGGCATGGCGTTGCCGCGCATCCACAGTCGGCTTCTTAGCCTACCGGCCGGGTTTCTGTTTCTGCAAATCTCCGTCGCGCGCGGATTCGTTTTCTGGCTGACTTCGCTGGCAAAGCCGGGCGGAGGATGGAAATAGAAACACCATGTTCCGCTCGCTCGACAAATGGCTGCTGCCATGGCTCCAAAGACGCCGCGCGCTCACCGGCGTGCGCTCGGAGGGCACGCAGCACGTCTTCCTCGCCGTGTGTGATCACTTCGAGCCGCTGCATCACACCGACGACGCGGGAGCCATGGAGCGCCTGCAACGATGGCGGGCCGAATACCCGAAACTCGCCGCCGAGTTTCGTGACTCATCAGGTCGGGGGCCACGCCACACATTCTTCTATCCCGTGGAGCAGTGGAACGACTCCCATGTAGTCGTGATCCGTGAGATCTGTGAAAAGACAGGCTCCGAGATCGAGGTGCAGCTTCATCACGACGGTGACACAGAATCCTCCCTCCGCGCAAAATTGACTGAAGGACTCAGTCGCCTTGAGCGCGCGGGTTGCCTCGCGCGTGATTCCGATGGGCGCGCGCGCTTCGGTTTCGTCCACGGCAACTGGTCTCTCTGCAACTCGCGCCCCGACGGTCGCTGGTGCGGCGTCCCTGACGAGATCCGCATCCTGCGTGATCTCGGCTGCTACGCCGACTTCACCTTTCCTTCCGCGCCCAGCGACACCCAGCCCCGCTCGGTGAACCAGATCGGCTACGCCTGCGAGTGCGGCTCCGCACGCGCGCTCGACCACCTCACCGCAGCCGCGCTCGGCAAATCAGCGGAGCTGCGGCACAGCGCCGATCACCTCTTGCTCGTGCAAGGGCCGCTCGCGCTGAACGGAAGCCGTCGAAAGTGGGGTGTGCTGCCCCGGCTCGAAAACGCCGACCTCACGGCGGCCAATCCGCCCACGCCACTGCGCTGTGCGCTCTGGATGCGGCAACACATCCATGTGGCAGGCAGGCCCGACTGGCTCTTCATCAAGCTGCACTCCCACGGCGCAGTGCCGGCAAATTCAGACACGCTCCTCGGCGGGCCGATGCGCTCATTCCTGCGCCACTTCACGGGCGCTCTCACGCATGATTCCGGTGTGGCCACGCATTTCGTCACCGCGCGCGAGATGGTGAACCTAATCCACGCTGCGGAAGACGACACCAAGCTGACGCCACACGAGTGCCTAGACTATGTGCTCCGGCCGGCACGTTCGTGACCGGAGGGCGTAGCGTCACGGAGCAGCAGGACGCACCAGCTTTCCCAATCGCTCCGCAGCCGACGGGCCGAGCACTTCCTTTTTCACCGAGAGCAACGCATCGGCCGCAGAGCGGATTTGCTTCTCGTTGGGAGAGCCTGGATAGACGAGCTTTTCCCAGAGCGGGAGGATGTCCGCGATCTTTATTCTCCGAGCAGCAAGCTTTGGTACGGCCTCGGCCACCTCGGCATCGCTCGGCGGATCGAGCAGAAGCATCGTAAGAAAATGGGGATACTCTTCGCCGGCAAATGGAAGATAGGTCTTCAAGCCCATCACTAGACCGCCTGCCTCGCGCCACTGTGACGTCCGCGCCAGTGAGTGCCAACGCACGAGCGCGGGGTGTTGCTTTGCCAGCGCTTGGAACTCCGCCTTGCGCCACGAGTCTTCAGGTCGCTCCGATTTTGTCTCAGTCACCGGCGCGCGCTGCGGTTTCTCTGGCGCGCTCGGTGACGGTTCATCCTTCGGCACGACCATGGCGACGAACGGCACCGCTGGCTTTGCCGGGACGACGATCGCTGGCTCCGCTTTCACCTCAGGCGTGATTGGTGCGGCAGTAGGTTTTTCGACTGGGGCTGGCACCGGGCTCGGTGGTGGGTTTACCACAGGCACGGGCGGCGTGGTCGCCACAGTCTTCAGCGGTGCTGCTGTTGTCGGGGCGGGTTGCGGCTCCGGTTGCTTCAAGATCGAATCTCTCCACATCCAGCCCGCAGTCAGGAGCATGGAGACTCCCCCAATCAAGAAGCCCGAGAGAAAGCCCGACTTCTTCTTGTCCGCACTCCCGCGCAACGCGGCTGGTGTTTCTGCGGGAGCTTCCGCAGCCGCTTCATTTGTCCCCTCCACCTCAACGGCTGGTTTCGACTCGGCTGCGGGTTTCTCTTTCTGCGCACTGTCCGCCACCGTTCCCCATGCGACGGGAGGGACCACGTCCATGAGCAAAGCAGGGATCTTTTTTCCTTTGTCACGCGCTTGCTTCAAATACTTGAGCGCCTTCGCGGCCTCGTCACTCTCCCAGTCCGTCGGCTTTCCGCTCTTCTTTAATAGCCGACTCCAAAAAGTGCGACTGGTCCGACCGTCGCCGTTGAGGAAATCACCGGCGGTCTGCCAGCGCCTAGCCTCGGACACTCCCGGATTCTTGTCCCCTCCCTTGACCAGCGCACGGGCCAACTCGATCAGACGCAGGCTGCGCACAGGTTTCTGGATGGCCAGCGCTTTCGCCAAGTCCAGGATGAAGCTTCCCACCCCGCGTCCCTGCAACCGGGAACCACGATCCGCCACACCATCGGCCAGTCGCGTGATGCGTGCGGCATCTCCAGCCTCCTCCCAGCGCGCAAACAACACCGTTGTCACGGCGACGGACTCCTGCGTCAGCTCCTCCACGAGAAAGGCCGGCGGGATGCTCGTGCAGCCCGGCAAGCGGCCATCGCTCAGGAGCTGGGAGAGAAAATTGGCCGCGGGTTCGATCAGCGAGCCGGGATTTGCGAGGGCGCTCTCGCACAACGCCGCCACGGCCTCGCTAGGATCCTCGCCATCCAGAAGTCGTTTCTCAACGTGCGCGATGTGGCCGCTCAATGCCTTGGGGTGATTGAAAGTCGGCACAGCGGCCGCACCGGTTGATTCGGGTTCTCCCACCGGATTTGCTTCCGGATCGGATGGTGCCTTGTCGCTCGGTTCGATGTCCATGGGTGCGCGGGGTCGATGACCCGCGCGATCCTAGCAGGGCACACCCGATGTGGCAATCAGTGCTCCGTCCCGGTGGCAGAATGGTTCATCGCCCGAAGGCAGCAGACTTCACTGATGGAGTGTTACTCCGGTGCGGCACACCCGAGTTGCTCTGGTGCCATTTGCTCACGATGTGACTCTGTTCATCGTGAAAATGGTGGGCAGGGCTGGATTCGAACCAGCGTAGGCGTAAGCCAGCAGATTTACAGTCTGCCCCCTTTGACCGCTCGGGTACCTACCCTTTCTCCTTCGAGAAATGTCCCGCTGCCTGGCTGGCGGCGGGCTGCGGATTAAAGCCTTCGATGCTCGCATTGCAAGGGGAAACACGCCTGCCATCAGCGATCGTGGCGAAACATGGCATCTCACGGAGGCCCGTCAGGGAATCTCCACCCGGTAAAAACGCTGCGACTTGTTCACCGCATTGAGGTCCGTCCAGGTCGTGGTGGCTCCGGTGGCGGTGACGATCCGCGACGTCCACTCCTTCAAATCATCGCTGTATTGAATGAGGTAGTCTTTCCCGGCGACAGACGGGAACTCAAGAGTGGTCGCGGAAACCGTGCGCGAAACGGAGGTGCGGGGGAAATCACCGGCACTGCTATCGCTGGTGCCGAACCAAGACTCGAGATCGGAGTGAATGCCGTCGCCATCATTGTCGTGGTGGATGGCGAATTGATCGACAAAGCCGGAATCGAGACCGCCGGCGACGAAATCATCCTTGCTGTACGTCCACGTCAGGGTGTGGCTGCCAGCTTGCAAGACGTAGCCCATGCGGGTCCAGCCGACCTCGCCGCTGATCGCCTTCTGCTCGACGCCGTCGATGTAGAAGCGCAGGAAGTCGAAATCTTCTTCCGATGAGATGCCCCAGTAAAACGACACCTTGCACGGACCCATCACCTGGGTGCTCATCGTCGTCTCCTCCAGGTCGGCAATGGGACCGCTGCGCGCGGCATCCTCGCCGTCCGTGGCGTAAATCTGCTGCGGAGTCCACTCCAGATCACCGGACGAGGTGACTGTCTGAGCCGGTGCATCGATCGCGGCGGCGAGCCCTTCCTCCACGGTGCCGATCTGAATGGTGATCGTCTCCGTGCCTGTGCCAAAACTGTTCGTGGCGTGGATCGTGACCGGATAAGCACCCAGCGCTGCCACACTGCCATAGATCAGACCCGTGCTGGCGTGGATCGTCAGACCGACTGGCAGATTGTCTGCGGTGAACGATGTCGGAGCGTTGGTGGCCTCGATGACGTGAGTGAAATACACGCCTTCGGATGCATGGATCGTCTCCACTGTGATGACGGGCGGCGTCGTGATCGGCGTGATTTCCATCTGGTCGATCCATCCCTTGTCCTGTCCCTTTGCCTCGCCGGGGTCTTTGGAATAATAGATGTCCACATTGTGCGGTCCCGGTCCGAGGTCGGTGGTGGATGCCTTCCAATCCACCTCGCCCGTGATGAAATCGCGCACCCGACCGTCCACGCTGAGCACGAAATAGTCGGCATTTTTCTCCGACGACACCTTCCACTGGAACGACAGGCGTGAAGGGCCATTCACGGTGAATTCAATCCCTGAGTACTCCTCGTCATCCACGACCGCAGTCTCGATGGCATCCGCTCCGTCGTGTGAGATCACAGTTTGAAAAAAGGGATCGCCAAAGCCAAACGGAACAATCTTCAGGCTCGTCGGCTGTTCCACTGCGGTGGAGAGAGAAGGCGCAGCGGGAAGGATGTAAAAGTACGTGTACTCGCTGCTCGTGCCCGTGGCGTTTGTCACATCCTGATAGCCATCTGTGAGGCCCGTTTCCGTGGGTGTGCCGGTGATGAGACCCGTGGTCGGATTCAGCGTGAGGCCAGCCGGAATCCCGCTGAAAAAATACCTGCCAGCGTCAAACCCAGTCGCAAAGTTGGACGCCGTCATTTGATGTTTCGTCTCCCAGCCCTCGCGGCCCACGATGATCCAGCTTGAGGTGAGCACGGGCAGTGGCAGCGCGGTCGGCGTCGGAGTGCCGTGGAACGTGAGCGTCACTTCATCGAGTGTGCCGGTGCTGTCGATCATGCGGTCAAAGACCTCCAGCTTCCAGTCGCCATGGGAGCGCTCGCCCCAAAAGTGCGTCGTCATGAAGGTCCAGTCGAGATTGGCACTGTCGTCAGAGTAGCGCGCGCGGGCCAGACGCACCTTCACTCCGCTCGGCGAGGTGAGAAACCATTCCAGGTTGCCGACATGGGGATGGGTTGCCTTCACATGCGCTGTCACATGCTCGAGGCGCAGATTGTCGGCCAGCGGCACGGTGAAGGTGCGTGATGCGCCCGTCTCTGCGGCATCAGGGATCGCGTGCGCAAGGCCAGCCTGCGTGTACGAGCGCGTCTGCACCGGCGCGACATTGGTCCAGGTCGCCGGCATCGCCATCGTCGTGGCCGCTAGCGCATCCACGAGGCCAGCGCCGTAGCGACTATTGAAGTGAAAGCCCGCGCCATTCTGTACCCAGTCCCCGTCAAAAGGATCGTTCTTCACCGCCGTGCGCACGAGAATCTCCTGCACATCTCGGGCGGTGAGGTTTGGATTGGCCTGGAGCATCAGCGCCACGACACCCGCCACCGCTGGCGTCGCCGATGAGGTGCCTCCGAATGTGTTCGTGTAGTCCGTGTTCGAGAAATCGGGATACTCCACCAGTCCGCCGTCTTCGTTGTATCCGGTCGCGCCCGTGCGGTCGGTGGTCGTCACGCCTTGTTTGCCGCCGCTCGAAGGGGCGCACACGAGAATGTTCGATCCGGGCTCGCTGTACCAGGAGGCGCGTCCCTTGTCATTGGTGGCACCGACGGTGATGGCGTGCGGCGAGTTGGCCCAGCCATTGTAGTTCGAGTCATCGCCGCTGTAGTTGCCGTTCCCGGCTGCCCAAAGGAATACCGTTCCTTTCCCCGAGCGCCCAGTCGTCGCTGCGGTCTCCAGCGCGGCAAGAGCCAGCGGTCCAGGACCTCCCGTGCCGCGCGCGTCATCGTACGGCCCCCAGCTGTTGCTCTTCACCTGAATGATGTCCTCCTTGAACGCCATCACATCCGCATCCTCCGCGTCCGTTGTCGGCGCGGTGAGAAACTTCATGCCCACCAGCGTGGCCTCCGGCGCCACACCGCTCACACCGATGACGTTGTTTCCCCGCGCCGCCGCCACACCCGCGCACGCCGTGCCGTGAAAGTCCTTCGGCCCGGGCGTGGGATCATCATCGTCGTCGTTGAAGTCGTAATGGTTCTGCGCCACGCCCATCGGATCACGATCGACGTTCGCCGTTAGATCCAGGTGCGTCAGTTCCAAGCCGTCATCGACGATCCCGATGCGCACGCCAGCGCCTCTGTAGTTGTCCCACGCGCTCGTCACGTTGAGGTCGATACGGGTGTTGGGGTCTTGTCCGACCTCATAGTGATACTTCAGATGCCACTGATACCCGGCAGTCGCGGCACCATGGGCAAACAGCGCATCATTCGGCGTGAAACACGGAAACCACCGCCGCGCCAGCATCGGTTCAGCGGAGCGGACGCCCTTCACCTTTCGCAAGGTGGATGCACCAGCGATCGCCGCATCCGCACCGCCAGTAAACTCGACCACCGCATACTTGCCCCTGGGCTCGGCACGGGTCGCACCAGGCACTTTTGCCAGTTCCGCTGCCTTTGTGCCGGGCGTCAGCTCCACCAGCACGCGCTTCGTCAGCCAGCGCCGCGTGCCCTCGTTCTGCGGCGCGCCTTTCTCATAGAACACCCACTCGCCCTTCTTCCCCGCCTCCGACGGCGACCGCGCAAACTGCCTGCCTCCGATCACGACCTGCCCGTGCAGCAGGGAGCTGCAAAAGATGACGAGCATGAGGAGGGGAAAACGCATCAGCATGGAGACAAGGGGAACGACAGAATGCTCAGAACTCGACACGAATGCCAGCCGAAACTCGCCCCCAATTCACAGGCAGGCGGTTCAACGAACTTCTGGCAAAACAGCGCACATCCATCACTATTTAAAGGCGCACCCTAACCCATCGCCCACCATGAAATCTCTCCGCCACTTGCTCGCTCTGATCATCCTTTCACTCGTCGGCAGCCACTCCGTGCTTGGCGCTGAGGACAAGCTGTTGGAGGGCGAGACTCTGGGAAAACTCGCCCTGGGAGACAAAGCGGAGCAACTCACGAAAGTGATCGGCAAGCCAAGCGGCAAGGGCAAGGACGAGCATTGGGAAGCGACGGGCGAGTGGGTTCAGGAATGGAGCTTCCCCGCCCACGGATTGAAACTCAACATGGCATCGGAGAAAAAGGGCGGGGCGAAGCTCCTGTCGAGCATCACGGCCACCGCGCCCTGCAAGCTGGCCACCTCTCGCGGCATCACGCTCGGCAGCACGGAGGCGGCGGTGCGCAAGGCGTACGCGGACGTGCAGGACAAGGAACAAAGCGTCCCCGGCGAAACCTTCGTCGCGGGCTCCATCTACGGCGGGGCCATCTTCTCCCTCAAGGACGGCAAGGTCGTGCGGATCTTCATCGGCGCGGCGGCAGAGTAAGGGGCGATCTCGGCGACTTTTTTTGCCGCGTGAGTTTGTCGTCTTCTTTGTCGTATTGCCTTCGCTCTCGTTTTCCATCAAACTCACGCCTCATCATGAAACCAGCCCGCTCCTCCCTCCCGCTCGCCGTTCTCGCCGCGTTCACCTGCTCCGCCGCCATCTGTCTGGCGGAGGTGAACAAGGTCGAAAAAATCGCCGAGGATGTCTATTTCCATGAAGGCGAGATCAGGCCCTCCGGGCACTGCAACAACGGCTGGATCATCTTTGAGGATTACGTCGTCGTGATCGACGCCAATTTCCCCTCGGGCGCGCGAGTGATCCTGCCGAAGATCAAAGAACTCACGGACAAGCCCATCCGCTTCGCCTTTGACACGCACCACCACGGTGACCACGCCTACGGAAACCAAGTCTGGATCGAGAACGGCGCGACCCCCGTGGCGCATGAGGGAGCGCTGAAGGAGATGAAGAAGTGGGAGACCGGTCTCTTCGGTGGCAAGCCCGGACGCTGGGAAGATGCCGCGAAGAACCGCAAGGATCTCCAGGAGAGCAAGCTGAAGGCACCCACGCTGCTCTACCGCACCGAGATGATCTTCGATGATGGGAAGCATCGCGTGGAGCTGCTGCACTTCGGCACTGCGCACACGCACGGCGATGGCTGGGCCTGGCTGCCGAAGGAGAAAATTCTCTTCAGCGGAGATGCCTGCGTGAATGGTGCCTACAATTACACGGGCGACGGCAACATCGCCGAGTGGATCAAGACCCTGGAGGCCGTGAAGAAGCTCGGCGCAAAAATAGTCTGCCCTGGGCACGGTCCCATCGGTGGACCTGAGATGATCGAGGATCAGCAGGCATTCTTCGTTGCGCTCCAAGACGAGGTGAAAAAGTTCGCGGGGAAGGAACCCGCCGACATCGAGGCCGCCGTGCCCACCATCATGGCCGCGCTGAAGAAGAACGAACGCATCGCGCGCTACGCCGGGAACTTCCTGCCCGCCCAAGTCGAGAAAGCATTCGTCGAGCAAGGCGGCAAGCCCTGGCCCAAGCCGGATGTGCCGGGGACGAAGTGAGGGGTTTGCGAAACGCGGGACCCCACCCCATTTTCAATTCCTCCATCCAGGCCACTGCGCTTTGAGATGGAGAGATGGAGAAGGGATGAATCGAAAATGGCAGAAGGCCGGAGCTACCTCCGCGCCGCCAGCACCAGCTCATTGTACTTCGTGCGCATCAAAGGCGGCGCTCCAGCTCGGAGCCAATCCGCCGGACCTGAGGGCAATCGCCCACCCGGCACCGGATCATCGCCGCAGTCAGTCGCGCCTCGCAGAAGCCTCAAAATCAATGATTTCCCTCCGGTCCGAAGCCTCCGCGTTATGGAAAGAATGTTTCTTTTGCCGCTCCCGAGACTCCCCGGCGGCAAAAGAAAGGTTCCGAAGCCGTTTCCGAGACTCCCCGGTGCCAAAAGAAAGTTTCCGAAGCCGTTCCCGAGACTCTCTAGTGCCAAAAGAAAGTTTCCGAAGCCGCTCCCGAGTCTCCCCGGCGACAAAAGAAAGTTTCCGAAACCGTTCCTGAGTCCCCAGGGCTGCCCCGGAAAAAAGCACGGCTGCATTTCCCAAAACCAAGGCTGCTCCCGGGAAAAGCAGGCCTGCTTTCCAAATAACCAAGGCTGCCCCATCACGCACCCAGGCCGCTTTTGAGAAAACCAAGGCTGGTCGGAAGAAAAGCAGCCTTGCTTTTGAGGCCCCGGACGCCAGCCAGCCACCGAAAAATAGGCGAGTGGCCTCCGGCACACACGCGCTCCTCAAAGATCATCCAGTGGGCCGCCGATCTCCCCGCGCATCGTCGAGGGAAGCGCTGACTAAATCGGCAGCACCAAAGGTGCGTCTCATCAAAGCCTGGGGTTCTGTTGGGAATTTGTGACTGGCGCGTTGAGCGGCGTATTTCGTTGAGAATGAGGGTTTCGGCTCGTTGCACCCGATTCAGGAACTCGGCTGCCTTGTTGGGCGATGCTCAAACCTTGGCGGAGCACATTCGCAGGAAGCGAGTCTCGCTCGGTATGAGCCAGCAAGGGCTGGCGGCGGAATTGAGCGTGGACAGTTGGACAGTGTCCGCTTGGGAAACGGGGAAAGCGAAACCGCGCTCGTGGAACCGGCGGAGAATCTTCAACTGGCTTGGGTTCGATCCTGATGGCCGAGAGAGTTGCATGGCGGAGATTCAACAACGCTCTTGACCATCTTTCCCCGTCGGCGAGTCTTACCACCACACCGCAAATGCAACGCCTCTGGCAACTCCTCGCCCTTCTTCTGCTGGCCCTCATGGTGCCGGCGTCGGTGTGCTGTTTGGGATCAAGGCAGGTGGTGAATGAAGAATGTGGCTGCTGTTCCACCACTGGCGAGGACCATAATGCTCCCGTGCAACCGGAAGCCTGTCCCAGTGACACTATCGCGAGCAGTCTATTGCCCGCGCAGGTCATCATGCCGGAAATCGAGATGATCGAGATGACCGACCTCGCTCAAGCCGTGACGCGCTTGAATGAGCTGGTCGCGGCGAAGCCCGCGTCAGTGCCATTGACGACTACCGCGCCGCCAGAACTGCGGACGACGTGGGTCTTTGTGAGCCGTGCGGCATTGCCTGCACGCGCTCCTTCGGAACTGGCCTGATTTGTCCGTGCGCAACGCCGCCATGAGAGGCGGTGAATGAATGCGCCGGAGTGATGCACACCCGTTGAGCGGTGTCATCTGCCTGTCTCATATCGAGGCTCCTTCATGCCAGTGTCTGCCAATCGAATTCCAGTTCCATCATGCGCTCCATTTTCATTTCTTCCCTGCTGCTCTGTATCTGCCTGTCTGCTGTGGCAGAGGACAAGCCAGCAACCATTTCCATTCCTGAACTCGTCTCCCAAACTCTCGCGGCCAATCCCGAGATTCGTTTCTATGAGGCGGAGATCGCGGCGGCGAAGGCAGGACGCGCCACGGCGGGGCGTCTGTCGAATCCAGAACTGAGCCTGGAACTCGGGCAGAAGCGCGTGCGCGGTGGAGATGCGCGAGCGGAGGGATTGGCGTATTCGGTGGCGCTCGCCCAGCCTATTGAATGGGCGGGACGGCTTGGATTGCGCAAGGCCATTGCGAATCGTGACATCGCGCTCGCGGAATTGGGGCTGGAGAGATTTCGCGCATTTCTTGCCGCCAAGGTGAAGGCGCTGGGCTATGCGCTCGCCACTCAACAGGAGAACGCGGCGGCGGCTGCGGAAGTGGCGGATCGCTTCACGAGCGTCCGCGAGGTCATTGTGCAGCGCGAACCGGGAGGCGTCGCCCCAGCTTTGGAGGCAAAGATCATCGAGGCCACTGAGGTCGTCGTGCAGCGCAAAGCTGGCGAGGCGGCGGTGGAGATGCAGAAGGCGCTGCTGGAAATCAACCAGCTCATGGGCCGCCGTGCGGACACGCCGTTGGAGGTGAAGCGTACGGAGTTTCCCAAGCCGGGAGCCGCCACTCTGGCAGCGTTGCTGAACACCGCAGCAGAGCACAACTACGATCTGCGCGTGCGCCGGAGCGAGTTGGAGCAGCAAGGGCTCAAGGTCGCGCTGGCGAAGAACGAGCGCTATCCCACCTTCACCGTCGGCCCCGCGCTTTCCCAAGAGCGGGCGGGCGACAAGGAAACGATCATCGGTCTCTCTCTCTCAGTGCCGTTGCCGTTTTGGAACAACGGCCAGCCCGCAGTGAATGCCGCGGAGGCTCGGCGCATCCAGGCCGAAGCCTCGCTGCAATCCAGCCTTCGCGAAGTGGAACGCCAGATCACCGAGGCATGGCTCATCCTGCAAACCCAGCAGAAGCGGCTCGATGGCTGGAAGCCGAACGCGCTGCAATCCTTCGCCGAGGCCGCGCAGCTTGCCGACCGTCATTACCGGCTCGGGGCTGTGCCGCTGAGCACCTACATCGAGATGCAGGACAAGTATCTCGAAGCCACCGAAGCCATCAACGCCACGCGCCTGGAAGCCCTCCGTGCCGCGCTCGATCTCGAACAACTCATCGGCGCACCCTCCGCCAAAACTCAAACCCAACCCTGACCCACCATGAAACATCCATCCTTGCTCATTCTCGCCGGTGCCACTGCACTCGGCATCGTCACCCTCAACACGTCTTGCTTGAAAGCTGATGCCGCCGCCGGTGCCACACACGAGGCCGCGCCGGAAAACGGCGCGCAGTTCAAGAAAGGCGAAGGCCTCTCGCTCACCGATGAAATGAAGAAAGCCATCGGTCTGCAAATCGCCGACGTGGGCGAGGAAAAAGTCGCCTCCGCCATCGCCGTGAATCTCAATGCTTTGAAGCCGAATGAAGCGAGTGGCTGGCTTGCGCCACAGCAGGCCGTACAGGTAAAGCCGGGCACGGAGGTAGAGCTTCAATCGGCAGGAAATGCAGCGGCCCTCAAAGGCACTGTGCAGCGCGTGGAGCAGATGTCCTTCGGCACTTTGGGCGATTATGAGATCACCATCGCCACCGCGAAGCCGCTCACCATAGGCACACACTTGAAAGCCACTTTCCAAGCACCCGCAGGTGATGCCGTGCCGGCCATCCCGCGCTCCGCGCTGCTCAAGACAGCCGAGGGCACTTTTGTCTATGCGGTAAATGGCCCGTTCTACGTGCGCACGCTTGTGAAGACGGGAGCGATGAATGACGCGCTGGTGGAGGTCACGGACGGCCTCTATTCAGGCGACCAGATCGTGACCACGCCCGTCATGTCGCTGTGGCTCGCGGAGCTGCAAGTGCTTCGCGGCGGCAAAGCCTGCTGTATCGTCGAATAACATGCTACATCGCCTTCTCGACCTCGTGATGCGGCAGCGCGCCGCAGTGATGCTGGCCACGCTCGTGTTGATCGGCGTCGGGACATGGGCGGCGTTGCGGTTGCCGATTGATGCCGTGCCGGACATCACGAACCCGCAGGTGCAGATCAACACCGCCGTGCCCGCGCTCGCGCCGGAGGAGGTGGAAAAGCTGGTGAGCTTCCTCATCGAAAGCGAAATGGCGGGCCTGCCGGACATGGTGGAACTGCGCTCGCTCTCCAAGTTCGGCCTTTCGCAAGTGACGATGACTTTCAAGGACGGCATCGATCTCTACCGCGCCCGTCAGCTCGTCACCGAGCGGCTGCAAGGCGTGCTGGACGACCTGCCGCCCGGCCTCACGCCCAAGCTCGCGCCGGTCGCCACCGGTCTCGGTGAAATCTTCTATTACACGCTCGACTACACCGTCGACGCGCCGCACAAGCCTGCGAAACGCGACGAGCAACTCATGGAACTGCGGCAGATTCATGAATACACCGTGAAGCCGCTGCTGCGTGGCACGCCGGGTGTGGCGGAGGTGAACACCAGCGGCGGCTACGAACGGCAGATCGTCATCCAGCCCGATCCCGCGCGTCTCGCGGCGGCGGGCCTCTCACTCGACAGCCTCGCAGAAATCGTTGAGCAGAACACTCGGAACGCAGGCGGTGGCTATGTCGAGCTTGGCGGCGAACAGCTCATCGTGCGGGCACCTACTCGCGTCACCACGGCGGAGCAGATCGCGCAGCTCCCGCTCAAATTTGGTTCGGGCGTGCAACCCATTCTGCTGAGTGAAGTCGCCACCGTGGGCATCGGCTCCGCGTTCCGCACCG
>Ga0075163_10000793_pt1 | contig 41990 bp, 32 predicted proteins | sample JI1023141ADNA_FD_71478 | JGI IMG/M metagenome (GOLD analysis project Ga0075163, IMG submission 71478) | Wastewater effluent complex algal communities from Wisconsin, to seasonally profile nutrient transformation and Carbon sequestration -... | ecosystem: Engineered > WWTP > Effluent > Algae...
GAGGCGGGAAGCCACCGGATCGTCGATGATCTCCTCGCGGGCGGGATCCCACCGCACCGGCCGGCGCAGTTGCCGGGCGATGCCGCAGAGGTGGCCCACGGTGGCGGAGCGGTGGCCGATCTCGACGTCAGCGATGGGCCGCTGGCGCGTGCGCACGCAGTCGAAGAAGTTGGTGTGATGCTCGTTGCTTTCGATCAGATGAACCTCTGCGGAACGGAGCGGCCGGGTGGCCAGCGCCACCGGATCGCACACCAGGTAGTTGTCGCGGCCCACCCCGACGGTGCCCTTCGTGCCGGTGAACTCGATCATCGCCGGCTGGTTGCCGTCGACCCGCTCCACGGTGACGCCGTTGGCATAGCGGTGCGTCTGGTAAGGCGAGCCCTCGAAGCCGGCGGGGATGAATTCAACCGGGCCGGAGTCATCCATGCCGAGCGCCCACTGGATGATGTCGAAGTGGTGGGCGCCCCAGTCGCCGTTCTTGCGCGAGCCATATTCCAGGAAGCAGCGCCAGCCGCCGCCGTAGTTGCCGAGCACGCGCTGGGCGTTGTACGGACGCCACGGCGTCGGTCCGAGCCAGCGGTCATAATCGAAGCCCTCGGGGATGGGTTCTTCCTTGAGATCGGGCGCGGCGGGGAATTTTCCGAGCTTGGTGCGGATGAGCTTGATGTCACCGATCCAGCCATTGCGGACGATCGTGGCGGCGCGGCGGAAAGCGGATTCGGAACGCTGCTGGGTACCGGTCTGCAGCACGCGGCCCGTGCGCCGGGCGACGTCGACCATGACGCGGCCCTCGCGGACGGTGAGCGTCATAGGTTTTTCGCAATAGACATCCTTGCCCGCCTGCATCGCGGCGATGGAAATGGCGGCGTGCCAATGGTCGGGGGTGGTGACAAAGACCACGTCGATGTCCGGCCGCGCGACGAGGTCCTCGTGGATGTCGTGGAGGGCGATGCCCTTGTAGTCGCCGAAGCCGTTGGTGCTCGCGTAGGCCTTGGAGACGCGCTGCGACATCTTCTCCATCTTGCTGCGCGATACATCGCACAAGGCGACGATCTGGCAGTCGTCGCGGCCGAGGAGGGCGCCGACGTGGGCATTGGCGATCAGGCCGTTGCCGACGATGCCCACCGTGAGGCGGTTGCTCGGAGCCGAGGCGCCGAAGAGGCGCGAAGGCAGAAACATCGGGGCGACACTGGCGGCGACAATGCCGGCGAGGCCGTGCTTGATCGCCGTACGGCGCGAGAGGAGCGGGAGATTATCCGAGGACGGGTTGGGCATGGGGAACGAGGGGGATAAGCGACAAACCTGGAGCGGTAACGAAAGGACCGCGGACGATTGCTGAGGATCCGGCAAATGACAAGCCGCGGGTCGCGCCGCCGCGTGTGATCGTCATTTGGAAGCTTCCGGCCGGCGTCCCGCGGGATTTTGTGACGAGCCGCCCGGCGCGGGCAGGGGATCGCGCGACTGACGTCCGGGGCCGATCGACGACGCAGGCATCGGCCCGCATCACTCCTTCGCCTCGGCTTCGACGGGCTTTTCCTCGTCTTCAGTCTCTTCCGCCTCGTCGTCGAGGAGGCTGGGTTCACCGGAGCGCTTGGCGATCCACTCCAGGACGCCGGCAAACAGGCCGGTGAACATGAGGTCGCCCAGCAGGGTGTTGCGGAAGAAGAGCACCGTGGGCGGATACTCGGGGTGACCGACCGTCATCGCCTGCCACCAGCCCGCGAGGGTCTTGGCGTAGAACGCGTCGGAGAACCAGGACTGGGTGTTGGTGACGAAATAGAAGAGCAGGGCCCCGATGAGCGAGCCGTTGAGGAGCCAGAGCCAGGATTTGCGCTTGGCGATCCAGGCCCCGAGGCCGAGGGCGAGGGCGAAGCAGGCGGCGCGCGCGACGAAGCCGGCGGGTTCCCAGTTGTAGCCATACTCGCGGGCGTAGAACCAGTTGATGTAGAGGTCGGTCAGGCACAGGCCGGCGAAGGGCAGGAACCACATCGCGCGGCGTCGAAAGTAGACGGCGCCGCAAAAGGCCACGGCCATGAGCGGGGGAAAATTCGACCAAGCCAGATCCATCGTCGGCAACAGCCGGTAGGCGAGGGCGAGGCAGATCAGAATGATGGCAGCTTTACGCACGGTCAGGGTCTACCGTTGATCGGGGCGGGAGGACAAAGGGAAAAATCAGTCATTAATTGCCAATTTGTTCCCGCGGGTTCTCCGCCTGCCGGGCCATGAGCCAGAGCAGATCGGAAACCCGGTTAAGGTATTGCACGAGCAGCGGGCGCAGCTGGCGGCCATGGGCGGCCAGCCCGACCAGCCGCCGCTCGGCGCGGCGCGCGGTCGTGCGGGCGATTTCCAACGAAGCCGAGTAGGGGTTGGCCCCCGGGGTGGCCCATCCGTCGAAGCTGAGACCGAGGGACTCCAGGCCGTTGACCGCAGCATCGATCCGGGCGAGATCCGGGGCGTCGAGGCGGGAGAACTTGGAAGACGCGTGGCGGGCTGCATCGGCTTCGGCACAGGACACTTCACCCATGACGGCGATCAGGTCGCGCTGGATTTGTTCAATACCGGTCGCGTCCACGCCGGGCGGGCGCAAGGCCTTGGCAAAGCCGAGCGTGGTGTTGAGTTCGTCCAGCGTGCCGACCGCCTCGATCTGGGGATGATCCTTCGGCACCCGCTGGCCATAGAGGAGGGAGGTGCTGCCGGCGTCGCCGGTGCGGGTGGAGATCGAAAGGGGACGCGGGGCGGACATGTCAGGATTTCTTCGTGGCCTCGCGGGTCTGCTTCTTGAGCGCCTTGAGGTCAGGCTCGATGGCCGCGAGGACACCCTTGGACATGCGTTCGATGAACAGGATGCCCTGCAGGTGATCGTACTCGTGCTGGACGCAGCGACCGAGCAGGCCGTTGCAGCGCAACGTGTGGGCGACGCCGGCCACATCCTGAAATTTCACGGTCACCTCGTCGGGTCGCACGACATCGCCACGGATCTCGGGGAACGACAGGCAGCCCTCCTCATAGGAGGTGGTCGGCTCGGGCTCGATCTCGAGTTCGGGGTTCACGACCACGAGGGGCATGAACAGGTCCAGCGGCGGCCGGATGCCGTCGTACTCCCAGTCGAAGTCCCCCTGGGCTTCGCGCAGGTCGAGCACGCAGAGCTGGAGCGCTTCGCCGACCTGTTGCGCGGCGAGACCGATGCCTTCGGCCTCGTGCATGGTGTCCACCATGTCCTTGGCCAGTTTGGCCAGGTTCTTGTCAAAGGCGGAAACCTTCACGCCTTTTTTTCGGAGAATAGGGCTGTTGTAGTGAACAATCGGGAGAACCATGGGTCAGGTGATTCCATTGAGGGTATTTGTCCGTGCCGACGTGCGGCAAATAAAATTGTTTCCGCTGTCGGACCCTTGCGTATACTTGATCCATGTCATTGCCCGCTGCCGCCTCCTCCCATCGCTCTGCCCTGTGGCAGATGTGGCTGGGCTTGGGCGTGGGCCTGCTCTTGCTGGCGTGGTTGCTGCCGGTGAACGTCAAATCCCTCAATCCGGCCCTGTTGCGCGAGGCCGGACGCGGCACGACCTCCGTGGCCACCTTTGGTCGTGAGCTGCTCCAGCTGGACAAACCCGGTCCGGCGTCCCTGGTGCTTGAGGCCGCGCGCAAGATCGGCGATTCGGGCACACCCGCTCTCGAGACGGCGTATGCCGCCTACGCCCAACAGCATCGTGATTTGATGGCGTGGGGCGGCTGGGACGTGGCCCTGGAGCCGCTCCTCGCCAGTCGCACCACCGCGGGCCCGGCCGAGCCGCAGGCGGTGCTGGGCTTCATGGTCACGAACCAGGCGCGGGAAAACCTCCGGCGTTACCTGGCCGTATCCCGTCTACCCGGTGTCCAGACCCTGCTCAAGACTGCGGCCATAACCGACACCCAGCGTTTCGTGCCGGCCAAGAGGCCTGGCGGGCAACCGCTTGATGCCGTCATTCTGCTCACGGCCTACCTTTGGCAGACCGAGCACCTTTCCTCCGGCCTTCAGCGCGAAGTGCGGGGCTTGGCCGAGGCGGCCGTCGTCAGCGGGCACATGGGCGAGCTGGAGGATTTCTACCTCGATATTCTCACCCTCGGCAAACGCCTGAACTGGGTGCAACTCTCCGAGCTGCTGCGCACGACCGACAATCTGGGCACCGTGGCCCAGTTTGCCCACCTCGCCCGCATCGCCCCGGAGCACCTTCCGGTCATCTACACGGCGGCGTTGCTCAGCCGATCGGCGGACGGCGTCGCGGGATACCTCATCGCCTTCGGCCACCCGGGCGCGGAGCACCTGCAACTGGCCTTGTCCCACGGCGAGGGCGCCGTGAAGCAGCTCGTCCTGCGGCAGGCCCCGGTCACCCACGGTGCCGGATCGGAATTTGAGATCGGCGCCTCGTTCGCCCTGCGGCACCCGGAGATGGCCCTGCTGGTGAAGTACGCGGCGTTTTTGGGCGGCATTTTCCTGCTGTTGCGGGCGGTCGATCTGCGGCTCTTCAAGTCGGTCGAACAGACCCTGCACAACGCCTTCCCGCGCATGGGCAGCGGGCTCATCGCGGTGATCCTCACTTTCATCTTCTTCGTGTTCTCCGAGCCGTTTCTGCTCAAGGCCGCGCCGCTCTCCGACTACCGCATCAAGCTGGCGATCCCGGTCATCTCGGCCGCCATCACGCCGGCCACCCAACCTTCAACCACCCCCAATACCATGGACCTCTCCACCATCCTCTCCATCACCGCGTTTGCCGCGATCCAGGTCGGCATGTACGTGATCTGCCTGCTCAAGATCGCCGAGATCGCGCGCCAGGACGTGTCTCCCGCCACCAAGCTGAAGCTCATGGACAACGAGGAAAACCTCTTCGACGGCGGCCTCTACATCGGCATCGCCGGCACGGCCACCGCCCTCGTGCTGCAGGTGCTCGGCCTCATCAACGCCAATCTGCTCGCGGCATACTCCTCCAACCTATTCGGCATCGTGTGTGTCGCGCTCGTGAAGATCCGCCATGTGCGGCCCTACAAGCGCCAGCTCATCGTCGAGATCCAACAGCCCGCCGCCTGAGGCCGCCGTCATGAACAAGACCCTGCTCCTGATCATGTGCGACTTCATGTTGCTCAATCTCCTGGCGCTCACGCGCTGGGAGAAGGCGGAGCCTTCGCACACCCAGCTGGAGTCGGCCGCCCCGCGCTCCGCCGCCAACGCCCCGGCGGTCAACGCCGACATGGTCGAGCTCATGCGCATCTCCCTGGAGGACGAAAAGAACGCGCGCGACCAGCTTTCCTCCCAGCTGTCCTCGACCCAGGGCACGCTGGCCGAGCGCGAGAAGAACCTCGCGGCCCTGCAGCAGCAGAAAGGCCAGCTGGAAGGCGCCCTCGCCACCACGCAGAGCAGCGCCCGCGAGCTGGAAAAGAAGTACAGCGCCGCCTCCCAGGATGCCTTCCTCTCCAAGGAACAGCTGGCCAAGATCCAGCGCGAGCTGGAGGAGAAACGCGCCGAGGCCGAGCGCCAGCAGGCCGAGCTCGCGCGCATGGAGCGCCAGAACACCGAGGCGCGCCAGCGCATCGAGAACCTCAACCGCAAGGTCGGCGAGGTGGAGCGGGAGAACCAGCTCATCGCCCAGAATCTCACCGAGGCCAAGCAGCAGGTCGAGTTGGAGCGCACCGAACGCGCCAAGGTGACGGAACAGGCGGCCCAACTCGCCCAGGGGGTCGGTCAGCTCAGCCAGGGCGTCGGCCAGCTCGCGGAGAAATCCGGCGAACTCAGCCTCGAGATCCGCGAAAACCGTCCGGTCAATCCCAACGCCATCTTCTCCGATTTCCTCGCCAACCGGGTGCAGAGCTTTCTCACGGCGCGCCGGCCCGGCCTCTTCAGCCCGACGGTGAAGGACAAGGAGACGCACACCGTGCTCGTGAGCGACGGCAACCGCGTCTACGCGCTCATGCACCTGAGCGACACGCCGTTCACCCTCACGGAGGTGCCCACGGATTATGACCAGATTTCCGGCCGTTTGACGCGCGGCACGGCCAGCGTGCCGGTCGAGGAACTGCATTTTCTCCGGCTGGATCCCCGCGTCATCGTGGCGCCGGTGGACACGGCCGTGGCCGCCCGCATGGGCGCGAAGATCTACCAGCTCGCCAAGGATCCGTTCAAGTATCCCGACGCCGTGCTCGTGCGTGCGGACGACGGCAAGTATGGCGACACGCCCTTCCGGATCGACGCCGGCAACGCCAGCTACGTGAAGCTCGACAACCGCATCTCGACGCGGCTCTTCGGCGAAATCGCTCCCAAGCGCGGCGACCTGGTCTTCAGCAAGACCGGCGATCTCATCGGCATTATGGTCAACAGCGACTTCTGCGCCGTCCTCGGCAACTTCACGGCCGCCTTCAGCCTGAAGACCGGCGCCAACCCGGAACCCCGGACCAGTGTCATCTTGAACGACCTCCAGACCCGCTGGACCCGCCTGCCGATCAAGCTGCAGTGAGCCCGCCAGGCCCGCGCAGCGGGCCGAGGGTGCGATGCAAAAAATGACGGTCACGGAGTCCGCTCGGTCAGAGTCGGGGTGATCCAGCCCAGACACACCCCGCCCTGGCGGGCACCCCTCTTCAGCCGGACTCATGCAGTCAACCGTAGGGGCGCTGCTTGACGGCGCCCGGGAATTGGTTGATCGCCGGCGACCTTGCGGGCGTCGTCAAGCGACGCCCCTACACACTGCCCCCGGCGATTATTGAGACTTACGTTAACAAGTGACACCGGCCACTGCCTGATTGCGATGCTCCCCCACACACCCCGCCCTGGCGGGCACCCCTCTTCCTAGAGGGGATTTCCGAACTTGTTGATTGGGTCCCCTCTGGGAAGAGGGGTGTCGCGGAGCGACGGGGTGTGTCGGTAGGGATGCGAGCCTGGAGAGGTGGAAACCGGGAGCCTCGTCTGCCTTATTGAGGCCAGCGGTGCCACGTCGCTATTTACAGCCTGCCGTCCTCCCGCCTGACTGCCCGCCGTGCACCTGTTGTCCGATCTGCTCAACCTCGTTGCCCTGAACGACGCACCCGCCTACCTGGTCGTCTTTCTGGCGGTGTCGTTGATCATGCTCTGGCGCCTGGAATCGATGCTCGACTCCGGACTGGAGGGCACGGCGCTCGGCACGCTGCTGCTCCCTTACTGTTCCGGACTGGGCAATCTGATTTTTGTCGGACTCATGGTCAACCAGAAGGGGGTCGAGGCCGAGGTGCTCACGAACAGTCTCGTGAACAATGTCACCAACCTGACCCTGCTGCTGGGTTTTCCTGCTCTCTGCTGGGGCCTGGTGGTGCTGCCCGGCCGGGGTTCTTCCAAGGGCGCCAAGGGCAAGAAGCCCGCGCGTCCCTCCAAGGGCGGCAGCACCGAGCAGCAGATCAACCGGTTGTCGCTGATGCTGACGCTCGCGGCGGTGCTGTTCTTCACGGGCGCGGTGTGGCTGCTCGGCCGCGACGGCAAGCTGGACCGCACCGACGGCTTCGTGCTGATCGGCCTGTTCATCTTCTGGCAGTGCGTGCAGGTGTTTGACGTCCTCAAGCACAACGTCCGTCAGCGCGTGTCCTTCGGCATCAAGTTTTACCTCGATGCCCTCGTGGTGCTGGCCTGTGCGTACCTGATCTACGAGACGCTCGATTGGCTCGTTGAATGGCTGCTGGCGCAGAAGAGCGGCTTCATCAGCCGCGACAACCTCGGGTGGCTCACGGGCTGGCTCATGGTCCTGCCCAACGCCGTGCTCGCACTTTACTGGGGATGGCGTCGGCGTGCCGATGTGGTCTACAGCTCGCAGGTCGGCGACGGACATATCTGCATACCGCTGTGCCTCGGCCTGTTTGCCGTGGTGAAACCGCTGCCCATGTCCGGCTTTGGCACCGAAGCGCTGCTGTTGTTGCTCGGCACCACCGTGGCCCATGCGGTGTTTCTGCTCACCACCGGTGGTCTGCCCCGCTGGGCCGGCGGTGTCCTGTGTCTGGCCTACGGCTGGTTCGTCTGGGCCGGGCTGGCGGGGTGAGCTACCCTGGCATTCCTTCGATCAAAAGGGTTTCGGGCCTGCCCACCACGAGTGCGAGGTGCCTGATGCCTGTCCAGGCCGGGCGCCGTCCCGACGGGCTTTCGTTCACTCCAGCGGATCGTCGCGGAATTCCTGGGCCAGATCGACAAAGGGTTTCTGCGCTTCGAGCCAGAGGGGGTCCTGCCTGAGCTGGGTCATCGTTTTGGTCGTGTGATTGCAGAAAAGGTAGGCGGCCGGGCCCAGACGAACACAGGCATCGAAGTGGGCGCCCGGTGCATTCGGGGCGAATTCAAAGTCGCCGACGGCCAGTTTCTTGCCTTCCAGTTCCACCTGCAGCGGCGCGATGTCGGTCTTGAACCGGCGCTGATAGCTTTCGGCGCGCGGCCCGTGGTAAGCCAGAATGGCGCCTTCCTGCCGGGCAAGTTTCACCAGCACCCACTCGTCGAAGAGTGGCTTCTGGTAAAGAGCGTTCATGCGGCCGGTGGCGAGGATGACGGCAGAGCGGGCGTCAGCGAGATTCATGAAACGGATTTTCCTGTCTTCGCTCGGGTGTGGCCAGAAGATTATTGGGGTAAAGGGCCGGGAACCGGTTAACCAGTCATGAAAACCAACGGGCTGGCCCAGCGGACGGTCCGCCCACGGTGCGGAGTCCGGAGCGGCGGCCGGTGACGCGCAAAACCGCGGCGTGGGAGCGGACGTTGATCCAATCTTGGCCGAACCTTTCCGTTCGACAGCCCGGCCCGGCCAAGGCAAATTGCCCGTCTCCCCATGAAAAACTCCCCTATCGTCTTTCTAGGAATGTCCGCCTTGTTCGTTACCGCCTTGTGCGCGGCCCCGGATCCCCGCTGGCTCGGCCACGATCGTGAGCGCCCGCAGCCGACCGTCGTTAATCCCGGCACCGCCAGCACCCAGGATCAGCCCGGCGTGCCGCCTTCCGATGCGATCGTGCTCTTTGACGGTAAGGACCTCACGCCCTGGGTCGCCATGAACGGCAGCCCCACCAAATGGGTGGTGAAGGACGGGGCCTTGGAATGCGTCCCCGGGAGCGGTTATATCCGCACGCTCCAGTCGTTCGGCGACTGTCAGCTCCATGTTGAGTGGGCCGCGCCGGCGCACGTGCAGGGGGACAGCCAGGGCCGGGGCAACAGCGGGGTGTTTTTCGGTTTCAACCGGTATGAGATCCAGGTGCTGGATTCGTACGAGAACAAGACCTATGCCGACGGTTCCGCGGCCTCGATCTACGGACAATACCCGCCACTGGTGAACGCCAGTCGTCCTCCGGGGCAGTGGCAGACCTATGATCTTATCTGGACCGCCCCGCGCTTTGACGCCGAGGGCAAACTGGTCTCCAAGGCCTATGTCACGGTGTTGCACAACGGCGTGCTCGTGCAGAACAACGTCGAGTTCACCGGGCCCGATCCCTGGATCGGCCGCCCGCCGTACGAGGCGCACCCGGAGCGCCTGCCGATCGCCTTCCAAGACCACGGCAATCCTGTGCGCTTTCGCAACATCTGGGTCCGCGAGCTGGGCGAACACCGTCACCCGGAGTTCATGCTGCCCGACGCCCTGCTCGATACCTATGTCGGCGAATACGGCCCTCCGGGGCAGTGGAACAAGGCGAAGGTCCGCCGCCTGCCCGACGGCCTGCTCGGCCTGACGGTCGGCAACGCCGAGGTGGTGATGCACGCAGCTTCGCCCACCCACTTCTATGCGCTGACCACCGACGTACAGTGCAAGTTCGACTTCTCGGGACCGAAGAAAAAGCTGCTGGTTACCGTCGGCGAGGAGTTTTCCCGGGCCATGCAATTGGAACGGCGCGAGCCCTAGGCCCAGCGCGGCCGGCCCATGCGGGCAGGCCTTTCCTGCCCGCTTCGCACGACAGCGCCAAAAACCGGGTGGCCGTTCCGCTCCGGCCTGATTTGGGGGTTGAACAAGTTGGTCGGGCTGGGGTCTAGTGGAGCTCACTCCATGAAAACCTTTTCCCTCGTTCGTGCCCTGGTCCTGTCTGCGTTGCTCACCGCCATTCCCGCCTTCGCGGTCAATCGCACCGTCGTGATCACGGCGCCGCAAACGGTGAAGCCCGGCGCTGACATCCATGTGTCCATCGCCGTGGGCACGGACGCCACCGATGCCGAGCAGATCGGCTTCCTGCATGCGGAGTATTCCTCGGACAACGGCAAGACCTGGCAGACCAGCTACGCCGAGAAAGTCGGCCGCGTGGCCAACCGGGCCATCGATTTCAAAGCGGGCGCGGCTGGCACCGAGTCGCTCGTCCGGGTGCGCATCGCCTTCCGCGGTGGCAAGGCGGGCGACGTGGATTTCACCGGCGCGCCGATCCAGTGGGGCGACTCCTGGGGCAAGTGGACGACTCCGCCCGCGAAGTTCGCCACGATTCACGTGTCGCGCTGAGCCCGGAGCGTGCCCCCGGGGCGATGGTGGGGATTCGTGCAAACGGATCGGATCCATTTCCTTTTGTCCTGCCCAGAGCGGATCGCGAGTTGGTCTGTGAATCCAGTCAGTCTGGATGCGGCAGAAGACGTTGGCCACGGCGCTCCGGGTGCTGAGCGGGCCGTCCAGGAAAGGTTGTTGGCCGTATGGTTCCAGGCCAGAAAATGGAGTCTGCGAGCGGCCAATAGCTGAAACGGACACGGACTCAGTCCGCCTCTCGGTGCGTCCTGGTCCCACTTCGTCCTGCAGAATGAACCCGACCAGCAGCGGGCGGGGCAGAGGCGCGACCTGCTCTCAGCCAACGTTTTGAACGATATCCGGAATCGAGCCTGAAGGGACCGGTCGTGGGTGATTCGAGGTTGGGCTCAATTCCGGGCGGGTTCTGCCGATAAGAAAGGTACTACCTTTGGATCTCTGCCACGGTGTCGTTTCCAACCGGATGCGGCCCGGGCGGAACGACCCGCTGGTTACCATGAAACTCAACCTCTCGCTCAGAACCCAACTGGCGATACTCGTCCTGATCCCCCTGTGTTGCGCAGTGGGGCTGGGTGTGTTGGTGACCAAGGAACGGGTGGACGAGCTGCATAATTTTGAGGCGTTCCACACGGCGCTCGAACTGGCGGACCAGCTGGCAGAGGTCAACGAGGCCAACAATGCGGAGATGGGCAATGCCTGGTGCTGGACCCCGCATGCCGTGGCCGAAAACGGTCTCGATGTCGTCCAAAAAATCAGGGATGTCTGGGCGGAAGACGGCCAGAAACTCGACGAGCAGATGAGCCGGTTGCGGGAAATGACCCGGCAGGTCGATTTTTCCCGTTATGATCCACGCCTGCGGGAGATTCTGGGCGAGGTGGACTCGGCGTATGCCAGCTTTGCAGAACACCGGGTAAGGATGCGAGAGACGCTCGACTACAACGTCCTCATGGAACCCTACATCCAGTTGAAGCAGCGGATCCAAGCACTGTTCCCGGCCCTGCTCCGTGAGACCAGCGACAAGGAACTGGCCCAGAAGCTGACGGCCTATAACCTTTACTCGGACTACCAGAACGCCTGCGTCAAATACGTCGGCCTGATGATCTGGGCCCATCAGGTGGAGAAGTTCCCCGGGGACGGCTACGTGAACTATGAGGCCACCTACCGCGAGAGCGAGGCGCTCCTGACGCACTTCCGGATCATCGCGCCGGCGGGCATCGTTTCCCGCGTGGATGCAATCCTGCAGAGTGAGCGCGGGAAATGGGTGAATGAGAAAGTGCTGGGATTTCTGACGACGGGCGATGCGTTTTATGACTTCGCCGGGCACCGTGGCCAGGAGCAGGAGTTCAAGAGCAAGGCCGAAGCCCGCAACGCGGAGCTGGCCGGGATTCTGCGGGAAATCCGCGAGGACATCCTGGCCTATACTGACGCGAGAATCAATGGTCTGACCGCCAAGCGCAATTACGCGACCAGCCTCCTCTTGCTCATGATCATCGTAACCGTCGGCCTCACGCTCTATCTGGGCGCGGGTGTCACCCGGCTGATCGTCGACATCACCAAGGGTATCGCCGCCGGCGCCAGCCAGGTCTTTGTTGCGTCCCAGCAGATCACCCAGGCCAGCACGGCCTTGGCTCGCAGTTCGGGCGAACAGGCGGCCAGCGTCGAGGAGACCGCCGCCATGATCGCCGAAATTGAGAAAATGACGCAGGCGCACAGCGACAATGCCCGCCTGGCCACGACGAAGATCCAGGAAACCTCGCGGATAGTAACCGAGTCCAACCAGACCATGGAGGCCATGAACCGGTCGATGCGGCAGATTGCGGGCAACAGCGGTGAGACCAGAAAGATCCTCAAGACCATCACCGACATTGCCTTTCAAACCAACATCCTGGCGCTGAACGCCGCCGTCGAGGCGGCCCGCGCCGGCGAGCAGGGCGCGGGTTTCGCCGTGGTGGCCGAAGAAGTGCGGAGCCTGGCGAAACGCTCGGGCAGCGCCTCGGACAGCACCAATCTGCTCGTGGACAATTCCGCCCAGTGCATCGAAGAAGGCGCCGGTTCCGCGAAACGGGCCAATGAAGCCCTGGCCCGGGTACTCACCAGCACCACCGAGGTTCAGCAATGCGTGGCCGCGATCGATGCCGACGCGGGCAAGCAGGCGACGGCCGTCGCCGAAATCAGCCAGGCTGCCTCGCAGGTCGGCCGGATCACGCAGACCACGGCGGCCAACGCCCAGCAGTGCGCCGCTTCGGCCCTTTCCCTCACGGAACAGGCAACCAATCTCGAAAAGTATGTCCAACAGCTGACCGACATGGTCTACGGTCCGGGCAAGGCCTCCGTCAATCTTCGCGCGCCAGAGCCGTCCGAAGCCGCGCCAGCGAAACCGACGGCCTCGGTCGGTGGGATGCGGTCATCCCCAAGAAAGCCCGTCCGTCCGTCCGCTCCGGCAGCCGCGCGTTGAGCGACGTCCCCCGTCGCCGCGTTCAACTCGCGGCAAATCCGGCGGCGATGCCGCGGAGGTAGGCGATCGAGCGCAGCATGCCCGGGAGGGGATTGGCCTCATCGATCTCGTACTCGAGGTTCACGCAGCCGGGATAGTGCATGCGTTGGAGCTGGCGCAGGAACGGGGCGATCGGTAACACCCCTTCGCCGACGATGCACTGGCTGTCCTTTTCCGTCGGTACCTTCAGGTCCTTCATGTGGACATCGAAGAGCCGGGCCCCGGCGGCCTTCGCCTCGGCCACAATGTCGGCCCCGGCCCGGGTGGCGTGGCCGATGTCGAGACAAAGCCCCATCCGCGGGTCCATGCCGTCGATGTGCTTCAGGACATCGACCGCCGACGGAAAGAATTTGTCCTCTGGGCCGTGGTTGTGGATGGCGATCTTGAGGTCGAACTCCCGGGCAAAGCGCTCGACCCGGGGCAGCGTCGCGGGTGACGGGGCCGCAACGATGAGCGGCATGCCCGCGGCCTTGGCGTACACAAAATAGGGTCGCATATCCTCGTCGGTATCTTTTTGCAGCGTGATGGTGCCGCCACCCACGATCTGCAGGCCGGCCGCTTCGTAGCGCTGCCGGGCCGCCGCCAGGGCCTCGCCGGTCAACTCATAGGGCAGGTGAAAGGATTTCAGATTCAGCCACGGCGTGCGCAGCGCGTGCATGGACTCAATCACGGCATCGACCGACAGTTTGCGAAACGAGTAGCTAGCGACACCGAAGCGCAAGGCCGGGGTGGCGGATGATGAGGCGGTCTGATTGGAGCCATTGGCTGCGACCGCGGGATGCGGGAGCGCGGCAGCAGTGGCGGCGAGTCCCGCCAGCTTGAGGAAATCACGACGGGAGGAATGAGAGGACGTTTTCATGGGGTGGGGGATGGTAGTGGGGGACCGGGAACCTCAAGCCTGGCGCGGAGAGCCACCGCGTGCAAGGAACCGTTGCGGGACCGCGCCGATTGCCTGGGTCTGGGTCCTTTGACTTTCAGGTCCGGAGCCAAATCCGCGGACCGTCACGCCGGCGGTTTCAATCACCGGGCGCCATCGGCTCACTCCTGTTGAGAAAGAAGATTGCGCCACGACCGGTGGCGAAGAAAGTGAGGTTTCCCCACCATTCCCCATGTCGTTCCGTTTCTTTGTTCTCATGCTTACTGTTGTCTCCACAGCCTTGGCGGCCGATACCGGCCGTAAACGCGTCGCCATCGTCATCGACGACGGCCCGGTGCCGGCGCACAACGCGGCGTTTCTCGAGCTCTTCGCGCGCGAGCACGTGCAGGTGACCTTCTCGCATGTCGGCAGAAACGTCGTGGCGCATCCGGAGCTGACGAAAAACACCGCGACTGCCGGTCACGAGATCGCCAACCACTCCTACACGCATCCGCACCTGAATCCGATGTCCGCCGAGGCGGTCGAGAAGGAAGTCGGCGATACCTCGGCCGCAATCAAGACGGCGACCGGCCAGGCCCCGGCTTGGTTCTGGGCACCCTTCCTGGAGCACGACGCACACGTCGACGCTGCCGTCCGGAAAGCCACCGGCCTCGAGCATTTCCCCTACACCCAGTATCACTTCATCAGCACTTCGGACTGGGAAGCCAGCACCACGGCCGAGCAATTCCGCCAGCGCGCCACCACCGGCATCGTCGACGGCACCGTCATCCTGATGCACGAATGGCCGGAGGTGACCTTGGCCAACCTGCCCTGGGTGATCACCGAACTAAAGAAGCAGGGCGTCGAGTTCGTAACGTTCAGCGAACTGGCCAAACAACTGCCGCGGTAGGTTTCTGCACGACGGAGCGCGGCAGCGCGGAGATGGTCAGCCCGCGGTTTGCGTCAAGGGCTGGCCCTGAAGCGCAGCGGAAGGGTGAAGGCAGCGGGTGCCCTCCGGGCAGCGAGGGAACAATGGCCGGAGGTGACCCTCGCGATTCTTCCTTGGGTCATCACCGAGCTAAAGAAACAGGGCGTCGAGTTCGTGACCTTCAGTGAACTGGCCAAGCAGTTGCCACGGTAGTTTCCTGCACGACGCAGCGCGGCAGCGCGGAGAGGGTTGAACCACAGAACACACGGAATACACAGAAGTCGGAGCGTTTTGGTCACCGCCGTCCCCTTGTAGGGGCGTTGCTAGACGACGCCCTTCCACGGTCGGGATCGCGAGCTCTTTCCTCGGGGTAGAAACTGGTAGAGTGCGGCCTCCGGGTACGTTGATCCGTCCGTGCATTGTATCTTTCCGTCGGGGTATTCCTCGCGGGCGGGTGGCCCGCGCTCCAGTCCTCCGGGCCCATGGCGTTCTCGGGTTGGTTACTTGGCGCACCCGGCTCGAAAAAGCCTGCCGCCGTGGTGGCGCGCAGGCTCGGGATTGAGAGACTGGCTGAAAGCGCGGTTACGCCGTCAGCAACGTCTTCACGTCGACCTCCATGGCCTCAGGCGGGGACTTGAAGCCGCCTTTCAAGCCCTGCTTCATCGCCGGCATCAGGACCTTGTCGCGGAATTGCAGCCAGCTCTTCTTGGAATCGTGGATTGCCAGCACCGTCCAGCCGCCCTTCGAGGGACCGGCGAGGTGGAGAATCTGACCCTTGGGGAGCTTGTTCTTGGCGGGGTGGACGGTGGCAACGGAAGCGAGATACTGTTTCTTGGTGCCGCGCGGGAAGAAATGGACGATGGCGAATGGCTTCATGGGTTACTCCTGATGGGGGTTGCGGTTGGGGAACAGCTGGCGCGTTCCGGGTGAGGGATGATCTTCGCGTCGGGCGATCGAGTCAAACGTCATACCGCCCGCTGAGAGGGGCGGGTTGCCGCCATGCGCTCAGCGGCGTCCGAGCCAGCCGCGGCGCCAGAAGTAGATCAGCAGGGCGGAGACGATCGTCAGGCAGATGCCCCAGAAGGCGAGGTAGCTGTATTTCCATTTCAGCTCCGGCAGGTTTTCGAAGTTCATGCCGTAGACGCCGGCGACGAAGGTGATCGGGATGAAGAACGACGCCATGATAGTGAGGACCTTCATGATCTCGTTCATGCGGTTGCCGACGGCCGACATGTAGAGGTCGTTCAGGCCGCCGGCCATCTCGCGGTAGGTCTCGACGATGTCCATGACCTGCACGGTGTGGTCATGGACGTCCCGCATGTAGGTGCGCACGGCAGGCGCGATGGCCTCGGTGTCCTCGTGGTGCAGCTCGCGCATGAGTTCGCGCAAGGGCCAGACCACGCGACGGAGCGAGCCGAGTTCGCGCTTCACGGCGTGCAACCGGCGCTGGACCTGCGGGCCCGGGTCGTCGAGCACGTCGATTTCCAGCTGTTCGAGCAGTTCGCCGTAGTTTTCCAAAATGGGGAAGCAATGGTCCACGACCGCATCGAGCAGGGCATAGACGAGGTAGGACGGATCGTGGGCGCGCAGACGTGAGCCGGGCTTCTGCACGCGCAGGCGGATCGGGTCCCAGCAATCACCGGCGGTTTCCTGAAACGTGAGCACGGTGTCCTTGAACAGAAAGATGCTCAGCTGCTCGTGATGCAGGGCGTCGTCCTTCCACACGAGCATCCGCGCCACGATGAAGAGATTGCCCTCGTAGGTTTCCACCTTGGGACGCTGCGAGGTGCGCAGCACATCCTCGGCGGCGAGCGTGTGAAAGCCGTGGGCGCTGCGCAGGCGGTTGACGACGTAGGGATGCAGGCCGTCGACATTGATCCAGCGCACGGTTGTGCCGGTGGGGCGCGTTGTTTCCAGACACTCGTCGATGGTGGCGAAAGTGCGGTCGGCCAGGGCGTCGGGACCGTAGTCGATGCAGCGGATTGCAATCTCGCCCGGTGCCGGCGGCTGGTCGACGCCGGTGACCGACTCGATGCCCGGCGTGGCGCCGGCCTCGGCCTTCGGGCGGCGTTTGCGTGCGGCCGGGCTGCCGCTTTGGGTCTTACGCGTCGAAGCGCGCGGGGTGCGGACCTTGGTCTCGGGGGTGGTCTCCGGACGCGGCTCGATCGGAGCGGATGCGTCACCGGTTGAATGGGGAGTCGGCATTGACGCCAGTCTAGCGATGCCCGAGGGGAATTGACACGGAAAAGTTCAGCGGTGAGCAGTGAGCGGTGAGCGGTGAGCAGTGAGCGACCAGCTGGGCACCCAAGGTGAGTCCAGGCAGATGCCCTGAATCTGCAGGCGGCGACCAGCACAGCCCCTACAACAGACTCTTGTCGTTACGCGAATAGACAGGAGTGGGACAAGCGTGGTTCGCGATAGCCTGGGGGCGCATGGGCCCGGTGCTTCAATACAACGGCGTGGGGTTCAGGAATTCCTCGACGGTTACATATTCCGGTGCGTCGGTGGGTCGGGGCGTGCCGGCCAGCAGGAAGCGCACGGGGGTGGCGGGTCCGAGGGTGATTGAAAACTGCTGAGGATCGCGTGCGAGTTCCGCCTGCATCCAGGTGAGGAAGGCGGCCAGTTCGGCGGTGTCGGCAGTGCTCGCCGGCCGGTGAGCAGCCTGCGCCAAGGTGAGATGCGGGCGGAAGTGGGCATCATAGCGATCGGGTTGCTTGAGACCGAGGCGGTTGAGCTCGGCCTTGGCGGCAACCACGACCTCGCCCCAGGCCGGGGTCGGCGCGTGCAGTTCCACGACGACTACCTCGTGGTTGGCGCCGAGGGCGACGATTTCAGATGTGAACCGTGTCGGGGTCTCCGGCCCGATGAGCGCCAGGGGACGGAGCCGGTCCAGTTCGTCCGGCTGCCAGCGCGGACCGACGTATACGACCGTGACGTGCAGGTCTTCCACGCGGGTCAGCTTGAGTGTAGGGAAACGCGCTTGGGCGGCAGGCCGCAGACCCGCCCAAGCCGTGCCGAATGCAGTATCGGCGCAGACGATGGCGGAGAACAGGCTGCCCTGCTTGGAGGCTTGGGCGACCGCCGGAGTTGCGGCGAGCGCGATGGCGAGAAGCGCAATGGCGAACAGGCAAGGGCGCATGAGCAGGAGGGCTGGCTTCACGGAGCCACAGAGTCAGCGGCGGGGCAAGACCGGGTGACGGTTGACCACGGATAGCTGAAAGTAAGCGGTGAGTTTTGAGTAGTGAGCAGTCAGCGGTGAGCGGTGAGCAGTGCGCAGTGACCTTGTGCGGGGCTGGCTGGCGGGTAGGGTGAGTCCTTCGGGTGAGCCGGAATTCAAGCAGGGTTAACCACGCCCCGATGTTTGCTTCCATTTGCGACCTGTCGTCCGTGCAGTGGCAGAACACGGTGCATGAGATCTTGCGAACTCGCAGCTTCTGGGAAATGCAGGGGCCGCGGTTCATGCGGAGATTGTTGGATCCAACGTGAACGTGGCCTTGGCTTCACCCTTTTGTGTTGGCCAAGTCCATTCTCCGTAGTCTTTGCGCTGGTGAAAATAGCTGTCTGACGACGGCTGTTACATGAAGAGGTTTGCTCAATAGTGGGCCCGGAGTGGCCAGATTGAAGCAGGGGCGCTGGTTCTTTGGATTTAGGTAATTCTGTCGGAAAATATTACAGATTTACAGGACTGTTCGTGGCCAATGACTCAGGGTCTCATTTTGATCGAAAAATTTTATTCATTATCGATGAATCGATTGCGGGAGAATAATGAAGCAGAGAATCCGCGGCCTGTGATTTGGCATGCGGTGAGCTAAATTCTTAACGCATTCTAGTTGATTTCCCCTCCAGGGAGCATCCTTCACTCCAACCATCCACCCCATGAACCTCCGTCATCTCTCTGTCGCTGCAGCATTTTTGATCACGGGCCTTGTCGCCCACGCCTTCCCGATCGCGATTTCGGGCACCGAAGGCTACAAGGTATACGTCGGTAGCACCAATGACATCATCGCCACCTACGAGGGCAACAGTGCGGCCTACAGCAATGATCTTTATCTCCAGGGATGGGGGTTTGTGTTCAACAACCATGCTAACGCGGTGGGCGACACCGTGAATCTCGGTTCATTTGCCGTCGGCACCGAGTTGGTGTTCCGTTTGTATGTGAGAAACACCGGGGACAGTTTTTACACCGGTGATGCATCCCGCAATCCCGATAACAACTTTCACGCCCGGGTGCAAAGTGACTGGGCTCCCTCCACGACATTGGTGAGCTTCGAGGATCTCTACAACGGGCCGTTTGATTACAATGATCTCAGCTTCTCGTTTACCAACACGCAGGGTTCGCAGGAGCCTCCCTCCGTGCCCGAGACGCTGCCAACCGCCGGCGCGTTGCTGCTTGTGTTTGCCGGGATGGTGGCCGCCCGTCGCCGGGTTTGAGCGACCGGTCGCTGGTTAATTTTCACCCGCCTCGGCCACGAGGCGGGTTTTTTGTGCCCGGACGCGAATGGTGTGATAGTCACGAAGGTGATATCCTGCGCGATGTGTATTAAAAGCGACGGCCGCTGCTCAATCCGCCAGTGGTGCCGGCGAAGGAAGTGGGGTTTCACACCTTGATTGGCCTCAAGAAGCCGCCATAGTCGCAGTAGAAAAACGGACTATGAGCGATTCACCGATGCGATGTGCGATGACGGGTGTTGAGATCCGGGACTCGGGGGGTGGGGTGTGGGATGATGGTGAGTGGATCAGCTGGGCCTACATCAACCAGCAACTGGACGAACAGGAAAATGGCGCCCTGCCGCTTGAGGAACTTGAAAACCTGGAGGAAGAGGAAGATCGCGAGCCCAGTGCCGAGCTCATGTTTCGGATACTCGCGGCCAAAGAGCACTTTGAGAACACGCTGGATGAGATTTCGCGGGATTGGGGTGCCATAGGGGAGGCATATGCGAAGGAGAAGTTTGGGATTCAACTTTGCCGCCGGGCAAACGCCGCCGGCCACGATGGACGTTGGAAAAACGAATTGGTCGAGATCAAGACGATCACGCCGCATAAACGCCGCCCCTTTGTCCGGGTCAAACATGCCGGCAACTTCAGCCTGCTGCTGGCGATCCGGTTTACGCCCGAATGCCGGGTAGAGGCACGCTACCTGCCCCGGGATGAATTGCCGCCCGCTAACGGGCAGGAATACGCCTACGTTGAATGGAGCCGAATGCACCGGATGTTAGCCAAGCATTGGCGGCAGGCTGGATGCTAAAGTTTGGAGAGACAGGCCAGCCGCTTGAGCAGCCGGGGCTGGTTGCGCGTTTGCAGCTCGTGCTCCCAGATGCGAATCACGGTCCAGCCATTTGCATGGCACTGTTGCCCGCTTCTGCGGGCCCATGTGTTTGTCCCCGGTTCTCGCGCGCCATTCGTCGCGAAACCGAGGCAAAAGGCGCGGTTCACGCGGCGGTCACGGGCCTTGTTGCCCTCGATCTTCGTCTGCCAGAAGAGGGCTTTGGTTTTGGGTTGGGTGCCGTCCTTCGGGCGGCCGTGCCAGACGCAGCCGTCGACGAAGGCGGCGGTCTTTAGCTACGTTTTCTCAAGGAGATGCCGTCTTGAATTGGTATGCTTTCGTCAGGCCAGACATCGACGGCGAGGATTTAGTCCTCGAAGCTAATCGCGTCATCAGGACTCGGCCACCTGCTAGGAACTGGTGGAGGCGTTCCATGACGTTGTCGGCGATTTCGTGTTGGGCTTCGAGTTCGTTCGGGTAGATGAGGTGGTAGCCTTGATCATCATACCAAGCAGTGATGGTGCCTTCGCAGACGGTGTTCGTGATAATGGCTTAGGGGGAGCGAATGGGTTGCCGTGACATTTGCATCGGCCGAGGATGTTCCAAAATAGAACACTATTCAAGGGCGGACCTGGTAATCTGGGCGTGTGGGTGTTCCAAAAAAGAACAATAATCTTGTCGGTAAACGCGTTAAGAAAGCTCGCTTGGGCCTTAAGCCGAAGATTTCTCAGGACGCGCTATCGGGTAGACTGGCAGGACGGGGTGTGACGATAGACCGTGCGGGAATTGCCAAGCTCGAAGCTGGTAGCCGATACGTCTCTGATTTTGAAGTGAAGGCCTTGGCTGCGGCGCTAGGGGTTACGGTCGGTTGGCTGTTGGGCAGTGAAAGCTGACGTCCATGCCTAGAGCCAACGACATCATCCCTTATTATGAGATGTGCCAGAGGGAGGGCACGAGCCTGCAGCGAGGCATGAACTTCCGTCTGCACGGGAAGCATTCAGTGATTCTGATGTCCGTCCGCCACAACGCACCCTACGCCGACCGGGTAGAAGAAGAGGGTAAAGTGTTGATTTACGAAGGGCACAACGAGAACAAGACGGTTCTATGCAAATACCCTGAGCTGGTTGATCAGCCCGAGTTCACAAAGACAGGACGCCCGACGGAGAACGGGAAGTTCAAGAAAGCAGCCTTGGCCTTCAAGGCGGGCTCTCAACCGCCGGAGCGAGTCCGAGTCTACGAGAAGATCAAGGACGGTATCTGGTCCTACAATGGCGTGTTTCACCTCGAAGACGCTTGGGTTGAGCAGGCGGAAAAGCGGAAGGTGTTTAAGTTCAAACTGACTGCCGTTGAGGGTGAAGAGGATGACACTCAGCCAGTTCCTTTTAACCCGAACCCCGGGCGAATGATTCCGACCTCGGTTAAGCGAGAGGTCTGGAAGCGTGACGGTGGTAAGTGTGCGCAATGCGGGTCTGACAAGAATCTTCACTTTGATCATATCATCCCGTGGTCCCGCGGGGGCTCCTCAACTAAGGTAGAGAACATCCAGTTGCTCTGCGCCGCTCATAATTTGAGCAAGAGTGACGATATTTTGTAGTCGCTGGATTCTGACTTTCAAAATCAGGTCAGGGAGGGCATTTTGAAACTATGAAAACCGAGCCAACCTTCCGAGTGAAGTTTTCGAATCGGGGGCGGGTGACGATTCCGGCGGCGGTACGGAAGAAGTATTGCCTCAAAGGCGGGGTAAAGGTGGCGCTTGAGGTGACTCCATCTGGGGCGTTTCTTTTGAGGCCGATTGCGGCACGGAAACCCTGATAGCTATTCCTGCTTTCCATAGAGACGTCCGCCCTCAGTTGAGATGTTGCCGTTGGGCCAGACGTCGACGGGTAGGACGAATTCGTCGGTGTTGATGGCGTCGTCGAAATCACGTTGCCCGTCCAAGAACTGTTGGATGCGGATAAGCTGGTTGTCGGCGATCTCGCGCTGGGCCTCCACTTCAGTGGCGAAAACCACGGGGTGGTCTTCCTCGTAGCAGGCGGGCATGATGCCTTGGAATACGGTGGGGCAGAAGATCGCGAAGCCGGAGCGGATGGGTTGGTTGGATTTTGGCACCCGCAGACCTTAGCCGAATGTGGACCCATTCGGCAGGCTCAGGGCAGGCTATCAGACCACGGACGATGAGTCACAATCGCGCAGGAATGCGCGATTGGGTGCGCCCCATTGCTGACGGCATTCAGCCCGGGGTGCCCTGTTGCCGCTTGCTAGCGGTACGGGGTCCGTCCACCGACCTGCGTCGGGGCGGATGTCCGCAATTCTCGCCCGTCATCCGTGGCGAAATCGCGGCAACGGGGTTGGGTGCCTAGGCTCTGGGGGGCGGAGCGTGGAGCGTGGAGCGGAGAGCAGGGAACAGGGAGCTGGGAGCAAGAGGAGGGGCTACGGGCTAACGGTCGGGCGGATTGCGGAAGCCCGGCTGAAGGGTTGTTGGGGGTGAATGGCACGAACGTCCGGTCGGAGACCGGACCTACTGGGTGGGGCTCGGGAACTCTGACTTGGGATCCTGTAATCCCGTGCAGGATGCGGTCACGTCAGGGCGGCGCGGATTTTGGCCGCGAGGTCTTCCGCCGAGAAAGGTTTCTGCAGGAAATTCACCTCGTCCTCCAGGATGCCGTGGGGTGCGATCACCTTGGCGTCATAGCCCGACATGAAGAGGCATTTCATTGCGGGGTGCCGGACCCTCAGTTGCTCGGCCAGCTCGCGGCCGTTGAGCCCGGGCATGATGACGTCCGTCAGGAGCAGATGGATGGGGTCGACGCTGGCCTCGGCTGTTCGCAGTGCCTCGGCCGGGGTCGCGGCGACGAGCACCTGGTAGCCAAGCCCGTCGAGCATCATCTTGCTGATCCGTAGCACCTTCGCCTCGTCTTCTACCAGGAGGATTGTCTCATGGCCACGCCCGGGGGGTGGTTTCTGCCCGGCCGGCGTAGCGGCGGGTGCGCTGTTGGCGGCATGGCGGGGCAGGAAAACGCGGAAGGTGGAGCCCTCGCCAGGAGTGCTGGCGACGGTGATCGCGCCCTGATTCTGGGTCACGATGCCATACACCGTGGCCAGGCCAAGGCCGGTGCCTTGATTCATTTCCTTCGTGGTGTAGAACGGCTCGAAGATATGAGCCAGGACCTCGGGAGTCATGCCAGTACCGTTGTCACTGACGCTCAACCGGACGAAATCGCCGGACTGGATGCCGGGATGAGCGGCACAAAACGCCGGATCGAGGATGACATTGCACGTTTCGAGCGTGATTCGGCCGGTGCCATTGACCGCATCCCGCGCGTTGACGCACAGGTTGGTCAGGATCTGATCGAGTTGGCTTGGATCGATGCGCACGGGCCACACGCCGGCGCCAGGTTGCCAGGCGAGTTGGACGCCTTCGCCAATCAGCCGGCGAACGAGCTGGAGGGTGCGTTCAATCGCTTCGTTCAGATCGAGGACCTTCGGCGCGGTGGCCTGGCGCCGGGCAAACGTCAGCAACTGGCTGGTGAGGGCGACAGAGCGGTCCGCGGCGGAGCGGATCTCCTGCAGGCTCTCTCGCGCCGGGCTGTCTGCAGGCAGATCGAGCAAGGCGAGCGACGCATTGCCCAGAATGGCCTGCAACATGTTGTTGAAATCATGGGCGACGCCCCCGGCGAGGCGGCCCACGACCTCCATTTTCTGGGATTGGGCCAATTGCTCCCGCAGTCTTCCGCGTTCCGCCTCCGCCTGCCGGCGGTCGGTGATGTCGCGGACGATCTCCCACCAGCCGGCCGGCCGGCCGGACTCGTCCCGCAAAAGAAAAGCGCGGGACTCGACGGGGAAGACCGTACCGTCCTTGTGCCGGTATTCCTTTTCATGAACGTCGGAATATCCGCGCAGGACGATCTGGTTCTGGCGGCGATCCTCCTCCCTCGTGTGCCAGGCCGGGGGCGTCAATTCCCGGTCGGTCCGCTCCAGCAGTTCGCTTTCCGTGTAGCCGACCAGTTCACAAAACGCCGGGTTGATGTCGTTGATCCGGCCGTCCAGATCGAAGCGGACGAAGGCGTCGGTCATGCTCTCATGAAGTTCCCGGTATTTCTTCTGCGAGCGGCGCCATTCGCTTTTGCGCCGTTGCGCCACCACGGCCAGCGCGACCGCCACCAGGAGAAGCAGGGTGAGGATGGTGACGCCGGTCCACAGCCAGCGGATACGGTGCTGCTTCTCCACAATGTCGCCGATGATATTGGCGGTCATGTTGGGGAAGAAGATCCACTTCTGCATGAGCTTCTCCAAACTGCCATCCGCGACCATGGACTGCATGCCACTCCGGATCGCATCGGCCACGGCGGCACTCGGCTTCCGGGCGCCGAGCGCCATGTTGCGGGTTGGTGAGCGAGTGGGCAGTACGCGCAAGGCGACTTGTTCTCCGTCCAACAGGGTGGCGAACAACGTGTACTGGTCGATGTAGGCTGCTTCGCTTCGTCCGGAGAGCATGGCATCAACGGCGTCGCGGCTGCTCTCCGTCGGCACTGGTTTAAAGGACGCAAGCAGGCGCGGCAGGGTATCCCGATGGATGCGGTAATTGACAAAGCTGATGCGACCATCGAGCAGATCCGGCAGATCACGGACGGGGCTGTCAGCGCGCACCAGAAAGCAGGATTCGGCCTGCAGATACGGTTCCGTATGATAGAGTGTGCTCGGCCGGTCGGGGATCACTGATTTGAGCACCCACAGGTCGATATCGTTTTGGCCCATTTCCTCAAGGTGATGCCAGGCGAGCTTGATGCCCTGGCGGCGGGCTGATTCCTGCACCAAATCGACCGCCAGTCCGGCGGGCTGGCCGTCCGCGTTCTGGAAATGCAGCGGGGCGTCCTGACCGTAGCCGATGCGGTAGACCCGATCGTGATCAAAGCGGGGAGGACTGAATTCAATCCACGCCACGATCCCAACGGCGACGAGGAGGAGCGTCACTGCAATGATCCTGAAAAGTCGGCGACGGGCGGACCCGGCTGGTTGATTGGTCGTCACTGACCTAACATCCCCTGCCGGTCCCGAATGTCTCAAGCCAATTTGGCGGCGGGTGGAGGCCAGGCCTGGCAGCCGTCAAGGCCGGCACCGATGAGGGGCTCCCACAGGAATCAGGAGTCACGGGGTGATGGCTTAGGATTTGTTGTCCGCAACGAGCACGGCCCACTGGGAGCAGCCGTCACTGTGTTATGGCTCGGCGAGCGTGGGCCATCCACCTTGGAGTGGAGGGGAGCTCGCGTCCTGCAGTGGTTCGCCGGCGAGGGGTGGGCTGGCTGAAGGGCTGTTGGGGGTTAAGGGCGCGATCGTCCGGTCGGAGACCGGACCTACGCTAAGGCTACGAAGGGCATCCTTCGTCCTCGCTCTGCTTGGCGAAGACGAAGCACGCAAGTGATTCGCTGGGATGGCCGCGCCATCCGTAGCCATTTCGAGTACGCTGCATGAAAAACGCCCTACTACGCTGAAGCTACGAAGGGCATCCTTCGTCCTCGCTCTGCTTGGCGAAGGATGGTGGATCTGGAGGGACTCGAACCCCCGGCCCCTTGGTTCGAAGCCAAGTGCTCTATCCAACTGAGCTACAGATCCGGGCCAGCGCGGCGGGTGGGTGGTCCGGCGCTGGCGGAAAAGGACTCCGGAAACGGGTGGTTGGCGAGAGGAAAGCTGCGGGCTTGCAGCGGGAGAAGGGAGAAGGGAGCGGGGAGGAAGAGGCATTGCTTGGCAGGCAGGGCGCAAGCGTCCGGTCGGAGACCGGACCTACTGGGTGGGAGGGTTGCCGGGGTCTCGTCGCTTCGCTTGGGGTGATAGGCGGAGGGTCGATTAGAATCCAAACTTGCGAGGGTGCGGGCGGTGGGTAGGGTACAGGTATGAAGCCGAGCGTCATCACCGTTGATCCAGAGATCATGAGCGGGGCGCCGTGCTTTGCGAACACCCGGGTGACGGTGCAGTCACTTTTCGACTATCTGGATGGTGGGCATCCGCTGACTGACTTCTTGGAAGATTTTCCTACGGTTACTGCGGAGCAGGCGCATCAGCTGCTAGCTGAAGCCAAGGCACATGTGATGGCAGTGGCTGAAGAGTAAGCGTCATGCGCGTCCTGTTTGATGAGTGCCTGCCGGCCAGATTGGCTCGTGACCTCGTCGGACACGATGTCAGCACAGCACCCAAAATGGGGTGGGCCGGTTTGAAAAATGGAGCGCTCCTGACTCGTGCTGTGGCCGCCGGTTTCGATATCTTCCTGACCGTGGACAAGAATTTGCCCAAACAGCAGAAACTCGAGGGCTATGCCATCTCCGTGGTGGTACTGCGATGTTCGACCAATGACATTGCTGACCTCAGGAAACTCGTGCCGGGACTGCTGACCCATCTGCCTGAAGCAAAAAAGGGGGAAGCGTTGATTGTCGGCTAGGCAGCCCTCAGAGACGCGGGCCCTCCCGGAGGAGGCGGGCGTCGTCGAGCGACGCCCCTACATGTTGAGCAAGGCGCGCTAGGGACAACGCGCCCTAGCGTCCGGTCGGAGACCGGACCTACTTGAGGGACAGGTCGTTTACTTTGACCTCTTTAGTGGCCCACGAAAGAGCGAGGAGCAAGGAGCGTGGAGCCAAGGGCCAGAGGCTATTTCAACGAGAGATCGTTAACTTTGACCTCTTTGATCGCCCATTTCGTGACCCGCCTTCGCGCGAGGCTTCGGCGCGGCAAGCGGTAAGGCCTATTTCAACGAGAGATCGTTTACTTTAACTTCCTTTATGGACCACTTCGTGACCGTTAATCCCTTCGAGGTTCGCGTCGAAACGGGGATTGTTGTCAAATCGAAGTCCAGTTCGCGGACTCTCGCGCCGCTGCGGCCGTCGAGGGAGATGTGTACACTCTTGGGCATGTCCTTTTCCTTGGTCTGGATGTCCAGCCAGACGATCTTGGAGTTCTCGGATTTGGCCAGGGGGTAGAGCTTGTCGCGGCTGAGGCCGCCGATCTGGAACTTCTTGGCGAAGGCCTTCCCGCTCTCGCCGTCCTGGTAAATCATCGTGTAGAAACTCTGGTCGCCTTCCTTGGGCCAGATGGCGACGTGCAGGATATCGCGGCCCATGAAGGTCTTGTCGGCGACCTTGGAGACCTTGAGGCTGCAGTCCTTCATGATGGTGAGGACGCTGTCGAGGATGGTGCACTCGGTGACGAATTCGTGCTGGCGCCAGTTCAGGCCAATGAAGCCGTCCTCGCGGTTGACGTAGAGGCGCTGGTTGGCCGAGACCACGGCGGCGGCGTCGATCTGCTCGATCTCGTCGTAGCTGGTCTTCCGCTTGATGCCCTTGCCGTATTTCTCCTGCAACATCTCGAACCAGGCGACGGCGTACTCGGTGAGTTTCTTGAGGTTGGCCTTCGTCTCCTTGATGCCTTCCTCGATCTTCTTCATCGCCTCGTCGGCCTGGAAGCGGTTGTAGGCGGAGATGCGCTTGATGCGGATCTCGGTGAGACGGGTGATGTCGTCGTCGGTGACCTCGCGGCGGAGATCCTTGATGAAGGGTTTCAGGCCGCCGCGGATCTCGGCGAGGACGGATTCCCAGGTCTTGGACTTTTCGATGAGGCGGTAGATGCGCTCCTCGATGAAAATGCGCTCCAGGGAATCCCAGTGCCACTGCTGCTCGAGTTCGCCGAGTTTGATCTCGAGTTCGCGCTTGAGGAGTTCCTTGGTGGCCTCGGCGCTGGCCTTGAGGATGTCGCGGACGCCGAGGAAGTGGGGCTTGTCCTGGCCGGTCTTGGGATCGCGGACGATCACGCAAGCGGCGGGGTTGAGCTGCACCTGGCAGTTGGTGAAGACGTAGAGCTGCTGGATGACCTTGTCGGGCTCGGAACCCTGCGGGAGGTGGACCAAAATCTCGACCTTGTCGGCGGTGTTGTCGTCGACGTGCTTGACCTTGATCTTGCCCTTGGCGTTGGCGGCGAGGATGGACTCGATGAGGGAGGTGGTCGTGACGCCGTAGGGGAGCTCGGTGATGGCGAGGAGGTACTTGGAGCGTTCCTCGATCTTGGCGCGGACCTTCACCTTGCCGCCGCGTTCGCCGTCGTTGTATTCCGAGAAGTCGGCGGTGCCGCCGGTGGGGAAATCGGGGAGGATGCGGAAGGTTTTTCCCTGAAGGTGGTTGATCGCCGCGCGGCAGAGGTCGTTGAAGTTGTGCGGAAGGATCTTGGTCGAGAGACCGACCGCGATGCCGTCGGCGCCCTCGAGGAGGACGATCGGGAACTTGGCGGGGAGGGTGATGGGCTCCTTGTTGCGGCCGTCGTAACTGAGCTGCCAGGGCGTGGTCTTCGGGTTGAAGAGGACGTCCTTGGCGAAAGCCGTGAGGCGGGCCTCGATGTAACGGGGGGCGGCGGCATCGTCGCCGGTGAGGAGGTTGCCGTAGTTGCCCTGCGGCTCGATGAGCCAGGCGCGCTGGCCGATGGACACGAGCGCGGCGCCGATCGAGGCGTCACCGTGCGGGTGGAGCTTCATCGTGGCGCCGACGACGTTGGCGACCTTGTGGAAGCGGCCGTCATCCATGTCCCAGAGGGTGTGGAGGACGCGGCGTTGGACGGGCTTCAGTCCGTCGTCGATGTGCGGGACGGCACGGTCGAGGATGACGTAGGAGGCGTAATCGAGGAACCAGTTGCGATAGGCTTGCGCCAAGGGGGCCTGTTCGTCCTGGACCTTCTGGCCTTTCGGGCGCTTGGGCGGCGGCGGCTCGGCAGTGTCAGCAGTAGGCAGTGAGCTGTCAGCAGTGTCGGAAGGCTCGGGAGCGGAACGCTCCGGGGTCCTGTCACTTGCCGAGGAGGGGGCCTCGGGCGCGGCGTCGAGGGGGAGTTCCGGTTGTTCGTTCTTCTTGGAGGGCTTGCGTTTCGCCATGGGCAACACAGGTCTAGGCGGCGAAAGAGCCCGAGGGGAAGCCTAAAGGTGGGAGGATGCTCGCGGACGCTCGCGTGGGGTCTGGGATCTGGGTTCTTGGGTCTGGGGTAGTGGCCGGTTCGGGCATGGCGGGTGGGGCTGGGATCGGGTCTTGAGTCCCGGCTTCCTGGTCTTGGGTTGGGAGCCGGAGCGAGATTGGCGAAGGTCACGCTATTGAGGTTGGTCTGCATCTGCGTGAGGACGTGCGACGGAAAGCGAAATCAACGACTTGCTGCGGATGAGAAACGCGCACGTTTGCGCAGATGTCATCGGCGCCAATCTGTTGTGGAAACGGAGTCGCGCGGCGCGCGAATTTCTAGCGGGCAATCGCCGTCGTAAAGGAGCTGTAAGCTTCCGGAGATCGATACACTTCAGGTTGAACCTGCGGATCAATGCGTCGAACAACCGGCCATCGACATGCAGACAGCAAAGTTTCTCTCCACCGTTCATGCTCTCATTCTCCTCACGACCGTCTTGCTAGCAGTTCCGGCCAGTCACGCGGCTTCGGCGACGGTCCTCGCCGGTCAGTCGGTGACGCTGACGACCACGTGCGACGGCACGGCGCCTTTTGCTTATCAATGGTATAAGGACGGTGCGCTCCTGAGCGGCGTCACGGGGGCGGATTACACCATCAGCAATGTCCAGCCGGGCCATGCGGGCGTGTATCACTCGGTGGTTTCCAATTCAGCGGGCTCGGCGACCGCCGAGAGCGCGGTCATGATGGTCGCCATCGCCACGGCTCCGGTGATCACGACGCAGCCGGCCAGCCAGGGAGTGGTCGTAGGGGCGGGCGTGACTTTTACCGTGGTGGCGACGGGAATGCCGGCGCCGACCTTCCAGTGGCGCAGGAATGGAGTTCCTATCGCCGGGGCCACGGCGGCGACCTACACGGTGGCCTCCGTGACCGCCGCCGACGCCGGCACGTACACGGTGGTGGCAACCAATTCAGTCGGCTCGGTGACCAGTGCGGGAGCCTTGCTCACGATCAACACGTTGCCGGTCATCACGACCCAGCCGGCCGGCAAGACCGTGACCGCGGGGGCGGGGGCCACGTTCTCCGCTGCGGCGAGCGGGACGCCGGCGCCGACCTACCAATGGCAGAAAAACGGGGTGAACATTCTGGGTGCGACCGGTGCCACCTACAGCCTGGCGGCGGCGACCGTCGCCGACGCCGGCACTTATCGGGTGGTGGCGACGAACGTGGCCGGCGCAGGCACCAGCAACGGCGCGGTGCTCACCGTGAATGTGCCGATCACCGTCAACGCCCCGACTAATCTGACGGCCCTGGCCGGCAACGGCGTGATCACGCTGGGGTGGGTGGACAAGTCCAGCAATGAAGCCGGCTTTGAGGTCCAGTACTCGCTTGATGGCATCAATTTCCTGCCGGCGGGCACGGTCGGGACCAACTTCACCGCATATGCCGACCTTGGCCTGCCTGACGCCACGACTTTCTATTACCGGGTGCGGGCGTTCCTTGGGACGACTTTCTCTGGTTTCTCCAACACCATCAGCGCGACGACCCCGGCGGCAGTCGTGAAGTGGCAGCGCGCCGACATTGGCGGCGTGGGCCTGGCCGGCTCCGGCAGCGAAGGCCCCACGATGATCACCGTGAGCGGATCGGGTGGTGACATTTGGAGCACGGCGGACGCCTTCCGCTACGTCTACCAGCCATGGAGTGGTGACGGCGTGATGATCACCCGTATGGCCAGTCTGGACAACACTCACACCTGGGCCAAGGCCGGCATCATGTTCCGGGAAAGCCTCGACGCCAATGCGCGCAACACCTTTGTGTACGCGACGCCCGCCAATGGCTACAATCTGCAGGTCAGGAGCAAAGCCGGCGGGGCGACCACCACGCCCAACAAGGTCGGCGGGAACATCCCGGTCTGGCTCAAACTGCAACGGGCCGGGAACGTCTTCACGGCCTCATACTCCGCCGACGGGCTCGTCTGGAAAGTCCTGAGCGCGCAGACCGTGACCATGGCAACCAACCTCTATGTCGGTCTGGCGGTGACTTCGCACAACAATGCGGTGAGCACAATCGCCGTGTTCGAGCAGACTTACCTCGGCACCGGTTCAGCCCCGCAGGCTCCGGACAATCTCACGGCGACCACCAGCAGCGGATCCGTCACGCTGGCGTGGAACGACCGGTCGGCCAACGAGGCGGGATTCGAGGTCCAGTATTCCGTCGGCAACAGTGCTTTCCTGAGCGCCGGCACCGTCGGACCCAATTTCAAAACCTACACGGACGCAGGTCTGCCGGATGCGACGAAGTTTACCTATCGGGTGCGGGCGTTCCTCGGCACGACGTTCTCGCCATTTTCCAACCCGGTTAGCGTGACAACGCCGCCGAAGGCGAACTGGGTACGCGCCGACATCGGCGGCGTCGGTGTGGCCGGCTCGGGCAGCGAAGGCCCGACCATGATCACGGTGAGCGGCTCCGGTGCGGACATCTGGAGCACGGCCGATTCCTTCCGCTACCTCTATCAGCCCTGGACCGGCGACGGCGTGATGATCACCCGCGTGGCCAGCCTCGACTACACCCACGCGTGGGCCAAGGCCGGCGTGATGTTCCGCGAGACCCTCGACACCAATGCGCGCAACGTCTTTCTGTTCGCGACCCCGGGCAGCGGCGTCAATCTGCAGACCCGCACGAGTGTCGGCGGCATAACGGTGACCAAGGCTACGGCGACCGGAAGTGCCCCGGTATGGCTGAAACTGGCGCGGAGCGGCTCGGTCTTCACCGCCTCCTACTCGACCAACGGCCTCTCGTGGACGATGTTGAGCACGCAGACGGTCGCCATGGCGGCCAACCTCTACGTCGGCTACGCGGTGACTTCCCACGACAACACGGTGAGCACCATCGCGGTGTTCGACACTTTCCCGATCACGGTGCAGTGACCGCGGTCAGTTGGGTTGGCCGTGTTGGGCGCAACCGGTGGAAAAGGCGGCTCAGACCGCGAGCTCGGGCCAGGCGCGGACGGTGGGACGGTTGTCAGCCTGATTCCAGGTGTAGGCGCGGAGGAGGGCGACCATCAGGTCGTCGATGCGCAGAGGCTTGGTGAGGAAATCATGCATGCCGGCATTGATGCAGGCGTGGTAGTCCTCCACCCGCGCATTGGCCGTGAGGGCGAGAATGTACGGCGGCTGGTCGGACGGGACCAGCAGACGGAAACGCCGGGTGGCCTCCAATCCATCCATTTCGGGCATCTGCATGTCCATCAAAATGAGATCGTAGGGCTGCCGCGCGAGGCACTGGAGCGCCTCCACGCCGTTGGCGGCCATGTCGGCGCGGTAGCCAAGCTTTTCCAGGCTCAGCAGGATGACCTTGCGGTTCACGACGTTGTCCTCCGCGACGAGAATGCGCAGCGGATGGCGCGTGGCGAACTGGCGGTCGTAGATCGGGGCCAGCTGGGCGGGCGACACCATCTTGGCCGACGAGAACTTCAACACCTGCAAGATGGCCGAGTAGAGTTCGCGCGGTTTCACCGGCTTGGTCATCTGCGCAGTCACCATCGGGCTCAGGTTCCGGTCGAGGCCGCCCTTGGAAGTGAGCAAAATGATGGACGGTACGGACAGGTCGGGTCGGCTGCGCAGGAAGGAGGCGAGTTCCAGCCCGTTCATTTCGGGCATCTGATAGTCGAGCAGGACAAGATCGAACACCGTGCCTCGCTCGAATTCGACGAGGGCGGCCGGTCCGCCGGCGACACAGGTGACCTTGATGCCCCAGTGGGTGAGCTGTCGCTCGAGGATGCGGCGGTTGATGTCGTTGTCGTCCACGACGAGGAAGTGGCAGGCCCGCAGGTCGATGGTCGTCTGCTGGGCGGCGGTGTCCTCTTCAAGGGAGGGGCCTTCGCCGGCCTGGATCGTGAAGACAAAGGAGGTGCCGCGACCGGGCTCGCTGGTGACGGAGATCTTGCCGCCGAGAAGATCTACCAGCCGGGCGCTGATGGCCAGGCCCAGTCCGGTGCCGCCGAAGCGGCGGGAGGTGGAGGCATCGACTTGGGAGAACGACTTGAACAGCCGGTCCATCCGGTCCGCTGGGATGCCGATGCCGCTGTCCTCGACGACAAACCTGATGGTCCAGCCCTGGTCGGCCTGCTCGGCGCTGACGGACACGGTGATGCCGCCCTGCTCGGTGAATTTCAGGGCATTGCCGACCAGATTGACGAGCACCTGGCGCAGCCGGGTGCTATCACAGATCACCTGTTCGGGCACACTGCCCTCGATGTAGAGGCCCAGTTCGATGTTCTTTTCCGCGGCGCGCGAGGTAAAGAGATCGAGCACCTGCTCGACGCAGAGACGGAGGTCGAACGGGTGGGCTTCCAGGTCGAGCCGGCCGCTCTCGATCTTGGAGAAGTCGAGCACGTCGTTGATGATGTCGAGGAGCGCGTCGCTGCTGGTGCGGATGGTCTCGACGTAGTCGCGCTGTTCGGCGGAGAGGGGCAGGTCGAGCAGGAGGCTGCTCATGCCGATGATGGCGTTCATCGGGGTGCGGATCTCGTGGCTCATATTGGCGACAAAATCGCTCTTGGCGCGGTTGGCCGATTCGGCGGCCAGCATGGCCGAACGCAGGACCGACTCGGTCTGGTTGCGCTGATGGACGAGGTCCTCGATCATGGCCGAGATGGAGAGAAGGTCGTCCGGGCCGGTGGTCGCCGGACCATCCGCGACGTGGAGGGCCTGAACAGAGGCGCGCAAGCGGCCTAGCACGGTCTCGTTGCGGATGTTCTGTTGTTTCAGGCGGTCAATGGCGGCGCCCAGCTCCTGGGAGCTGATCTTCATGGCACGATCCAGCAGGTGCCGGTCGGAATCCGACTGGATGTAGGCGGCGTCGATGGCGGACAGGAACGCCGGCCAGTCCGCGGGCGGGCTGGTTTCGGTGGCGCCGTGGCGCCGGAGCTGGCGGAGGAGAAGGCGGTGGTTGACGCTCATGTTTCGACAAACGCCGTGATGGTCATGGTCTGGTTGTGCAACTGGCAGGCGGTTTTGCCGCCCGCCGGGGCCAGCTCGCCATAGGAATAGAAGCCGGTGAGCATGGGGCGGGGACCCACGCTTTCGCGGACGATTTCCAGCTCCTCCTCGGTGCGCTGGCCGAGGACGATGCGGCGGCCGACGCAGCTGATGCAGAGCACGAGATCAAAGTCGCGGGCGGCGGCCTGTTCGGCGGCTTGGGCGGCGCCATCCAGCAGGTCCTCGTAGGAAGCGTGCATGAAACGGACGCGGGCGCCCACGGGCATGTCGCCAGCAAAGGTCATGCTTTGGGTCTCTTCGTCGATGGACAGGATGGTGCGCACCACGCCCGGGCTGCCGTCGCGGCCGGTCAGGCTCAGCGGGAAGCGAAGGGCGGAGCCGGGGAGGCCGGCAGCCTGTTCGCCGAGGTATTCCTTGTAGAGGCCGAGTCCGGACTGGCCGTCGAGCTCGTACAGCCGGTTGCCTGTGGCCCGGGTGATCTCACGCTCCGGACCGAAGGGGGACCAGCCGCCGGAGGAGCCGAAGGCGGAACGGAAATGCCGGCCGTAGAAGGCGACGCCGACGACGCGACCGCTGACCGGCGGTTCATCGAGACCGACCAAGGTTTTTTCAAAACGGGAGCCATCGCCGGCGAGACCCCCGGTGACGGCGACGCCCGGAGGAAGGTTGGCGTTGAGCCCGCGGGCCAGTTCGGTGCCGTTGGTCAGGGCGCCGTCGCTGATGACGAATACATGGGCGATGTCCGGGCCTTGCAGGCGGCGCGCCAGCTCGGCGCCCAGGTCGAAGCTTTCAGCAGCCTGCCGGATGGACAGCGCCGCGCAGGCGATGCGTGATTTTTCCAGAGCCACCGCGGTGACGGTCAGTTCGTCCTCGGTGATGGCTGTGCCCGTGATCTCACCGGCCGTGGAGGCGAGCAGGAGGTGGGCGCCCGGATAACGGCTGCGCAGTTCCTGATGGCGGGAGGGGTCTTCCAGGGTGTGTCGTCCGCCAAACGCCAGCACGAACTGGGGCGCCAGTCCGGCGAGCGTGCTGGAGCGATTCACCCAGCCGCCGGCTGGGCTCCACGTGGATTGTTCGGACCTCATTGCACTTGGTAACGGTCCAAACCGCGTCCAAATGTATGAAAATCAGCCTAAATTTCGTCAGTTCTAAGCCGCCCTAATCCTGACCCGGCAACGCAGCAGCAGCGACGGATCCGCTTCCTCAAGCCTCCACCAAGTCCTTCTCCACGCGAAGGTTGTCGATGATGAAGTCCTGGCGCTCGGGGGTGGGATTCGTTCGTTGAGCGAACAGCGCTACCTGGCTTGGAAGGCGAGTTGTGGGAGCGCCCTTACGTTAGATACGGGGCGATCAGCGCGGCATCAGGATGACGCCCACAAAGAATTTAGGGTCAACGAAGCGTCCACGGCGTCAGGAAATTCGTCTGAAAGGGACAAAGCCTTTTCCAGCAACTCGGCCGCTATCGCGGGTTGCCCGGCTTTTTCAAAAACTTTGCCCATGTGGTAAAGAGTGGAAGCATTGTGCGGAAGCGACTTGAGCAGGGGTTGATAGATTTTGACGGCCTCTTGGTGTTGGCCAAGCAAGTGATGGACCCAAGCCAGCGTATCAATCGCGTTTGAATTCCCGGGTGCGAGCTGACAGGCCTCAAGGGCGACCGGCAAGGCTTCATCGGGACGGTGAAGTTTGGCTGCCAGCGTCCAAGCGAGCTGATTCTTGCTGATTGCGGACTTGGGATCGATGATTGTGGCGCGGCGGAAGCAGCTTTCGGCCAGATCGTAAAGCTGGGCCCGGTAGGCCAACTCTCCGGCGACAAGTTGGAGGCGCAACGATTTGACGGGCCGGGCGAGTGCCTGCTGCAAATACCCACGGGTGCTTTCCGCTTGGCCGTCTGTCGCGGCCAGCTGTGCAAGTTCCATCCATGGCGTAACGAGCGAGGGATGTGTCTGGGTTAGGGCCGTGAGGCTTGCCAGCGCACTTGCACGGCGTCCGAGCGCCAGCTCGGCACGGGCTTTCGCAATCGTCAAAAAAGGATGGGTAGCCAAGCCGCCCTCTTTTTCTTCGGATGCCAAATCGAGTGCGTCGCGAGCCAATCCTTCGGTCATCAAATAGACGGCGGCGACAAATCGACCTGCTTGATCTGCGCTCCAATCGGTGCCGAACGAAGAATCACTGGCCGTCGGATTGGCGAGTTCGTATAGAAAGGGTTCGCCACCGGGCAAAAACCGCAGGGCCTCATCCTTCCGACCTTCTCCGAGCCAGTGGGCTGCCATCAGCAGGCTGGCGATGGCGTCTCCAGGACTGTCGGCCAGGGCAAGGGCCGTACTTTTCCTTGCGAGCGCGTACTTGGCCTGCATATGCCACGCGAGCCCGTCGATGAGATGAGCTTCCCTCAGTCTCGGTGAAGACTTCAGCAAAGCCTCGGTTTCGGCCAGGCTGGTGGTGTAATCCCGTTGGGCAAAAGCGGCCAGGGCCAGAAAATGCCCCACCATGATGTTGTCCTTGCCTGCCTTTTTCACGTGGCGGAATGAAGTTTCGGCAAGCTTTGATTCACCCGAAAGCAACTGAGCGGTCCCCAGCAGGAGCAGGGCCCCGGCGTTTTCTGGATTGATGTCCAAGGCACGGCGGGCGGCCACTTCGGCTGCAGGGAGATCGCCAAGCATGAGACAGGTTCGGCTGAGGGTTTCAGGATCGGCCTTATCCGCGGGCAAAGAAGCCAGGAGTGGCCGCGCTTTGGCCGCGCGTCCTTGGCTTAGATAGATTTTGGCCATGTCGTGAATGACCTCTGGGGCAGAAACGATTTTCTCAGCCCGAGTCAGGCAGGCCAGCGCGGTGTAATATTTCCCCGAACGTGAATAGGTGGTCGCCAAAATCTGGAGGATGCCAACCGCGTCATTGCGGCCGTGACCCGACGCGAGGGAGGCCTGATCCATGGCCTGAAGTGGTTTCTCCAGACCAACGTAGGCCAGGGCGATCAGCAGGTGGGCCGATGCGTCGTCCGGCTTTTCTTGGAGCAGTTTGGCCCCGAGTTGGATGACTTCCTGAAATTTGCTTTCCCGAAGCATCCGAACCGCTGGTTCATATTGGGGGGCCTTCAACTCCATATCCGATGCTGGCAATCCTATGGGAGCGGCTCGTAGTCCGGACCAGCAACCGGCGGAGACGAAAATGAGGAGCAGCCAAATGCGGTGACTAATGTATGCGGACGGTTGCATGGCGTGAGGATTGGCAAAAACCACGATCGATTTGGCGATCAAAATGTTTGTACCGATCTGGTTCGCGACCGTTTACGACGAGTCGGTACGCCAGTCCATCACAGCATTCCCAGGTAGCTTAGACATGTCGGAAATGTTTACATAAATCCGATAATTGTGGACCTTAGAAAAATTTGTACGATTTTAGAAATCAAAAGAATCTTATATTTAATCGTTTATAAAAGCGACGGAATGCAAAGAGGATTACGGCATGTTTTTTGCATAACGAAGTGAGTTCAGACGTAACCCCATAAAATCAACACACATGAAAAAAAGAATTATTGCTGTAATTGGTATGGCCTTTGTCGCCGCATCGATTCTCAGAGCAGACCTTCAACCGATTGGTATTTGGAACGGCAAAGTGGGCATGTCCATTGATGCTGTTGGCAGTAACTCGAGTCCTGTTGGCCTCATCCAAGCGCAGATTCCGGTGGGGGCGACCATCAAGGCGGCTTATCTCTACAGTGCGGGTACGCCTTATCCTTGGTATTCAAATTCGCCCAAGACTCTGGCTGACTACAATTCTTCAGGCATCACCCTTGCGGGCAATGCGGTTACCTTCGACGCTCTGGTGGGCGCCTCGGCGATTCCGAACCGGCCCGATATCGGCAATTGGTTTACCGGCCGGGCTGATGTGACTTCGATCGTGACCAGCTTGGCCGCAGGTGGCGGCAATTTCAGCTGGGAGGTCGAAGAGGGCCGGTTGAACGATCGAATTGATGGCGAAGTCTTGGCCATTGTCTATGAACACAGCAGCCTGGCGAACGGAAGCGTCGTATTGCTCGATGGCGGGCTGAATACTGCGGGCGAGACGAGTACCGTCAATTTCGGCACGCCACTTGGCGATGTGACCGATCCTAATTTTGTCGCCGACATGTCCTTGGGCATCAGCTTTAGTATCACTAGCAGCCAAACGAGCCAGATTGACATCAATGGCCTGCGGCTTTCCTCCGCTGCCGGTGGCATTGACGACGGCATCGGTTCGGATGGTGGTTTGATCACCGCTGGCGGTATTGGTGACACGAACGGAAATCCAGGTTCACCCTTTTCCAATTCCTCGGCTGATGACGAATTGTACAATCTGAAACCCTTCCTGAACCAGGGCGACACGTCGTTCTCGATTTATTCCAAGAACCCGAGCAACGACGACAACATCTTCTTCATGGGTCTGCATATCACGGCCGACATCTCCCAAGTAAACGACACGCCTGCTAATGGCGTTCCGGACACGGGCGCCACCCTCCTGTTTGTTGGTGTCGCGATGAGCGGTTTGATCGGCCTTCGGCGTCGTTTCGTGCGTCGCTAATTTCCAGACCGATTAGACAAGAATTCCAAAAGAGCCGGCCTTCAGGCCGGCTCTTTTTTTTCGAACGCTTTTGCCTTGGGTCAATTGAAGCGGTGCAAGAGAGGAGGCTGCCCGGGGCTCTAGTCTCTGCTCAAGCCTCCACCAAGTCCTTCTCCACGCGAAGGTTGTCGATGATGAAGTCCTGGCGCTCGGGGGTGTTCTTGCCCATGAAGAAGCTCAGGAGCTCGTCGGAACTGTAGAGGTGGTGCAGGTTGACCGGGTCGAGACGGATGTTCTCGCCGATGAAGTCCTTGAATTCGCCCGCGGAGATTTCGCCGAGGCCCTTGAACCGGGTGATCTCGTGGGTGGCGCCGCATTCCTCGATGGCCGCCTGCTTCTCCTGCTCGGAGTAGCAGTAGCGGGTGATCTTCTTGTTGCGCACGCGGAAGAGGGGGGTCTGCAGGATGTGCAGGTGGTTGTTGCGGATGACGTCGGGGAAGAACTGGAGGAAGAACGAGAGCAGCAACAGGCGGATGTGCATGCCGTCGACGTCGGCGTCGGTGGCGATGACGATCCGGTTGTACCGGAGACCGTCGAGGCCGTCCTCGATGTTGAGGGCGGACTGGAGGAGGTGGAACTCCTCGTTCTCGTAGATCACCTTCTTGGTGAGACCGTAGGTGTTGAGCGGCTTGCCCTTGAGGGCGAAGACGGCCTGCGTCTGGACGTCGCGCGTGGCGGTAAGCGAGCCGGCGGCGGAGTCGCCCTCGACGATGAAGAGGGTGGATTCCTCGGCGCGGGGGTTGCGGTCGCCGAGGTGGAGGCGGCAGTCGCGGAGTTTCTTGTTGTGCAGCGAGGCCTTCTTGGCGCGTTCGCGGGCGATGTTGCGGATGCCGGCGAGCTCCTTGCGCTCGTGTTCGTTCTCCTCGATCTTTTTCTTGATGATCTCGGCGGTCTCGCGGTTCTTGTGGAGATAGGTGTCGAGCGACTGCTGGACGAACTTGCCGACGAATTCTTTGAGGGTCGGACCTTTCGGGCCGACCTCGGTGGAGCCGAGCTTGGTCTTGGTCTGGGACTCGAAGACGGGCTCCTGGACGCGGACGACGATGGCGGCGTCGATGGACTGGCGGACGTCGGCGGCGTCAAAGTCCTTCTTGAAGTGGTTGCGGAGGGTCTCGACGAAGGCCTCGCGGAAGGCGGCGAGGTGGGTGCCGCCCATGGTGGTGTGCTGGCCGTTGACGAAGGACCAGTATTCCTCGCCGTAGTGTTTGCCGTGAGTGACGGCGATCTCGATGTCGTCGCCCTCGAGGTGGATGATCGGGTAGAGCGGCTCGCCGGAGAGTTCCTTGGTGAGGAGGTCCTTGAGGCCGTTCTCCGACTTGAAGGATTTGCCGTTGAGCGTGAGGGTGAGGCCGCGGTTGAGGAAGGCGTAGTTCCAGAGCATGTCCTCGATGAACTCGGTGCGGAACTTGAAGTCGGCGCCGAAGAGCTTCGCGTCGGGCGTGAACTCGATGATGGTGCCGGTGCGCTCGTCGGTCTTGGTGACGCGCGACTGGGACTTCAGCTTGCCCTGCTCGAACTCGACGGTCTTGGTCTCGCCGTCGCGGACGGCCTGGGCGCGGTAGGAGAGGGAGAGGGCGTTGACGGCCTTCTGGCCGACGCCGTTGAGGCCGACGGCCTTCTGGAAGGTCTCGGAGTCGTATTTGGCGCCGGTGTTGATGATGGAGACGCAGTCCACCAGCTTGCCCAGCGGGATGCCGCGGCCGTAGTCGCGGACCTTGACGGAGCGGTCGGTGAGCTCGACCTCGATCTTGCGGCCGCCGCCCATCATGAATTCGTCGATGGAGTTATCGATGGTCTCCTTGAGGAGGACGTAGATGCCATCCTCGGCGTGGGCGCCGTTGCCGAGGCGGCCGATATACATGCCCGGCCGGAGGCGGATGTGCTCGAGGGAGCTGAGGGTCTTGATGCTGGCTTCAGTATAATTCGATGCCATGGGTGTTGGCGGAAAAGAGAGGGTTGACCGCGCGGGCTGGCAAGCGAGGACTTGCGGCGCGGGTGGGAACCGCGCAAGGTTCGGGCGATCCCCTTATAACCATGATGAACTTCTTGAAACTGGCCGCGCTCGGTGTGGTGGTGCTCCTGATCGGGGCCTATTTTGTCGTAGCCTACGCGCTCGGCTCGGTCGTGAAGGCCGGGGTGAACAGCTTCGGGCCGCGGCTCACGCAGACCAAGGTGGTGTTGGCCGGTGCCAGTCTCTCGCCGCTCACGGGCTCGGGCACGCTCAGCGGATTGGCGGTCGGCAATCCCAAGGGCTGGAGCGAGGGCAACGCCTTCGCCCTCGGCAAGGTTCACATCGACGTGGATCCGCTCTCCATCTTCGGCGACCATGTCGTCATCAACGAGCTCATCATCGACCAGCCGGAGTTCGCCTATGAGACGAAGATCGTCACCAGCAACATCAAGGACCTGCTGAAGAACATCGAGCAGTTCACCGGCGCCGGCGGCCAAACGGCCAAGACGAAGGACGGCAAGCCCATCAAGTTTGTGGTGAAAAAATTCCGCATGACCAATGCCAGGGCCACGCTCGGGGCGGCCGGCGCGGCGTTGCCGGTGCCGCTGCCGCCCATCAGTCTGGATGATCTCGGCGTGGCCGAGGGCGGCATCACCGCCGACCAACTGGCCGGCGCCCTCATGAAAAACGTGCTCGGCAGCATCGTCAGCGGCACCGCCAACGCCCTCGGTCAGCTCGGCTCCACCGCCGGGGCCAATTCGCTCGAAAAGACCAAGGACGCGGCCAAGAAGGCCGGCGAGAGCATCAAGAAGCTGTTTGGTGACGGTAAGCCGTGAAAATCCATGGCGGGCGCCATCCCGGACTTGTCACATCCGTCGATGCTTCCACTGTCACGGGTTCATGAATCGCACTACTTCCTCGGTTTCTCTCCTCCTCGTCCTCGGGGCCCTCACTTTTTCCGGCTGCGGCAAACCATCGGGCACCAGCCAATCTGCGCCGGCGGCCACGGCTCCGACCACCGCCATTCTCGACTCGGTGGACCAGAAGGTGAGTTATGGCATCGGCCACAACATGGGTGCCGGCCTCGCCCGCGACGGCGCGCTCACGGTGGACCAGGCGGCTCTCATCGCGGGTCTCACTGACGGCTTGGCCAAGGCCAAGACCCGGGTGCCAGAAGCGGAGCTCGAGGCGGCGTTCATGGCGTTGCAGCAAAAGATGGCCGCCGCGGCCGCGGCCGCCGGTGAGAAGCAGCTGGCCCTCGGCAACGACTATCTGGCCAAGAACAAAACGAAGCCCGGCGTGACGGTCACCGCCTCCGGCTTGCAGTATGAGGTGATCACGAGTGGGAGCGGCCCGAAGCCGACCGCGACCAGCACCGTCAAGGTGCATTACCATGGCACGTTGATCGACGGGCATGTCTTCGACAGCTCTGTCGAGCGCAAGGAGCCCATCGAATTTGCCTTGAATCGGGTGATTTCCGGCTGGACCGAGGCCCTGCAATTGATGTCGGTCGGCGACAAGTGGCGGCTGACCATACCGCCGGACATC
>Ga0075163_10000795_pt1 | contig 41931 bp, 32 predicted proteins | sample JI1023141ADNA_FD_71478 | JGI IMG/M metagenome (GOLD analysis project Ga0075163, IMG submission 71478) | Wastewater effluent complex algal communities from Wisconsin, to seasonally profile nutrient transformation and Carbon sequestration -... | ecosystem: Engineered > WWTP > Effluent > Algae...
CCAGCACCACTACGACGACGCCCAGCACCAGTTCGACTCGGGCAAGCTCGGGATCTGGTTCTTCCTGGTCCAGGAGATCCTGTTCTTCTCGGCGCTGTTCGTCGCGTACATCCTGTACCGGCACCACCACCCCGAGATCTACGCGTACGCCCACCACTACCTCGACGTGAAGTGGGGCGCGATCAACACCGCGGTGCTGATCGTGTCGTCCTTGTCGGCGGCGTGGGCGGTGCGGTGCGCCCAGCTCGCGCAGCGCCGCGGCCTGATCGCCTGCCTGGTGATCACGATCGTCTGCGCGCTGGGGTTCCTCGGCATCAAGACGATCGAGTACTCGCACAAGGTCCACGAGCACATCCTGTGGGGCAAGTACTTCGACCCGTGCGTCGCCTCGGCCGGCAACCACCTGCTGAACAAGGGCAACAACTGCCCCGGCGTGAAGACCTCGATCGTGTGGGACGCCAAGGCCGGCAAGGCCAAGAGCGGCTGCCTCGAGGGTGACTACGACCACAACCCGGACGAGGCGGGCGTCCAGGGCAAGTGCGAGGTGGTCGAGGTGGTCGGCGCCAACCGCCGCCCGATCGAGGCGTGCGAGGAGAAGGCCGGCGGCCACGGCCCGGCCAAGTTCCCCTGCTACGAGCTCGCGCTCAACCGTCACGTGTGCCCGGCGGGCCCGGCCGCGATGGTGCTGTACGGCGACCACGGCCACCACGGCGGCGCGATCGAGGTCAAGTGCGAGGCGGTGCCTGCGCCCGCCGCGCCGGCCGACGCGTTCGCGGATCCGACCCACGTGCCGTCCACCGGCGAGCGCACCTTCGCGCAGAAGAAGGCCAAGACCAAGCACGAGCTGGCGCACGAGTTCGCGAGCGGCGCGCCGCCCGAGCACACGAACATGTTCTTCAGCATCTACTTCGCGATGACCGGTCTGCACGGCATCCACGTGCTGGTCGGCGTGTTCATCTTCATCTGGCTCCTCTGGCGCGCGATCCGCGGCGACTTCACGCCGGACTACTTCGGCCCGATCGACTACGCGGCGCTGTACTGGCACCTCGTCGACCTCATCTGGATCTTCCTGTTCCCGCTGCTCTACCTGATCCACTGAGACCTGAGAGGGTCTTTCGCAAAGACCCTCCCCCACAAGACGTGGGGCCCCCACCCGAAACGCGAGACGCCTGATCCCGACTGCTCTGCGAGACGCGTGACCCCGACTGCGCTGCACGCTTCGCCCCTTTCACGAGTCCATCACCCGGCATGCGCTGGGACTAGCAACGGAGCCGACCATGGCTGACCACGCTCAACACGACGACCACCACGGCATCTCCCACGTCGCCCCGGTCAAGGTGCTGCTCGGCACCTGGGGGACGCTGATGGTGCTCACCATCATCACCGTCGGCGCGACCCGGATCGATCTGGGCGCCAACTACAACCTGGCGCTCGCGATGGCGATCGCGGTCGTCAAGGCGACGCTGGTGGTGCTGTTCTTCATGCACCTGCGCTACGACAAGCTGTTCCACAGCATCATGATCGCGGGTGGCATCCTGGCCGCCGCGCTGTTCGTGGGCTTCGCGCTGATGGACTCGAACCAGTACCAGTCGACGATCATCTGGGATCCGAACAGCCCGCCGCCGGCGCCGATCGGCCCGCCGCCGGTGCCGTGACGCCGCGCTGATCGTTCGGGGCGGCGTGGGACGGGGAGCGGCGGCGACGGGCTGTTCGGGTCCACTGGGGGACCGCTGGCTGGGGCCCCGTGTGGGGGCATCCGACGTCCCCGATGAGCGGTGGTGGTTCACGCGGGACGGTGAGCCACCTGCCTCCGCCTGGGCTTCGCGAGCGTTCGCGAGACCTCTCCTGGCGAGTCACCGCGTCTCGGTGACGCGGACCGCGAGGGCGCGGCGGGTGGCGTCGCCGGTGCGGGTCGCGTAGGTGTGCGCGGCGGCGCGGCACGCGTCGTCGAAGTCGCGGGCGCACAGCAGGCGCAGCCGCAGCCACGACACCGCGTCGGACTCGGCGCCGGCGGGGAACCGCCGGAGGTACGCGTCGAGGCTGCGCAGCGCGTCGCCGGGGCGGCCGCTGGTCCACTGCGCGCGGGCGAGGCCCCACAGCGCGGTGGCGGCCGCCGGCCCGCGCTCGGTGACCGACGCGCGCTGCAGCTCGGCGATGGCCTCGGCGCCGCGGGCGGTGGTCGGCGGCCCGGCGGGGATGGGCTGGGCGGCCAGCGCGCGGCGCAGGTCGGTCATCGGATCGGCGGGCGGCGGCGGCGCGGGCTTGCTGCCGCCGTGATCGCGGCCGGCGGTCCCGGCGGGCCGCGGCGTGGCGGGCGGCGACGACGGGTCGGGCGGGGCCACGCCGGCGCGGCGCCCGGCGAGCGGGTCGAAGTCGATGGCGGGGCCGCCCGCGAGGCGGTCGTCGCCGGCCGCGGCGGCCGCGTCGGCGCTGCCCGCGGCGGTCCGCGCCACCGCGTCGGCGGCGGCGATCGCGGCGACCACGCCGTCGGCGCTCGACCAGCGCTCGCCCGCGCGCACGGCGACCAGCGCGCCCGCGCGCTCCACCTGCACGACGCCGTGGCTGACCTCGACCGCCACCGCGGGATCGCGGCGGACGGTGAACGCGGTGCCGACGACCCGGACGGTGACGTCGTCGGCCACCACCCACAGCGGCGGGCGCCCGCGGCGCGGCGCGACCTCGAGGCTGACGACGCCGGTGGCCAGCGCGACGCGGACGCCGCCGTCGGGGCGGGTCACCTCGAAGCGCGTCCCCGGCGCGGCGTCGATGACCGCGTCGCCGAGGTCGACGTGGGCGCCGCGGTCGTCGGCCGCGACCACCAGCGGCCGGGCCGGCGCCGGCGGCGACGGCCGCGTCGCCAGCACCGCGGCGGCGATCGCGCCGGCCGCGGTCAGCGCGGCCAGCGCCGGCCACCACCGGCGCGGCGGCGGCGCGGTCGCGGCGTCGCCGACGTGGGCCACCACGCGCTGCTCGAGGTGGCGCCAGCGCTCGGGCGCGAGGTCCTCGACCGGGACGCGATCGCGCAGGCTCACGCGGCACCGCCATCGCGCAGGAACTCGCGCAAGACCGGGTCGCGCGCGGCCGCCGCCTCGAGCGCGCGGCGCGCGCGCCACACCCGCAGCTTGGTGGCGGTGACGCTGGCGCCGGTGACCTCGGCGACCTCGGCCATCGAGCGCCCGTCGATCTCGTGCAGCGCGAACGCCACCCGGCTCGCCGGCGGCAGGCGATCGAGGGCGGCGTACAGGCGCCGCACGCCGTCCTTGGCGAGCAGCGCGCCGGGCGCGTCGCTGTGGACCGGCAGCTCCGGCGTGACGCCGTCGAGCGACGGCTGATCGACGCGCGCGCGCCGCCGCCCGATGGCCTTGTACGCGACCCGGACCGCGATGCGATCGATCCAGGTCGCGAGGCTGGCCTCGGCGCGCCACGACTTGAGCGACGCGAACACTTGCACGAACGTCTCCTGCAGCAGGTCCTCCATGTCGGCGTTGCCGCCGAGGATGCGGTACAGCGCGGCGTGGACCCGGGCGCGGTAGCGGCGGAACAGGTCGCGCGCCGCCGCCTCCTGGGCGCCGGTCACCCGGCCGAGACAGCGCTCGACCAGGACCACGTCCTCCAGGTAGGCGGCCTGGGTGCTCACTGCCGATGATGGTGCGCGATCCGCGCGCCGCGGTTACACGCAATCGACCGCGCGTCGGCCGCGGGCCGCAGGTGCGCGGAACCACTGCGCCGACCGCTAGGACTGCATCAGCATCATCGGCTGGTTCTGGCAGTGACCGCCGTCGACCACCAGCACGGTCCCGGTGACGTAGGCGGCCGCCGCCGACCGCAGGAACACCGCGGCGGCGGCGATCTCGTCGGCGGCGCCGAACCGGCCCAGCGGGATGCCGGCCTTGGCCCGGGTCGCGGCGTCGCCGGGCGCCAGCCGGCGCATGCCCTCGGTGTCGGCGATCGGCCCGGGGGCGATGCCGTTGACCCGGATCCCGGCGCCGCCCCACTCGACCGCGAGGTTGCGGGTCAGCGCGTCGACGCCGGCCTTGGCCGCCGAGGCGTGCAGCTGCAGCGGCGTGCCGTGGTAGTGCAGCGTCGCCGTGATGTTCATGATGGCGCCGCGCCCGCTGGCCGACAGCGCCGCGAAGGCGGCCCGGCACATGTGGAAGGTGCCCTTGAGATCGATGTCGACCACGGTACCGAAGCCGTTGGGCGACAGCGTCGCGGCCGGCGCGAGGAAGTTGCCGGCGGCGTTGTTGATCAGCGTGTCGAGCGCGCCGAACCGCGCCACCGTCGCCTCCACCACCCGCGCCGCATCGTCCGGATTCCGGACATCGGCCGGCACCGCGAGGATCGCGCGCCCGGTCTCGGCGCCGAGCGTCGCGGCGGCCTCGGCCAGCGCCTCCGGCTTGCGGCTGGCGATGCACACGTCGGCGCCGAGGCGCGCGAAGCCGCGCGCGATCGCGCGGCCGATGCCGGTGGCGCCGCCGGTGACGATGGCGACGTGCCCGGCCAGCGCGTCGGGGCGATACGGCGACAGCGGATCGATCATGCCCCGACGCTACCGCGGATCGCGCGCGGCGAAGAAAACCGGAACCGCCGGCGAAAGGTGGTGTCAGGGCAGGAGAGCCGACGATGTCGCGGCGCCCACCCGGGCGCGGCGGCTGCGGTGAGCGCCCGCGGGGAGGTCCCGCGCCCGTCGCCCAGGCTCCGGAGGATCGTCATGTCGAAGCCCAGCTCCTGGGCGCGATGGGCCGCGTGCGCCCTCGTGCTCGCCGTCGTCGCCCAGCCCGCCCTCGCCGACAAGCGCAAGAAGAAGGTCAAGGCCCGCACGTCGATCGCCGCGTGCACCAGCTTCGAGCAGGTCGATCGGGTGGATGACTCGGTGGATCTGGTCATCGCCAACAGCTGCGAGATCCCGGTGGCGTGCTCGGTGAGCTGGACGGTCACGTGCGCGCCCGACTCGAAGCGCACCCACCGCCACCAGCACGGCCAGGCCTTCGATCTCGCGTCGATGGCGTCGCAGACCGCGAACGCGTCGGCGGCGACCTGCGGCAACGACGGCTGGGTGATCGACGACGTTACCTGGTCGTGTCAGCCCGGCGCGGCGGCCGACGAGGCCGCGCCCTCGGCGCGCTAACCCACCGCGCACCAGCGGGGAACCCGTTGGAATGTTGGAGGGTTGGCGGGGCGGGTGGGGCGGATGGCGGAATCTCTAGATCGGGGCGGCGGGTGCTGCGTGTGTATCCTCGAACCGACGACGAAGCGTCACGAGGCTCACGCAGAGCGCGGCGAAACCCGCGTCCCCGCAAGACCGTGACCTGGCCCTGTGCTCGCGTCGGAGGCATTTCTCACCCGACGTAGTATAAGGACCAAGAGCCATGGGCGACCGCCTCGACATCGACGCGCTGCTGATCGGCGCTCTCTACGGAGAGCTCGATGGCGACGAGCGCGCCCGGCTCGACGCCCACCTGGCGAGCCACCCCGCGGACCGCGCCGCGCTCGACAGCCTGCGCAGCACCCGCGCGTGGCTCACCGACCACGCCGCCCGCGAGTTCCTCGGGGCCGCCGAGCCGCCGAGCGCGATCTCGGCCCAGCTGATCCAGGAGGCCGCGCGCCGCGCGCCGGCGCCGCGGGCCGCCGCGGGCGGTGGCCTGCTCGGCTTCCTGGCCGGCATGTTCCGGCCGCTGGCCGCCCACCCGGCGCTGTCGGCCGCCGCCGCGATGCTGATCGTCGTCGGCGCCGGCTCGCTGATGATGCGCCACAAGTCGCTCGAGGTGGCCCAGCCCACGGCGCCGCCCGCACAGCAGGAGGCCGCGCAGCCGACGGCCGCCGCGCCGCCGCCGGCGATGGCGCCCGTCGCGCCGGTCGCGCCCGATCCGACGGTCGGCGCCGGCTCGGCCGCCGCCGACGGTTACCAGGTCTCGCTCGCCGACGGCGACAAGGCCGCCGCCGAGGAGCTGGCGCAGGAGGCCGGCCGGCTGCGCAAGACCGAGCGCGCCGGCGGCGGCGGGAAACTCGCGGCCAAGCCGACCGCGCCGGCGGCCGGGGCCAACCGCGATCGCGCCGCCGAGGCGCCCGGCTTCCTCGAGGTCGACAAGAAGGCGCTCGCCGCCGACGTCGCGATGCGCAAGGACGACGTCGCCGACGAGGGCGCCGACGACGCCGTGGCGACCGGCAGCAGCGCCGGCGTGGCGGGCGGCGGCCAGGGCGCGGTAGCGCCAGCCGCGCCCACCGACGCGCCGCCCATGGTGGCGCCGCGCCCCGCCGACCAGGCGCTGACGGTCTGGGCCCGCGACCAGCACGCGCGGATGGTGAAGCTGGTCAACGCCGGTCGCTGCACCGAGGCCGGGCAGGTCGGCGCCGAGATCGCGCGCCGCGCGCCCGACTACTACCAGTCGGCGGTGGCCAACGATCGGGCGGTGCGGTCGTGCCAGGCGTACGTCGACCAGGCGCGCCGCGCCAAGCAGCCGGCCAAGGCCAAGAACGTGGCCGAGCCCGACGCCAACCTCGAGCGCGACGCGACCAAGTAGCCGGCGCCGTCAGCGCCCGAGCCAGCGGCGCAGCGCCGCCGGCGCCGCCGCGAGCTGCGCGTCGGTGGCGCGGGGCAGCGCGGTCGACGACTTGGTCAGCCACAGCAGCGCCGGACCGGGCCCGCGGCCGGGCGCGAACAGCGCCGCCGCGGCCTTGGCCGCGTAGACGCCGTCGACCGCCGGCAGGCCCGCGGCCGCGAGCCGCGCCGCGGCGGCCTCGCCCGCGGCGGTGACGTGGCCGTAGCCCGCGCCGAGGAAGCGGCCGTCGATCGTGAGCGTGGCCCGCAGCGCCGCCTCGGAGATCGGGCTGACCTCGCCGCGCAGCCCGTCGATGAGCGCCACCGCGCGCGCGGCGAGGTGCGCGACGCGCCAGCGGCTGGTGACCGGCCACGGCGTGACCCGCACCGCGTGCACCATCGGCGGCGGCGGCGCCAGGTCGAGGTGATGCGCGAGGTGCAGGCCGGCCAGCAGCCCCGCGGTGGTGCAGCCGCTGCCGACCGGCACGACGATCGTCGCCGGCCACGGCAGCGCGCCGGCCGCGGCCTGGCCGGCCAGCTCGAACGCCGCCGACATCGCGCCCAGCGCGCCCTCGGCGGTGGCGCCGCCGGGCGGCATCACGTACGCGCCGGGCTCGCGGCGGCGCGCCGCCATCGCCAGCGGCAACAGCGCCACCGTCGGGATCGTCGCGATGCGCGGGCCGGCGGCGATGATCGCGCTGGCGTTGGCGTAGGCCGGCTCGCCGGGCGGCTGCGGGAACAGCAGCGCCCCGGCCTCGAGGCCGGCGGCGCGCGCGTGGACCACCGTCGCCACGACGTGGTTCGAGCCGAACGCGCCGGTGGCCCAGATGCGCGTCGCGCCGGCGGCCCGGGCCCGACCGAACATGGCCTCGAGCGTGCGGACCTTGTTGCCGCCGTATGCCGGCGCGGTCAGATCCTCGCGCTTGACCCACAGGTCGTCGCCGGCGGCGGCGATCGCCGCGACCGGCGTCGGCCACTGCCCGAGCCGCACCCACGGCAACGCGGCGGCCACGGCGGGCAGCGCCGCGTGGAGCGCGACCGCGCCGCGCGGGCTGGCCGCGGCGTCGGTCAGGGCTGCTCCGGCACGTACTGCGGGGGCGGCGCCGCGCCTTCACCGAACAGGAACAGCTCGCACTGCTCCTTCAGCACCTCGTGCGACTTCTTGAGCGTCAGGTCGAGGCGGTACTCGTTGACCAGCTTCTTCGAGTGCTCGATCCACTGCGACCACGCCTCGGCCGAGATGCTCTCGAAGATGCGCTGGCCGAGGGCGTCGGCGAACGGCTTGTAGGGGAGCCCAGGGCGCTCGCCGCCCAGCTTCAGACAACGGACCGTGCGTGCCATGGGCGCACTTGAGCAGCCTTTTTCGGAGACTGCAAGGCGTCGAGCCGTCGCACGACCGTCGCTGGTCGGTGACGGATTGGTGACGCGTCCGCGACCGGTTGGAGTACCCTGGCGGACATGCGTACGCCTGGATTCGGAGGGTTGTGTCTGACCCTCGCCCTCGCCGCGGCCTGTGGTGACGACGGCGGTGGCCCGTCGCTCGAAGACTTCTACCCCGAGCTGCCGCCCACCGGCGGCGCGCAGGGCGCGTGGACCGGCGAGATCACCGCCGCCACCGCGAGCGAGCTGCTGACCGGCCCCGCGGCCCAGGGGCAGATCGGCGACTTCTTCATGCGCAACGACAAGGCGCGCTTCGTGATCGGCGCGCCGACCCGCGTGCTCGGCGTCGTGCCGCAAGGCGGCAACGTCATCGACGCCGCGCTGATCGTCGACGGCACGCCGCTGCCCGATCACTTCGGCGAGCTGTCGATGGTCTACAAGGCCGGCCGCACCTGCGAGCACAGCCGCCTCGAGATCGTCCGCGACGGCGCCGCCGGCGGCCCGGCGGTGGTCCGGGCGATCGGCGTCTCGGGCAACAACGACTTCATCAACCTGCGCGGCATCGGCATCCTGCCGATCGACGACGGCATCAACCCGGACCTGCCCGACGAGCTGGCCTGCGCGACCACCTACGTGCTCGAGCCCGGCGCGACGTCGCTGCAGGTGTACTGGTCGGTGTGGAACGCCGGCACCAAGAAGCTGTCGGCGCCGTTCGGCATGCTCAACGACACCGGCGGCGAGACCGAGGCGTGGTCCAACGGCCGCGGCTTCGAGCGCGCCGGCATCGGCGCGCTGTCGTCCTTGTCCGAGCCCGCGCCGATCGACTACGTCGTCTACCAGGGCCCCGGCCCGGCCTACGGCCTGGTGCCGCGCTTCGACGACGGCACCCGCAGCGCCGGCTTCATCATCGCCGGCGTGTCGATCGTGATCTTCGGCGCCGAGAACCTGCTCGACATCTTCGACACGACCACCTACAAGATGGTGCTCGAGCCCAAGGCCGGGAAGCTGCAGCGGGTCGACCTGGTGCTCGGCCAGGACGCCGACGACGTCGACACCGCGTGGCGCACCGCCAAGGCCGAGGCGCTGGTCGACGTCAGCGGCACCGTGGCCTTCGGCGACGCGACGCCGATCGCCGGCGCCCGGGTCGGCGTCTTCGCCGACGACGGCAACGGCACCATCGAGGCGACCGACACGGTCGTCAGCTACCTCGACGTCGACGCCACCGGCGCCTTCGCCGGCAAGCTGCCGGCGACCGGCGCGTACCTCTTGCGCGCCGAGGTCAAGGACGTGGGCCGCTCGAACGTGCTGGCCGCCGGCACCGGCCGCGCGCTCACGATCCCGGCGCCGGTCCGCCTCGACTACGCGATCGTCGACGACGCCACCGGCGAGAACATCCCGGGCCGCATCCTGGTCATCGGCACCCACCCGGCGTTCCCCGACAAGCGGGTCTTCGAGACCTACGATCGCCTGGCCGGCGTGGTGCGCTCGCGCCACGCGGTGTTCGGCGTGTCGACCGGCACGATGGCCGACCCGCCGATCTACCTGCCGGCCGGCGGTAGCTACCGGGTCTACGCGTCGCGCGGCACCGAGTGGTCGGCCGACTCGGCGGCGTTCGCCGGCACCGCGTCGGGCACCGTCACGTTGCACCTGCGCCACGTCGTGGACACCGCCGGCTACCTCGGCGCCGAGTTCCACGTCCACCAGGTCGCGTCGCCCGACTCGCCGGTCGGCTCCGACGAGCGCGTCCGCTCGGCGCTGTCGGCCGGCGTCGAGCTGTTCGCGGTCACCGACCACGACGTCGTGAGCGATCTGCAGCCGTTCGTCGCGGCGCTCAACGCCGACGACCTGCTCCGCGTCGTGCCGGGCATCGAGGTGACGCCGTTCCCGTACGGCCACTTCAACGCGTACCCGCTCGACCCGCAGGCCAGCGCCAACGGCGGCGCGATCGACTGGGGCCGCGGCGGCATGGCCGGCTTCGCGATGACGCCGGGCGAGATCTTCGCCGCGGCCCGCACCCGCGGCGCCCGCGTCGTCGAGGTCAACCACCCGCGCGGCACCGGCACGCTGGGCACGTTCCAGCAGTACTTCGATCGCGCCAACCTGCAGTACGACTACGCGACCCGCACGCTGACCGGCGACTTCGCCGGCGCCGAGGTGCCCAACTCGTGGCTGCGCCTGCCCGACGGCTCGCTGTGGAACGACGGGTTCAACGCGCTCGAGATCTGGAACGGCTTCGCGATGGGCGACACCGACGGCGATGGCCGGCGCGAGGTGGTGTCGCTCGACCGCGTGCTGCGCGACTGGTTCAACATGCTGAACTTCGGCTACTACGTCGCGCCGGTCGGCAACAGCGATACCCACACCAGCGTCGGCGATCCGCTGGGCATGCCGCGCAACCTGGTGCGGGTGCCCGACGACTCGGGCGCGGCGCTGGCCGACGGCAGCATCACCGACGAGGTGATGAAGACCCTCGAGGGCACCGCGGCGCCGCGCGACATCGTCGTGACCAACGGCCCGATGCTGGCGATCACCTCGGGCGGGATGGCCGCCATCGGTCGCCAGGTCGCCGCCGCGAGCGGCACCGTCAGCTTCGAGGTCACCGTGACCGCGCCGACCTGGGCCGACATCGACACGCTCGAGGTGTTCGCCAACGCGGCGCCGTCGACGCCGGTCCCCGACGGCATGTCGACCGCGATCGTGCCGCTCGGGTGCTGGACCAGCCGCGCGCTGGCCAGCCTGGCCGCCAACGACCCGTGCACGCTGGCGGCGGTGGCGCCGCAGGCGATGACGGTGCAGGCGGTGGCGGTGCCGGGCCCCGGCAACGCCCGCGTGCTGCGCGCCACGGTGACGGTGACGATCGACGTCGCCGACATCCCGCGGATGACCGGGGCCACCGGCACCGACGCCTGGCTGGTGTTCCGCGCCCGCGGCGCCAAGGCGATCTTCCCGCTGCTCCAGGGCGACCTGGTCAACGACACCACGCTGCCGATCCTGGTGGCCGGCAACCAGACCCAGGTCGACGCGGTGCTGGCCGGCGGCGGCGTGTCGGCGGCGGCCTTCGCGGCGCCGGTGTTCGTGGACTTCGACGGCGGCGGGTATCGCGCGCCGTTCGCCCCGTGAGCCGCGGGCCCGGCTGACGCCGGCCCAGGCAACCGTGGGCCCTGGGTGGGCGTCCAAGCTTGCATCTGCCATGCTGGCGTCAGAGGATCACCGCGATGGATAGTTCGGTCTGGGACCTCATGAGCCACGGCGGCTACGCGATGTGGCTCATCGTCGCGTTCTCGGTGATCGCGATGGCGGTCGCGATCGAGCGCGCCTACGCGCAGTGGCAGTTCACCACCCGGGCCCGCAACCTGGCCGAGATCGTCAACCGCTGCCTCGACAAGGGCGCGATCAGCGAGGGCCGCACCGCCTGCGAGCGGTCGCCGTCGCCGCTGGCCGACGTGTTCCTGGTGGGCTACGAGCGGCTGGGGCGCGGCAAGCGCGAGCACCTGGGGCCGGCCGTGCACCGCGAGCGGCTCCGGGTCGGCGCCGATCTCAAGAGCCGGCTGTGGATCCTCGGCACCATCGGCGCGACCGCCCCGTTCGTCGGCCTGTTCGGCACCGTCATCGGCATCATGTCGGCGATGGGCCGCTTCAAGAAGGACGAGGTGGTGACGATGGGCATGGTGTCCAAGCCCATCTCCGAGGCGCTGGTGGTCACCGCCGCCGGCATCCTGGTCGCCGTCGAGGCGGTCATCCTGTTCAACTTCTTCAACCAGCGCGCGTCGCGCATCGCGACCGAGATGAAGCTCCTGACCGACGAGTTCCTCGAGCTCCTCGGCGAGGTGCCGCCCGAGTCGACCGAGGTCGAGGGCGGTCGCGCCAAGACCACTGCCAAGGGCAAGGACGATGGCCGCCAAGCTGCCTGAGGACACCGGAGGCGACGAGGACGACGGCGGCGGCCTGTTCGCCGAGATCAACATCACGCCGCTGACCGACGTCTTCCTGGTGATGGTGATCATCTTCATGGTGTCGGCGCTCGCGGTGCAGGCCGAGGCCAACAACGACAAGAAGAAGGCCCAGGAGGTGTCGGAGAAGGCCGAGGCCGACAAGCGCTCGGGCCTGAACGTCAGCCTGCCGACCGGCGCCGCCCAGGAGATCGACCTCGCCAAGGCCAGTCTGGTGCTGGTGATCCCGGTCGAGGGCGACCTCGCCGTCGACGGCAAGCTGGTCCGCGACGCCGACCTCGACAACCTGTTCCGGGCCGCGTTCGTGAAGGACAAGAACACCCAGGTGGTGCTGCAGGCCGACAAGGGCGCGGTCCACGGCCGGGTGGTCGACATCATGGAGCGCGCCAAGGCCGCGGGCCTGACCAAGCTCGCGATCGGGACCGCCGGCAAGTGAGCGCGCGGCGTCGATGACGGTGGCGCGCTGGCAGGGCTGGGCGGGGCTCGCGCTCGGCGGCGCCGCGCTGATCGCCGGCCTCATCACGATCCGCGGCGACGAGGACCCCGCCGAGGCGCTGCGGCGCTTCGCGCGCGAGCAGGCCCGGCTCAAGCCGCCGATCCGCAGATGCGCGTCGTGACCGCGGCGCTGGCCGTCGAGGTGACGACGACCGAGCTGCGCCTGGACGGCGTCACGGTCACGCCCTCCGAGCTGACCGACCGCGCCCGCCGCGCCGCCGACGCCGCCCCCACGGTCGAGGCCACGATCACCTCGTCCACCGACGTGCCCTACGCCCGCGTCGTCGAGGTCATGGACGCCCTGCGCGCCGCCGGCGTCGAGCACATCGCCCTCTCCGCCGCCCCGTAGCCACGTGGCGCGTCGCCAGCCGCGGGCTCGCGTCCGCGCGCGGCGCCGCCGTCGAACGAAGGTGGCAAAATGCGTCACCTTCGAGTCAATCCGGATGCGCGCGCTGCGCCCGGCGGGGATGCCTGGACGGTCGCAGCGCCCATCCGGGCACGGCATGATCGGCTGGGCACGGCGACGCGATCGTCGAGGCAGATCTGCCCGGTCCGGCGCGGCGGTGGCGCCGCTGTCGCCTGGTACGGGCGTTGCTGTAATGGCGAGCGTGACCGCGTCGCAGCCGACCCTTCACCCGGCGCGGGTGATTGCAACCCGCACGACAGACGAGCAGGCTGCTCGCGGGGGGCCTATGGTCGATCGAGCGCCCGTGGTCGTCGGGAACTCAAGCCAGATGCAGAGCGTGGGGCGGCGCCTCGAGAGCATCGCGCGCGCCGAGCGCACGACGCTCATCACCGGCCCCACCGGATCGGGCAAGGACGTCGTCGCGCACGCGCTGCACCATCGATCGCGGCGGCGCACCGCGCCGTTCGTGGTGGTGCACTGCGCGGCGCTGCCCGAGCAGCTGATCGAGGCCGAGCTGTTCGGTCACAGCCGGGGCGCGTTCACCGGCGCCGTGCAGGCGCGCGACGGCCTGGTGCGGACGGCCGAGCAGGGCACGCTGTTCCTCGACGAGATCGACTCGCTGTCGCCGGGGTCGCAGGCCAAGCTGTTGCGCTTCCTCGAGACCGGCGAGTTCCGGCCGGTCGGCGCCGATCGCGCCGAGCGCTCGAGCGCGTGGGTGGTGGCCGCGACCAACCAGGATCTGCACGCCCGGGTTCGCCACGGCAGCTTCCGCGAGGACCTGCTGTACCGACTCGAGGTGGTGCGCGTCGCGATCCCGCCGCTGCGCGAACGCGGCGACGACATCCCGATCCTGACCCGGCACTTCCTCGCCGAGCTGGGCCTGGCCCACAAGCGGTTGTCGCCGGCAGCCGAGCAGGCCATGGCGCGCCACGGCTGGCCGGGCAACGTGCGCGAGCTGCGCCACCGGATCGAGGCCGCGGCGCTGCTCGGCGACGGCGACGTGATCGAGCTCGAGGATCTGGGGCTCGACCTCGAGCCAGCTCCGGCGGCGGCGGCGCCGGCCGCGACACCGGCGCCGAGCTTCGACCTCGGCCTCGACCTCGAAGGCGAGCTGTGGCGGCTGATCTCCGATCGCGGGCTGTCGCTGGCGCAGGCCACCCAGGCCTGCGAAGAGATGATGGTGCGGGCCGCGCTGCGCGCCGAGGGCGACAACCGCACGCGCGCTGCGGCTCGGCTCGGCATCAACGTGCGCACGATCTACAAGAAGATGACGCCCGGCACGCCGTGACCGCGGTCAGCGCCGACCGCTGGTGCGCAACAGCAACGGCTCGGCGCCGGCAGCCAGCGCCGCGGCGCGGTGGCTGGCCGCGAGCTGGCGCACGGTCAGGCGGTAGCGCTCGCCGCGCCCCACCGGCCACGGATCGGCGATCCGCACCTCGGTGCGGTCGTCGCTGCCGTCGCCGACCACGCCGGTGACGACGACGACGTGCAGGCCGGGCGAGGCCTCGCCGATCCACAGCGGGCCCCACGCGGTCAACAGCTCGCGCAGCCGCGCGACGGTCAGCGGCCCGGGCCGCTCGACCGCCAGGCCCCAGGTGCGCGCGAACGCCTCGACGTCGTCAGGCTCGAGGCCGTCGCGGTACTGCTGCCAGCGCCCGGCGGCGCGCGCGACCTCGCCGGGATCGACGCGGACGCACTCGCGCCAGCCGATCAGCATCGCCGCGGCGGCGGCCCAGCAGCTCATGCCGGTCACCTGCGGCACCAGCGGCACCTCATGCCACACGTCGACGGCCGCGGGCGGCGCCTCGACGACGGCCTGATCGATCGCGGCGGCGATGGCCCGGCCCAGGGTCGCGACGTAGGCCGGGGCGCGCAGGCGCTGCTCCTCGGCGGGGTCCGACAGGTGGCTGACCTCGACGTGGGCGGCGGCGACGCGCGGCCCGAGCCGGCGCGGATCGACCACCGCCAGCGGCGCCCGCGCCACGGCGGCGACGGCGTGGCCGCTCGCGCGACCGAGCTCCGCGCCGATGCCAGCGGCCAGCGCGCGCGAGCCGGCGCCGCCGGCGTCGTGCACCCACGTGCTCACGCCCTGCACGTGCGGCTCGGGGTGGTGATCGAAGTGCAGCGACACCAGCGCCGCGGCGTCGGCGGCGGCGGCCAGCGCGGCGCGCGCCGCGGCGGTGCACGGCCGATCCTCGCGGCGCGTGAGCACGGGCTGGTGGCCGCGGCGATCGAGCTCGTCGGCCACCGCGAACGCCAGGTCCAGCGCCGCCGTGGCCTCGCGGTGACCGGTGGGGCCGATCACGCCGGGCGCGCCGCCGTGGCCGGGGTCAACGACGATCGTCGGCACCGTCGACGAGCTCCGTGGTGTCGGTGACGGTCGCGCCCGCCACCTCGAGCGACAGCCGCACCGACCCGCGGCGCTCGGCCAGCGGCAACGTGCGACCGGGGCGGGTGGTGCCGTCGGCGAGCCACCGCGGCTCGCCTCCGGTCGGGACCTCGGCCCACAGCAGCCGATCGTGGATCCGGCGGATGGCCACCGGGCCGAACCGCGCGGCCGCCGGCACCTCGTGGGGCTCGCTGGCGATGGCGTGCCAGCCGTCGCACGCGACCACCCGCACGCGGGCGGCGTGGGCCAGGCGCCACAGCGGCAACGGCACCGCCGCCGCGCACGGGTGGAGCGCCGCGACCGGCACCCAGTCGCCGTGACCACCATCGCTCACCTCGACCGTGAGCGCGATCGGCGCGGCCACCCGCGGTGACGACCAGGTCGCGGTGACGACGCCGTCGGCGTCGGCCAGCGCCAGCGCGGCCTGGGTCGGCGGCTCGTCCCAGCGCGGGATCCGCGCCAGCACTCGATCGTCCTTGCGCAGCTCGAGCGCCGCGGTCTCGGCCACCACCGGCACCAGGGCCGCGAACGCGGTGGGCCCGCCGTCGCGGTGGCCGCGGATCCGCGCGCGGCCGACCTCGCGGCCGGCGGCGTCGAGCGCGATCGCCACGACGCCGGTGTCGAACGGCGCGCCCGAGCCGGCCGCGCGTCGCTCGAGCCGCGCGGGCTCGAGCAGCGTCACGCGATCGTCATCGAGGCGGCCGACCAGCCGGACGCGGTCGCTGGCGGCGAAGCCGCGGCGCGCGCCGTCGCCATCGCGCAGGCGCGCGTGCGCCACGAGCTTGTAGCGGCCGGCGGCGATCGCGACGCCGTCCTCGCCCGTGGGCGCCGCGAGCAGCGCGAGCAGGGTCGCAGGCAGGGCCGGCAGGCTGGTCACGCCGATGCCGCGCGCGGCGTCGGCCGGTGCGGTCACCGACACCGACGCGTCGCCGGGCACCACCGCCAGCCACAGCGCGGCCTCGCGTCCCGGGGTGCGCGCGGCGGCCCGCGCCACCGCTTCGAGCATGCCAGGCAGCCGCGGATCGTCGTCGCCGGTGGGCGCGGCGGCGGTGACCGCCAGCGCGTCCTCGACCCACGGCAGCTCGACCACGTCGAAGTTCAGCCCGAGGCGCCGACCGACGGCGATCAGGCGCGCCGTCAGATCGCCGGCGGCGACCACCTGCTCGCGATCGGCGGCCACCACGCGCGCGACCACCACGACCTGGCGGTCGCCGTCGGCCGCGTCGCTGGCGTCGCCGCCGGGCAGGCCGGCGTCGGGATCGCGCCCGTCGTCGGGATCGTGCGTGTCGATCGGATCAGGCGCGGGGGCCCGCTGGGGCGAGCCGGCCGGCGGCTGGTTGCTGCCGGTGCGCGGCGGCGCCACCGCGATCGGCCAGGCGTCGTCGAGCGCTGGCACCGCCACCTCGACCGCCAGCGGCGGCTCGCGGCGCAGGCACGGATCGTCGGCGAGCTCGCGCAGCACGGCCCGCAAGCGGGCGCGGGCCCGGGCGACGCGATCGCGGCGGGCGCGTTCGACCAGCCCGAGCCACGCCACCGGCGCGGCGAACCGCACTCGCAGCTCGCGCTCGTTGGCGTCGAGCACCTCGGCCACGAGCGGCGCGGCTGGCGGTCGGGCGCCGACCACCGCCCAGTCGTCGGCCGGCCAGCCATTGGCGGCGAACCCGAAGTCGCCGCGCACCACGAGCTCGCCGCCGTCGACGGCGACCTCGTCGATGGCGTCGGCCGTGGCCACCGTCCACACCGGCGCCGGATCGCCGCCGACGGCGCTGTGGCCGAGCTCGCCGGGGCGCAACGAGGTGGCGACCCGCGCCGCGGTCTCGAGCAAGCAGCGCCAGCGCGCGCGCTCGAGCGGATCGCGGGCGTGGCCGCGCAGGTAGACGCGGCTGGCGACGCCGGCGGCGACGATCGGCGGCACGGTGAGGCGCACCAGGTTGTCGTACGCGTCGGCCGGCGCGCCGAACGGCTCCAGCCGCGCCAGCAGCTCGGCCGGGCCGCCCTGCAGCGCCAGGCCGGTGATCACCAGCAGCGCGAAGCGCATGCCGGGCGCGTCGTCGGCCACCATCATGCCGGCAGCGGCGACGACGGCCAGGGCCTGCATGCGGATCAGGCGGGCTGGCGGCGGCGCGGCGTCGTCGGTGTGCTTGCCCAGCGCCGCGGTCGCGACCGCCACCAGCGCGGCGGCCTCGGCGGCGGCGTGCAGCGTGACCCGCATGCGCTCGGCGGCCAACGGATCGCCGGCCAGCACCGCGGTGGCGTCGCGCGCCAGCAGGCGCAGCGTCACCAGGGGCGCGCGGATGACCTCGGCGGCGGCGGCGTTCGACGGGTTGCGGCTGACGGCGTCGCGCAGCCGCGCGTCGAGCTGGGCCCAGCGTTCGGGATCGACGAGGTCGAAGGTCATCGGTGGTGGCTCACTTGGTTGGCCCGGCGGCCGCCGGCGGTGCCTTGGCGCTGGCGGCGGGCGCGGCTGGGGCGGCGGGGGCGGCTGGGGCGGCGGGGGCGGCGGGCGCGGCTGGGGCGGCGGGCGCGGCTGGGGCCGCGGGCGGCTTGGGCGGCTGCGCGGCGCGCTCGCGCTCGCGTCGCTCGGCGGCCTCGCGTGCGGCGCGGGCCTCGGCGGTGTCGTTGGTGGTGGCGGGCGCCGTGCCGGCCGCCAGGTTGCTCAGCGCCGGCGCCGACGGCGTCGACAGGATCGAGCCCTCGGTCACCGACATCGGCACGCGGGCGTTGGCGTCGAGGCGGGCTCGGTGGCTGGCCGACGCCATCCGGTCCAGCGGGACCTGCTCGGTGCGGAACGCCAGGTCCACCGTCGAGCGCAGCCCGGCCCGCGCCGCCAGCTCGTCCTGCGTGCGGGTGTGCTCGGCCTCGACCTTGTTGAAGTTGACGTTGAGGTGCGCGCTGGCGCCCCACATGCCGGTGCCGAACTGCGCCGCGGCGCCGGCGTCGATGCCGAGCTGCTCGCGGCGCGCGCGCTCGCTGTCGACCATGCTGCGGGCGTCGATGCGCATCTCCATCGACGCGTGCAGCCGGCCCTCGTCGACCACGACCCGCTGCAGGCCCATCTGCACCATCGTGGCCAGCACCTGCTGGCGCTCGCGGCCGATGCGGCGCCGGATCAGGGGGGCCATCGCCTCGAGCAGATCGCCGTCGCCGTCGAGGTTGGCCAGCTCGTCGTCGGTGGCCTGCAGCACGGCGCGGAGTTGCGCGTGGTGGCTCGCGAGGTCGGTGCCGTCGGCGACCTGGAGCTGGCCGTCGCTCGCTCGCAGGAAGGGCAGCTTCGCGACCGCCCAGGTCAGGACCTCGGCGTCGCGGATGTTCTCGGCCGTGAACTCCTCCTGGGTGCGGGCCACGGCGTCGAGCATGTCGGCGATCGCGGTGATCTGCTGCAGGTTGGACTGGGTGATGGCCTGGAACACGCCGGTGATCAGCGACTGCACGTAGGTCGGGAAGTCGATCGCCGCGCGCAGATCCTGGAAGGTCTGGCCGGCGGCCTTGGCGGCGGCGAACTCCTGCGCGCTGGCCACCGGCGCGGCGCGGCGGGCGCGCGCGGTCTGGGCCGCGTCGTCGGCCACCAGGTCGGCGCCCATCAGCGCCACCTTGACCATGCGGTTGGCGATGGCGCGCCGCTGCGCCGGCGACGCGGCGGCGAAGCCGGGCGACGGCTCGAGCAGGCCGCGCACCGTGCGGCGCACGGTGGCGTGGAGCTGATCCCGACCGACCGCCGGCGCGTCCATCACCCGCCCTCGACGGCGTAGGCGAGCGCCGCGTGCACCACCGGATCGCCCGCGGTCGGTGCCACGGTGCCGGCGGCGATCGGCGCCGCGTGATCGGCCAGCCACGCGATCAGCGCGTGGCCGGCGGTGGCGCGGGCCACCTCGGCGGCGACGTCGATGCTGCGGCCGAGGAGCTGCGGCGCGTGGCGCGCCACCAGGGTCCACGGCCCGCCGCCGCCGAGCGCGGTCGCGATCTCGGCTTGCTGCAGCACGCCGAGCGCGGCGCGCACCTGGCCGACGATGTCGCGGGCGGCGAACCCGGCGATGCCGGTGGCGCGCGCCGACAGCTCGCCGGCGAGCGCCCGCGCCGCCGCCGCGATCCGCGCCTGCAGGTGCGCGACGCCGTGATCGCGGGGCGCGTGGCCCAGTTCGACGAGCGCGGCGACCAGCGCCGCGAGCTGCGCCGCGACCGTGCCGCCCAGCACCCGCTGGTACAGCGCGCCGCGCTCGCCGGCGGCGAAGTGGTCGGCGCGATCGCGGTGCAGCTCGACCAGCCGCCGGGCGGCGTCGCCGGTGAGGTCCAGCGGCAGCGTGCCCCGGACGACGCCCGCGGCCAGCGCGTCGACCAGCGGCACCAGGCCGGCGGCGTCGACGTGGCGGGCCCACAGGAGCACCGCGGCCACGCCGAGCTCGGCGGGCGATGGCGGCGCAGTCTCGATCGGCGGGAGATCGATCAGGCCCAGCGCGGCGGCGCCGAACCGCCGCAGCGCGGCCGACAGGTGCGCCGCGAGGCGGGCGTCGCAGGCGTCGACGTCGAGCCGCGGTCGGCGGGATGCCGCCGCCGACGTCATCGCCCGGCGCGCTCCTGGACCGCCGACAGCTCGGTCGCGTTGGCCAGCTTCTCGAGCGGGAAGGTCTCGCTCTTGAACTTGACCGTCACGCTGCCGGTGAGCTTGGCCTTGGCCTCGAGGTGGGCGTCGCTCTTGTTCTCGGTGTTGGCGGTGGCGCTCGACACCCGGGTGTTGACGTCGCTGCTCGAGCTCCCCGCGCCGCTGCGCTCGGTGCCCCAGAAGCTGCGCTTGGCCTGGTACTCGTACTGGTGCGAGGCGTCGGCGTGGGTCTGGGTGTCGGTCGAGCCGGCGGTGTCGTTGGTCGACGCGTTCTCGCGGCCCTGCACGTCGAACACCACCGACGCCTTGATCTCGCCCTCGGTCACGACGATGCGGTTGATGCCCATCAGCACCATCGTCCCGAGCTGCTGCTGGCGCATGCGCGCGAGCTGCAGCTGCGCCGCCTCGGCGACCTTGGCCTCGGCCTCGTCGTCGTCGAGATCGATGTCGTCGTCGCCCAGCCCGAACAGCTTGGCCAGGTTGGGCATGGCGTCGTCGCTGACGCCCGGGCGCTGGCGCAGGCGCTTGCCGCTGTCGGTGTCGTCGACCATCAACGCGCCCGGGTGCTGCGACGCCAGGTGCTCGCGACCCTCGTCGACGTTGGAGTTGGCGGCGGCGAAGTCCTTGAGCGTCATCGCCACCGCCTGTAGGTACTTCCCGAACTCGTGCATCTGCTTGATCGTGCTGTTGACGATCGACGTGAACACGCCCTCGATCAGCGAGCCGACGAACTTCGGGAAGTCGACCTGGCGCACCAGGTTGCCGGCGATGCCGGCGACCTGACCCGCGACCTGGCCCTTCATCTGGTTGCCGGCCTGCTGCGGCTGTTGCGCCAGCCGGCCCTGCAGGTCGTCGCGGGCCTGGGTGCTCTGTTGCTGCTGCTTCTCCGCGGCCAGACCCTGGGCCGGGACCGTCGCCAGGCCGTTCGGCCGCTGGCTGGCCTGGTCGCGCCGCGCGGCGGCGGCCAGCCCCGGCGCGCCGCCGTACGGGTGGGTCAGGTACGCCAGCACGTTCACCATCGAGCCGGCCAGCGCCTTGCGATCGGTGGCGGGCATCTGGTGGAACGACGGGGTGGCTTCGAGGATGCCGCGCACGTGGCGGCGCACCGAGTCGAGGTCGGCGCCGTGCAGCTGGGCCAGGGACTGGGCGGTGATCATCGGCGGACTCCGGGTTGGGACGGCGCAGCGGCGACAGGGACGGGCGCAGCGGCGACGGGGGCGGGGGCGGGCGCGGCCGCGGCCGGGGCGCCGGGCGGCGTGGCCGGCTGGGCGCGCGCGTTGAGCAGCGCCAGGCCGCCGGCCGACACCATGCGCTCGAGGGGGAAGGTCTCGCTCTTGAACTTGAGCTGGACGTCGCCCGACAGCTGGGCCTTGACCTCGGCCCGGGCCTCGCTGGTGTCGTCGACCGCGCTCTCGACGGTCGCGACGTGGCTCTGCGAGGTGTGGGCGTAGCCGCCGGCCGCGCCCCACGGCGCCCACGCCGCGGCCACCGCGCCGGCCGAGCTCGCGCTCTTCTGCTGATCGTGCAGCGACGCCGTGGCGTGGCGGCGGGCGGCGTCGTCGGCGCGCATGTCGAAGACCACCTTGGCGTTGATCTGGCCGTTGGTGACCACGATGCGGTTGATGCCCAGGAGCACCATCGTGGCCATCAGCTGCTGCCGCTCGCGCGCCAGCTGCAGCTTGGCGGCCGCCACCAGCGCGGCCTCGCCGTCGTCGCTGTCGAGATCGACCAGGTCGACCTTGTAGGCCTCGGCGATGGCGTCGCCGTTGGCGCCCTCGACCAGCCGCAGCCGCGACGACTCGCCCGAGGTGTCGACCTGCACGGTAGACGGGAACCGGCTCTTGATCTGGTCGCGGGCCGCGCCGTCGGGGATGTTGTCCCGGGCGAAGTCGTCGACCGACTTCGACACCGCGGCCAGCATCTCGGCGTAGGCCTTCATCTGCTCGATCGACGCGTCGACCACCGCCTTGAAGACGCCGTTGACCAGGCCGGCGACGAACGCCGGGAAGTCGATCTTCTTCACCATCTCGCCGAGCTGCTCGACGCCCTCGCGCACCGCCCCGGCCTTGAACTCCTGGCCGACCATGCCCGGCTTGTCGGCCAGGCGCGCCTTGAGATCGTTGATGGGATCTGGCGGCGGCTGGCCGGTGCTCGCTGGCCCGGCGTCGGCGAGCGCGGTGGCGGCCGGCGGCGTCGGCTCGGCGAGCCAGCCCGGGTCGTCGCTCAGGTACGCGCCGATCCGCACCATCGCGTGCGCCAGCGAGCGCTGCGCGTCGGCCGGCAGCGCGCGGTACGCCGGGTTCGGCTCGAGGAGCTGACGCACCTCGGCGCGGACCGTCGCGAGATCGGGGTGGGCGGGCATCGGGGCTCAGCGCATCGGCGGCGCGGCCGGCGCGGGCGCGGCCGGCGGTGGGGCGGGTGGGGCCGCGGGGGTGGGCGCGGCCGCGGCAGGCGGCGTGGCCCGGGCGCCCGACTGCGCGGTGTTCAGGTGCAGCAGCTGCTCGCTCGTCATCATCTTCTCGAGCGGGAAGGTCTCGCTCTTGAAGTTGAGGCTGACCTCGCCGGTCAGCTTGGCTTTGGCGTCGATCTCGGCGGTCGACTGCGCGGTGGTGGTCGACACCTGGATCGGCACCGGGGTCTCGAAGTGCCCCTTCACGTACTGATCGGCCATGCCGAACTCGAAGTCGCGCACCTTCTTCTGCGAGGTGTCGTACTCGTCGCGCTGGCCCTGGCGATCCAGCTTGTCGTGGGCCTTCACGTCGAACACGATCTTGGCGTTGATGCGGCCGTCGGTGACGATGATACGGTTGATGCCCATCAGGATCGTCGTGGCCAGCAGCTGCTGGCGGCCGCGCGCGATCTCGGTGCGGGCGGCGACCACCAGCCGATCGACGGTCTCCTCGTCGAGGTCCTCGACCGGCGCGGTGCCGAGGTCCTGGCCGAAGCTGGGCATCTCGCTGTCGTCGAAGTCGTCCTTGACCTTGAGCTGGTCGCCGACGAGGTCGAAGACGTTGGGGTACTTCTGCGCCAGGTGGCGGCGGCCCTCGCCGAGCTCGACCTTCTGCTCGGCGAAGTCGTTGATCGACATCGCCACCGAGTTGACCAGGTCGCCGTAGGCCTTCATCTGCTGGATCGACGCGTCGACCACCGCGTTGAACGTGCCCTTGACCAGGCTCGACACGAAGGCCGGGAAGTTGACCTCGTTGACCATGCGGCCGGTCTGGGTCACGGCCTGGGACACGCCCTCGGCCGCGAACCGCTCGTCGGGGCGCCACGGCGCGGTCGGCTGCGACGGGTCGGGCCCGGCCGCGGCCGGCGGGGTGGCCGCCGGCGCGCCGGGTAGCGGGAACGGCAGCGGCTCGTCGGCGAGGCCGAGCGCGTAGGGATCGCGGTGCGCGCGCGGGCGCCCGAGCGGCGCCGCCAGCTCGCGATCGACCAGCTGGGTGGCGACCGCGGTGGTGCTGGCGACGATCTGCGCGCGCTCGCGCGGCGCCAACGACGCCAGCGCCGGGCTGTCGGCCAGCATGGACTGCACCTCGCGCGCGATCACCGCGGACTGAGCACTGGACAGCGGCATGGGACCTCCGATCAGGGATAGGCGTAGGGGTCGAGGCCGGCGTCGGCGCTGGGCCGGCTGCGGCTCGAGGTCTGCTCGTACCCCGACGGCCGGAAGTACAGGGTCAGGCGTGCGCCGGTCGCCGGCGTCACCCGCACCGACAGCACGCTCATGTCGCCGGCCGAGCGGGCGCCGTCGGGCGCCATCGCCGCCAGCCACTGCTCGAGCGCGCGCTGCGAGTCGGGGCGCTGCTGCAGGTGCATCTGGATCAGGCCGTGCATCTCGCGCGGCGGATCGGGGATGCCGGGCAGCAGGATCTCGAGCTTCATCTCGATGCCGCGGCCGGTGTCGCGCAGCGCGACCACCACCGACCCGTCGGGCAAGACGAAGCGGCCGCCCAGGATCAGCCCGACCGCGGTCAGCATGCCGGGCAGCTGGTGGCCGACGCCGATCTGGTTCATCAGCGGCTCGAGGTCGAGCAGCCGCAGATCGCCCTGATGGAAGAAGTAGACGCGCTGGCCGCCCTGGCTGCGGCTGCACGCGACCGACGAGAAGATCGGCACCAGGCCCGGCAGGCAGGCCTGGGCCACGCGGCACACGTGGCGCAAGGTCGGCGGCAGGTCGTCGAGGCCGCCGTCGGCGAGCTCGTAGTAGACCTTGCACTCCTGCATGCCGTCCTTGTCGAAGGCGGCGCCGAACCACGCGCCGAAGCGCGCGCCGCCCGACAGCCGGCTGCCGCGGTGCGGCTCGGAGCGCTCGTCGAACCAGCGCAGCGCGGCGTTGCCGAACTGGCCGGCGATCATGCGGCGGGCCTCGCGGCTGACCTCGTGGACGCGGCCGTGCGGCGTGGCCATCGGGCCCAGCGGCTCCATGTCCAGGCGCAGCGACCCGCGCGCGGTCTCGGAGAACGAGTGCTCGATCGGCAGGTGGCCGGGCAGGAGCGCGTTCTTGCCGTAGCGCGGATCGCCGGGCGGCAGATCGAACGTGCGATCGATCAGGCCGCCGATGTAGTCGACCGGGTTCTTGGTGCCGAGACGACGCGACGCCGCGGCGAGGCGGTGGCGGGCGATCCCGGCGAGCGTGGCGGGCATGGTCGCCTCCTCAGTTCTGCGGGGTGATCGGCAGGTTGACGCGGCTCATGGCGTCGCGCAGCGCGTCGGACGCGGCGCCCGACGGCAACGCGAAGTCGGGGATGGTGCGCTGGCTCTGCAGCGACACCGGCTCCGAGTACTTCTCGACGGCCTGGTCCGGGGTGCCGGTCACCGACAGCCAGCGCTCGACGTGCGAGATCAGCGTGTCGTCGATCAGCAGGTCGCGGATCGGCCCGATCAGCATCGGCGAGCTGTCAGCCAGCCACTGCACCACCTTGGCGCCCGACTGCGCCATCGTGCGCTGGCGGACGCCGTTGACCGCGCCGCCCAGGTACATGTTGCTGACGCGCTCGACCAGCTGCCAGACGTCGCGCACGCCGTACGCGGCCAGCACGTCGGGGAACGACAGCGTGTCCTTGATGCTCTTGATCAGGCTCTGCAGCTCGACCGCGGCGAAGTGGGCCATGCCGTAGCCGTGCAGCGACAGGTTGACCGCCAGGTCGCGGGCGCTCTTGAACACCTGCTCCTTGGACACCATCCGCCGCTCGGTCGACTTGAGCTCGCGGCCGTACAGGCTGACCGCCGACAGGAACCGGAACCACAGGTCGTTGAACTCGCGGTTGGGCATGGCCTCGTCGACCGAGCCCTGGGCCACGCCGAACGACCGCGCGTACAGCCCGCGGCGCTCGAACTCGTTGATCCGGGTCTGGGCGTCGCGGTGGTAGCGGTACAGCGGGTCGCCGGCGCTCGAGCGCTTGATCGGCAGCGCGCCGTTCATGAACTGCTCGACCACCTTGTCCATGACCGCGAACAGCTTGAGCTCCTCGAGCATCGCCGCGAAGTAGATCGCCGACAGCGCCGTCACGTTGTCGCCGATGATGTCGGCCTCGGTGCCGGCCTCGAGATCGGGCAGGTCGATGTCGATCGACGACTGCCGGCCCTCGGTGGCGCCCGACAGGCTCTCCGACAGCGCGCGCGAGAAGCGGACGCCGAACTGCGAGTCGCCGGGCCTGACCTTCTCGGCCACCAGCCGGCGGCCGATCGCGGCCAGCTGGCGGGCGTAGAACTTCGAGTCGGCGCCGGCCTTGGACCGCTCGCGCAGCTCGCCGTGGACCCGATCGAACAGGTCGGGGTAGGTGTTGTACTCGGCGAGGGCGCGGGTCAGCGCGTTCTTGAACGGCGCGGCGACCTTGGCCTCCTTGGTCTCGTCGCCGGCCGCCTCGTCGAGCATCTCCGGCTGCTTGCCGTTGAGCGGATCGAGCTGCGAGTCGGCCAAGAGCAGGCCGGCCACGGCCAGGAACCGGGCCCGCTCGCTGTCGGTCAGGCCGGCGATGGCGTCGTCGAGCTTGAGCCCCTCCTGCTCGTTGGCCGGGTTGCCGGCGAAGTCGGCCTTGATCTCGACCAGGTGGGTCTGCTTGATCAGGAACCAGCGCACCGCCAGGAAGAACGCCTTGCGGGTCTCGTTGATCCGCTTGGCGTTGTCGTGCTCGCGCAGCGCCTGCTGGTAGGCGACCTCGCCGCGCTGATCGCGCAGCTTCTTGTCAGGTTCCGGCGGGATCTTCTCGTAGTTGACGATGTCGAGCACAACTTCGCAGCCCATGGCTTCCTCCTAGATGAGTTGGGGACGGTCGGCTCCGCGACCGAGGTGGGACGCGGTCGATCCACGCGGATCGCCCGACAGGTCTCCATCCTCATCGTCGAAGTCCTGTTTCAGTTGCCGGACCACGGCGAGCGCCGCGGCGAGATCGAGGGTGCCGGCGCCGCCGCCGCGGCCGTCGACGCCGCTGGCCCACGGCCGTGCGGTGCGCACCAGCAGGTCGCGGATGGCGTGCGGCGACAGCGGCTGCAGCCGGCGGGTGGCGGCGGCCAGCAGCAGCGCGGCGGCGCCGGCCACGAACGGGGCCGCGAACGACGTGCCGTTGTACACCGCGAGGCCGGTCAGCGCCGCGGCGCGGACGTCGACGCCGGGCGCCGACACCGCGACGTGCGGGCCGCGGGTCGAGAACGGCGCTGGCCGGCCAGCGCGGTCGATCGCGCCGACCGCGATCACGCCCGGCAGCGCCGCCGGCAAGTAGCGCACGTCGTCGCCGCTGTTGCCCGACGCGGCCACCAGCACGCAGCCGCGCGCCAGCGCATACTCGACCACCTCGGCGTGCGGCACCGGATCGTCGGGCCCGAGCGCCGACTCGGGCGTGCCGAACGACAGGTTCAGCACCCGCGCGCCGAGATCGACCGCCAGCTTCACCGCCACGTCGATGTCGGGCAGCGTGCCGATCGCCGTCGGGCGCGGGCGCCCGGCGAGCTGCGCCGCGGCCAGCGCCCGCATCGGCAGCACCTGGGCGTCGCCGGCCACGCCGGCCGCCATGGCCAGGCCGCGGGCCGCCAGCAGGCTGGCGCAGGCCGTGCCGTGGCCGAGCTGATCGACCGGCCAGCGATCGCGGTGCGCGTGATCGCCGAGCAGGCGCACGTCGCGCGACACGTCGGCCTGCGGTAGATCGACCAGATCGGCGCCGGCCCGGCACCGGCCGCGCAGCTCGGGGTGATCGAGCACGACGCCGCTGTCGATGACCGCGATGATGATCGCCGGGTCGCCGGCCTCGAGCGCCAGCGCCGCGGCGCTGCCGACCCACGCGTGGCCCCAGTCGTCGATCGTGGCCGGATCGACCGGCGTCGTCGGCGGCGGCGCGGCGAACGGACAGTCGGTCAAGTACACCGGCGACGCGACCTCGACCGCGTCGAGCTCGGCCAGCGCCGCGACGAGGTCGTGGATCGGCGTGTCGGGCGCGACGTCGATGCGCACGGTGCGCGCCAGGCCCAGGCGCAGCTCGTCGTCGTCCCAGCCCAGGTGCCGGCTGCCGATCGTGGTGACGTTGCGCGCGGCATGGAACGGCCGGGTCACGCGCATGGCCGGCGAGCGGCGGCTGACCACGCGGTCGATGCGATCGTGATCGAGCCCGAGCGCCGGCAACGTCGCGCCCAGGGCGACGTCGCCGCCGTGCGGCACGTGCGGTAGCTCGGCGCGGGTGCGCACCAGCACCCGGCCCCGACACGCGTGGCGGGTGTCGTCGGGGCGCCACGGCCGCTGCGGCGCGCGGATGATCACGGCTTGGCCTCCCGCGGCGGCGGCGCCGGCATCCGGAAGAACCCGGTGGCGCGGTCGCCGTTGGTCATCACCTCGATGGCGCCGCTCGAGTGGTGCTCGAGCGGCCGCACCAGCAGCTGGTGCGGGCGAGCCTCGACCACCTCGACCGCCTCGCCGGCCAGCCGGACCTCGGTGTTGATGCCGTCGTGCAGGTTGGCGCCGCGGATCCGCAGCAGCGTCTCGGCGCCGTGCTGCACGACCTCCTGGGCCGACACCGACGGGCGCGCCGAGGCCCGCAGCGCCGCCTCGAGCTTGGACACCGGGATCGCCGCGACCTCGCCGACGCCGTCGAGCCGTTGGGCGTCGGTCGGCGCCAGCCGGCGCAGCTGGCCGACGGTGCGCACGCCCAGCCGGCGCAGGCGCAGCTTCTCGTCGTCCGTGAAGTCGGCGGCGGTGCCGATCGTGTCGATCGAGCGGGCGTCGGTCTCGTCGAGGATCGAGTAGCTGTTCTCCTCGATCATCGGCTTGGTGATGGTGGTGAACTCGAGGTTGACCGTCGACGCGCCGGCCTCGTTGGGGCCGGCGGTGCGCCACAGGATCTGGCCGCTGCTGACGTCGAGGTCGACGAACACCTGCAGCGCGATCTTGAAGTCGCGCAGCGCCCAGGTCAGGTTGCGCCCGGTGCGGGCCTTGAGCGCGAGCGCGTCCTGGGCCCGATCGAGCTGCTCGGCGATGGCCTGCAGGAACTCGTCGGCCGGGACCCCGCGGCCGGCGCTGGTGCGCGCCGGGTTCACGCCGGCCTCGCGACGAAGCCCAGCGCCAGGACGCCGTGCGGTTGGTCGAAGCCGGTGCGCAGCCGGCCGCGCGGCGCGGTCGCGTGCAGCCGACCGTCGGCGCCGAGCCGCGACTCGATCGGCAGCGCCACCTCGAGCTGATCGATGATCAGCCCGAGCTCGGCGGTGCCGTGCTCGACCGGCAGCTCGCCGATCACCGACAGCACCAGCGCGTCGAGCGGGATCATGTGCGGTCCTCGCCGGGCGCGGGCGCGGCCGGGGCCGCCGGCTCGTCGGTGCGCCAGCGCGCGTGGCGGTTGAGCAGCTGGATCGCCGCGGAATCGGCGAAGCGCTCGAGCGGAAAGGTCTCGGTGCGGAACGAGATCTTGACCTCGCCGGTCAGGTTGGCCTTCATGGCCGACTCGCTCTGGGTGTTGGCCTTCGCGGTCGACACCGCCAGCTGCGGCATCATCGCCTGGCCGCGGCCGGCGATGCCCTGGCCGGCCTGGGCCGCGGTCATCTCGGCGTCGGTGGCGTCGCGCGCGTTGGCGGTGAACTGCACCTTGGCGCGGATCACGCCGTCGTTGACGACGATGCGGTTGATGCCCATCAACACCATCGACGCTAGCGACTGCATCCGCTCCTCGGCCACCCGCCGCCGGCCGGCCGCCACCAGCGGCCCGGCCGCCAGCTCGGGCGACAGCGGCTCGTCGCCGAGGTCGTAGTCGGCCAGCCAGCGCGGCGTGCTGCCGACCGCGTCGGGCGCGACCTCGAGCCGCGACGGCGCCCGGCTGCCGGCCGGCGCCGCGACGTGGCGCAGCTCGCGGTGCTTGCCGGCCAGCGCCGCGCGCACCTGATCGTCGGTGACGTTGTCGGCGGCGAACTCGTCGGCGGTGCGCGACAGGCTGGCCACGAGCTGGGCGTACTCGCGGAGCTGCTGCACGGTGGCGTCGACGATGGCCTGGAAGGTGCCGGTCACCAGCCCGGCGACGAAGCCGGGGAAGCCGACGGCGTCGACCGCGGCGCCGACCTGGGCGAACTGCTGGAAGGTGCTGGGCCGGCCGCCGGCGGGTGCGGCCGGCGCGGCCGGCGCGCTGGCGCGGCCACCGCTCGATGGCGCCGTCGTGGGGCCGGCCAGGTCGCGCTGCAGATCGGCGGGCGTGGCCTGGGCCAGCGCGTACGGATCGCCGAGCCGCGGCTGGCCGCGCAGCACGCGCTCGATGTGCTCGAGGTCGCCGAGCATGGCCCGCTGCTCGGGGCTGCCGCCGCCGCGCGCGGCCAGGCCGTCGCGCAGCCGGCGGGTCGCGGCCAACGCTTGGTGCGCGCGCTCGGTCACCGCGGGGCCTCGGGTTCGGCCGGCACGCTGGCCAGCGCCGGGTCGTCGCGCAGCGCGCGCAGGCGCTGTGCGGTGATGCGCCAGATGCGCGAGGTCGAGGTCGTGGCCTGGCGCTCGGCGTCCGCGATCAGCGCCGCGATGATCGCGTCCTCCCCGGCCACCGCGATCGGCGCGCCGGGGGTGGCCCGCAGCGCGCGCATCAACGCGGCGTGGGTGAGGGGGCCGAAGCGGCCGTCGACGGCGACGCCGGCGTCGCGCTGGAACGACGCCAGGTCGGCGTGGCCGAGGTGGGCCAGCGCGGTGCGCAGGTGATCCTGGCTGCGGATCGGGCCGGCGGTGCGCAGGATCCAGCGCAGCGCGCCGCCGCCGCCCATGTGGATGGCGCGGTCGACGAAGGCCGCGTGCCCGCGCGCGGTGGTCAGGCCGATGGCCGCGATCACGTCGAGGTACGGCGCGTAGTAGCGACGATCGGCGGCCTCGCGCTGCGCCTCCTGGAACGCGGTCACCGCGCCGGCCTCGGCGAACGCGCGCAGCCACGGCTCGCGCCACAGCTCGACCGGCTCGCCACCAGGCGGCGGCGCGATCGGCGCCAGGCGCGCGTCCTCGCTGGGGTCGTTGGTGACGCGCAGCAGGTGGCCGGCCGGCAGCGCGCGCGGATCGGCGTCGGCGGCCGCCGCGTGGTGGGCGCCGAAGCAGCGCGCGAACGCCGCCGGATCGCGGCGGTTGCACACGCCGAGCACGAAGCCGAGGCCGCCGTAGCGCTGCGCGAACTGGATCAGGCCCCACGACAGGCCGACGTGCTTGCGCTGGTAGAACTCGGGCAGCGACGGATCGCTCCACTCGCGATCGGCGTTGATCGCGGCGTAGCCGGCGCCGCCGCTCTCGGCGATGGCGACGCGGTGGACGATGCGCAGCCGCTGGCGCGGATCGCCGGGGTCGAAGGCGTCGACCGCGAGGCCCTGCGCGGTCGCCGGCAGCGGCTCGTCGCCGACCAGCTCGTCGCTGAAGTCGGCGAAGCGCGCCGGTCCGTCGCCGGCGGCCACCGGCGCGGCTGGGGCCGGCGCCGGCGCCGGGGCCGGATCGCCGCCGAACGCGCGGTAGCGGCCGCCAAGGCGCCGCACCAGATCGGGCACGTCCTCGTAGCCGTCGGCGTCGTCGTCGAGATCGACGTCGTCGTCACGCCAGCGCGCGGGCGCGGCCGAGCCGTAGCGCTCGTGGTGCGCGGCGCGGACGGCGCCGCCGTAGCGCGCGGCCGGGACCGGTCGGCCCAGGCTGGCGGCCGGCTGGGTCCAGCAGTCGGCGACCAGCGGCGCGTCGGTCGGCGGCGGCGACGCGCCCGCGTCGTTGGGGCCGCCCAGGCGGCGCGCGCCCAGGCGCGCGGGGCCGTGGCGCGGCACGGTGGCTGCGTCTTCGTAGCCGGGCAGATCATCGGCGACGCGGAGCGGCGGCGCCCCACCGGCGCGACCGTAGGCAGCGGCGTCCTCCCAGCCGTCGGGCTCGCCGCCGGCGACGGCCGCCGGCTGATCCCACAGCCCGACGTCGAAGCCGTCGTCGTAGGCGAACGCCGCGGCGGGGACCGGCGCGGCGGCCGGCGCGGGGGCCGCTGCACCCAGGCGCGGTGCGGCGGCCGCGACCACCGCGTCGCCGGCCCACACCAGCGGCTCGCTGGCGCCGCCGTAGCGCGCGTCGGCGACCTCGACCCGGCCGCGATCGAGCGTGCGCCCGGTGAAGTCGGCGCCGATCTGGATCGACGGCACCTCGCCGAGCCGCTCGGTCGACAGCGTCAGCACCGGATCCTGCGCGTGCGGGCCACGGAAGGCGGCCATCGCGTAGTACAGCCGCTGGGCGCCGGCGAAGCGCCGCAGCTGCTGCGGCGGGATCATGTACGTGGCCTGGCCGGCCGGCGCGCGCAGGAAGCCGCCGACCCGGCTGGTGGCGAAGTTGTGGTTGGTGCGGCGGTGGCGCTGGTCGCCACGGAACAGCGCCGGGTCGGTCGCGCACGCGACCTCGAAGTACCGATCGGGCGGCGCGCTCACGACGAACGACGCGACGGGGAATCGATCGGAGATGCGTTCGCGGATGGGCGTGATGCGGAGCATGCGGTCCTCGACGAGGTTCCACCGGGACCGGTTGCACGGCCGATGCCATGGGCCGCGGCCGCGCTGGGTGGCGCTGGCGCGGTCGGCGCGCGGTCGCCGTGCCCGCGCGGGCGCGGTCGTGATCGCGCCACCGTGCCCGAACGATCACGCCGCGGCGCGCGGCGCGCGCGCGGCCGCGGCGCCGCGCTGGCACGGCGCGTGCTGCGTCGCCGGCCATGACGCGCATCGTGATCGACCCGGGACACGGCGGCACCAACGACCACGGCAAGTCGACGGCCTACGGCGCGCGCGGCCCGGGCGGCACGCTCGAGAAGCACGTCACGCTCGAGGTCGCCCGCCAGGTGGTGGCGCGGCTCGGTGGCGACGCGACGCTCACCCGCAACGCCGATCGCAACCTGTCGCTCAAGGAGCGCGCGGCCCAGGCCAGCGGCGCCGACGTGTTCGTGTCGCTGCACGCCGACCGCGGCGGCCGCGATCGGCTCGGGCCTGAGACCTGGGTCCACCCGGCGGCCGGCGCGGGCTCGCGGGCGCTGGCCGCCAGCGTGCAGCAGGCGCTCGTCGGCGGGCCGCGGCTGGGCGCGCCGGAACCGCTGGCCGCCGACCTCGCGGTGATCAACCCGGCGGTGATCGGTGCCCGCACCGACGCCTGCCTGGTCGAGCTCGACGACCTGCCCGATCCCGGCGGCGAGCGTCGGCTGCGCGACGCCGGCCATCGCGCGCGCCTCGGCGCGGCCATCGCCGACGCGATCCGCCAGCACGTGGGCCGCGGCGGTGCGTACGGCGACGGTCAGAGCTTCGACCGACGCTACGTGGTGCCGCTGATCCCGCAGCCGACCGGCATGTCGTGCTGGGCGGCGTCGGCGGCCATGCTGGTGTCGTGGCGCGAGCAGATGTCGCGGGTCGACGCCGCCGACATCGCGCGCGGCGCCGGGCAGTGGGCCGCGTACGCCGCCGGCCTCAACCCGGCCCGCGTCGGCGACCTCGCGACCGCGTGGCAGCTCACCGCCGAGGCGCCGCAGTCGTATACCGTCGACGGCCTGCGCGACCTGCTCGAGCGCATGGGGCCGCTGTGGATCGGCGAGGCGGTGCCGGGCCTGCACGCGGTGGTGCTGGCCGGCATCTCCGGCGACGGCACGCCCGACGGCACGACGGTGTCGATCGTCGATCCGTGGCCGGTCGGCGTCGGCGCCACCTACAGCTGGCCGTTTCGCCGCTTCGTGCAGGCGTACGAGGCCGCCGCCAGCCGCCCCGCGGTCAACATCCAGGTCCTGCACAACGGCGGGGCCGGGCCGGTCGGGCGTTTCGGCGGCCGACGCCTGGGCCGGGCCGCCAGCCGTGCGCTCGACGCCAGCGCGTTCGACGACGTCGCCGACCTCGACTACGACCGCCGCAAGGACACCCGCGCGGTCTCGACCAAGGCCGCGGCCAAGGCGGTCGTGGCGCGCCTGCGGGCGTGGTCGGGCGCGAGCCCGTGGCAGCACCTCGATCAGGCCACGGTGTGCGCGCGGCTCGACGAGCTGATCGACGACCCCCAGCGGTTCCAGCAGGGCGCGACGCCGCTGTGCGGGCCGGCGTCGTTCTACAGCGTCTGGACGTTGCGCGATCCGGTGGCGTTCGCCGAGCACGCGGCCAGCTTGTTCATGACCGGCCGCGCCGCCATCGGCGCCAGCTACGGCGTGACGCCCGGGCGCTCGTTGCTCGCCCGCGACTACGGCGCGGTGCGCGCGGTCGCCAACGGCCTGCCGCCCCAGGCCGACTGGATGTTGATGGGCGCGATCCGCAACACCGAGGACGACGTGTTCGTGTGGGACGGCTCCGAGACCGGCGACACGGTGTCGGGCATCACGTTCCCGTCGGAGATCGAGCGCTGGCTGAACGCCACCGGCCTGTACGCGCAGGTCGACAACCGGATCGGCACCGGCCTGGCGCCGCTGTCGTCCAAGGGCTTCAACGCCGCGCTCGCGCTGACCCCGACCAACGGCACCGACATCATCTGCCTGGTGCAGAGCAACCCGTTCGTCAACATGGGGTCGGGGCGCACGCCGTGGTACGCGGCCGGCTTCCCCAGCCACTACGTGGTGCTGACCGGGCCGGTGATCCACAACACCGCGCGGTCGTCGCCCGACGGTAGCCCGATGCGGATCACGGTCGTCAACAACGGCCCCGATCAGTCGGTGTCGCTGCCGTGCTGGTGCTACGGCCGCGAGCGCCCCGACTGCTACGCGCCCAGCATGAGCGAGTTCGCCAGCAACTACTACGGCGCCATCGTCGCCCGGCTGCGCTGATCGCGCGGCCATGGCCGGGCGGTCAGGCGCCGTGCCCGGCCGGGCGCGCGTCGACGCGCGGGCAGCGGCTTGCGGCTGGCACGCCGCCTGCTGCTACGGCGGTCATGCCTCGCATCGTCATCGATCCCGGCCACGGTGGTGACCACGACCACGGCAGGTCCAGCGCGCTCGGCGCGCGCGGCGCCGGCGGCCTCCTCGAGAAGCACGTCACGCTCGACGTCGCCCGCCACGTGGTGGCCGGGCTGGGCGGCGGCGCGACCTTGACCCGCAGCGGCGATCGCAACCTGTCGCTGCGCGAGCGCGCCGGGCAGGCCAGCGGCGCCGACGTGTTCGTCTCGATCCACGCCAACCAGGGGCCGCCCGCCGCGCGCGGCGCCGAGACCTGGATCCACCCCGACGCCGCCGGCGGCTCGCGCGCCCTGGCGGCGTCGATCCAGGGCGCGCTCGAACGGCTCGACGGTCGCTACGGCGGCGGCGACGCCCGGGCCGCGGCGATGGCGGTGCTGGCGCCGGCGGTGATCGGCCGCCGCACCGACGCCTGCCTGGTCGAGGTCGACTACCTGACCAACCCCGACGGCGCGGCGCGCCTGGGCGACCCCGCGCAGCGCCAGGTCATCGGCCACGCCATCGCCGCCGCGATCCGCGCCCACGTCGATCGCCGCTACGGCGACGGCGAGCCCGACGTCGAGCCCGGCATCGATGGGCCGATCCCCGACGACGCGGTGGCCGACGGCGAGGCGGTGGCGATGGCGCTGCAGGCGGTGCCGCCGGAGTACAGCGGCGCCCGCCGCTACGTCGAGGCCCGGGCCGGTCACTTCCGGGTGCCGGCGACGCCGCGCACGATCGACCGCATCGTCATCCACATCACCGACGGCACCTCGACCAACGGCACCGTCGGCTGGTTCCGCTCGGCCAGCAACACCCAGCGCACCAGCGCGCACTACGTCATCGGCCAGGACGGCGAGGTGGTCCAGATGGTCCGCCACGCCAACATCGCCCACCACGCCACCACCGCCAACCGGCGCTCGATCGGCATCGAGCACGTGGCGCTGTCGCCGGCGGAGTCGCGCCGGCTGCGCGCCCGCGGCCGCAACGTCGCGGCGCTGCTGCCGACCGAGGAGCAGTACCGGGCGTCGGCGCGGCTGGTGGCGTGGCTGTGCTGCGAGTTCGCCATCCCGGTCGATCGTGAGCACATCATCGGCCACAGCGAGGCGGCGCAGACCACCCACAGCGACTGTCCGAACTCGGTGTGGGACTGGGACGCGTACATGGGCTACGTGCGCGAGTACTACCGCTGCGAGCGCATGGGCGACTACCCGACGCCGCCGCCGTCGAACCAAGCGATCGGCGCCCGGCGGGCCCGCGGCTACGGCGACGCCGCGCCGTCCTTCGTCGACGGCTGCTGGTCGGCCGCGACCCAGCGGGCGGCCTTCGCCGGGCGCATCGGCGGCGAGATCAATCCGTTCGCGGTGGTGGTCCACACCACCGACATGACGCCCGAGACCTTCGATGGCCTGTTGCACCGGTGGACGACCGAGAAGGGGGATGGGACCTGCGCGCACTTTCTGATCGGCCGCGACGCGACGGCGGGGGTCGTGCAGCTGGCGCCGATCACTCGCAACGCGAACCACGCGGGCGGCCCCGGCCACGGCAACTTCGTCGCGGGCGACCAGACCTGGCACCCGAACCTGGTCTCGGTGGGCATCGAGCTGCACTGCGCAGGCGGGGTGCACCTGGTCGACGGGCGGTGGCGGCTCATCGAAGACGGGCGCCCGACCGGCTTGCCGATCCCAGAGGCCGACGTGATCCGCGATCCACAGCGGCCGGGGCGCGCCTGGCACAAGGTCACGGAGTACCAGTACAACCAGCTCCAGCAGCTCCTCGCCGACCTGGAGCTGGTGCTGGCGCCGCTGCCCGACGGCTGCGTCGCGCGCTCGGTCGACGAGCCGGCGCGGTATGCCCGCTTCGCGACCGGTCGTGTCGTCGCGCACGCGTCGCTCGACTGGCATGATCGCGCCGATCCGTGGCCGCCGACCTGCGACTGGCTGCGGGCGATCCTGGCCGCGCGCCCGCCGCGCTTCTGAACCACGCCACCGCGGTTGGCGGCGTGCGCGGCGCGGGCCGCGAGCTACTCGGTGGGGCGCCCGGCCCCAAAGCGCTCGTCGACGCCGAAGAAGCACTGCTGCGCCAGCATCGCGTACGACGACGCGTTGTGGATGGCGTCGGAGGTAGCCTGGGTCGCGTAGCCCGGGGCGTGCTCGTAGACGTGCGTGGCGGCAGTGCCCGAGGCGCTGTCGACGATGTGTACCGACTCGTGGGCCGCCATCGCTGCCTGACACATCGGGCCGAAGTTCAGGAAGTTCGGCGTGTACGTCACGGTGCCGCCGGCCGCGTACGCGGGCGGCACGGTGGCGGCGGTCCAGCCGGCGGTGGGGTGGTCCGCCATCGCGCCCGCGTGCGAGCGGTACTGGTAGCGCGCCGGCATCGCGTCGAGGACGGCGGCCAGATCGTCAAAGGTCTTGCGGATCGTCGCTAGCACCGCCGGCCAGCCGCTCTTGAAGTGCGCGGTCAGGCCGACCATCACCGGCGACGTCGCCGCCGCGGTACCGGCCGCGACCTTGGCCAGCTCGGTCTGCGCCGCCGTCACCCAGCGCCGGGCCACCAGCGTGGCCGCGCCGGCCTGCAGCAGCTCGGCGACGCCCGGCCAGTTGTCGCTGATCGACCGCGCCGGGCCGGGGCTGTCGGTGGCGAACTCGTAGTGGCAGTACTGCGCGCCCTTGAAGAAGTAGCCCTTGCCGGCGTAGCTCCCCTGGCCGCGCAGCGCCGCGTCGACGCCGCTGGCCATCGGCGCCGGCAGGCTCCACGCCGACAGCGACGCGGGGCCGAGGTCGGCGGCGTCGCTGGGCCAGTCGTAGCGGCAGTACTGCGTGCCCTTGAAGAAGTAGCCCTTGCCGGCGTACGGCCCGTCGCCGTTGAGCGCGGCGTCGATGCCGGTATCGAACGGGCTCGGGAGGTGCCACGCCGCGGTCGACGTCGGTGCCTTGTCGAGCGTGTCGGTGGCCCAGTCGTAGCGGCAGTACTGCGCGCCCTTCCAGAAGTAGACCTTGCCGGCGTACGCGGCCTGGCCCTCGAGGACCCCGTCGACGCCGGCGGCGAACGAGCCGGTCAAGCTCCACGGCGCCAGCGAGCGCGGGCCCAGATCGACCCGATCGGTGGTCCAGTCGTAGCGGACGTAGGCGCCGTCGAGGAAGAAGTACGACTTGCCGGCGTAGGCGCCGCCGCCGTCGAGGGCCGCGTCGATGTAGCGAGTGCGGACTGGCATGGTCACGGCCGCAGCACGGGCCGTGCCATGGCACCGTCGTCACCCGACGCTGCCACGCCGTCCGGCGTCTGGCCAGGTGACCGCGGTGTGCCCACACGGCCACGGCCGCGCGCGTTCCGGGTGGGGGCCGCGCCTGTCACGCCGGCGGCGCCGTGCGAGCGCTCTCGCTTGCGTGGTCACGCCGGCGCTACCGTGCGAGCGCTCTCGCGCTGCGCTGCGTGGTCACGTCGGCGGCGCCGTGCGAGCGCGCTCGCGCTTCCGGTGGCTCTCGCGAACCACTCTGGGTGCGTGCTGGCAGGAACCTCCGCCAACGCTCTCGCGTTTCGGGTGGGGGCCCCACGTCTTGTGGGGGAGGGGCTTTGCGAAAGCCCCTCACGGAATAACCGTGGGGGAGGGTTTTTGCGAAAAACCCTCTCTGTATCACAGCCCGAGCTTGTCGAGCTTCTTGTGCAGGCCCTCGCGGGTGATGCCGAGCGTCACCGCGGTGCGGGTCTTGTTGCCGTTGTGATCGCGCAGCGCCTCGGCGATCAGCCAGCGCTCGACCTGCTCCATCATCTCCTTGAGCGTGCCCTTCTTGGGCAGCGCCTTGGTGATGGTGCCCTCGATCTTGCGCAGCCGCGGCGACAGATCGGTGGCCTCGATCGGCTGGCCCGGCTCGGCCTGGATCACGACGCGCTGGATCTCGTTCTCGAGCTCGCGGATGTTGCCCGGCCAGCCGTAGTTGGTCAGCGCGTCGAGCGCCTCGGGGGTGAAGCCGGGCAGCTCGAGGCGGTACTCCTCGGCGTAGCGGACCAGGAAGTGGCGGGCCAGCGCCGGCACGTCCTCCTTGCGCTCGCGCAGCGGCGGCAGGCGGATCGGGAACACCATCAGCCGGTAGTACAGATCCTGGCGGAAGCGGCCCTTCTCGACCTCGGCGGCGAGGTCGCGGTTGGTCGCGCACAGGATGCGGACGTCGACCTGCTTCTCGCTGGTGGCGCCGACCGGGCGGATCGTGCCCTCCTGCAGCACCCGCAAGAGCTTGGCCTGCAGCGCCAGCGGCATCTCGCCCATCTCGTCGAGGAACAGCGTGCCGCCGTCGGCGATCTCGAACAGGCCCTTCTTGTCCGAGTCGGCCGAGGTGAACGCGCCGCGCTTGTGGCCGAACAGCTCGCTCTCGAGGAGGTTCTCCGGCAGCGCGGCGCAGTTCTGCGCCACGAACATCTTGTCCTTGCGGTTGGACTTGTAGTGGATGGCCGAGGCGATCAGCTCCTTGCCGGTGCCGGTCTCGCCGTCGATGCACACCGTCGCGCGGGTGTCGATCACCTTGTCGAGCTGGTTGAACACCGCGCGCATCGCCGGCGAGTCGCCGACGATGTTGGGGAAGCGCTGCCGCTCCTCGCGCTTCTTCAGGTAGGTGTTCTCGCCCCGGGCTCGCTCCTCGGCGAGCTTGAGCCGCGACACCAGCGCGGCGTTGTCGATCGCCAGCGCCGCCTGGGCGCCGATCAGCAGCGCCGCCTCGAGGTCGCCCTCGTCGAACATGCCGGCGGCCTGGCGGTGATCGGCCTCGAGCAGGCCGGTGATCTCGTCGCCGCGCCACAGCGGCACCGCGATCACGCTCTTGATCTGGCCGCCCATGATCGACTCGGACGACGAGATCTCGCGCTGGGCGTCGGCGGTGAGGATCGCGGCGCGATCGGCCAGCACCCGGCGCAGGATGGCCCGGCTGGCGCGGATCGGATCGATCGCCGGGTCGCTGGCCAGCCGCAGCGCGCCGCGCGCCCGCTGGCTGGCCAGCGTGAAGCGGTCCTTGTCACCCTCGGCGCGCAGCAGGATCGTCACGTGGGTGGCGCGCGGCAGGATCTCGAAGGTCGCCTCGGTGATCGCGTCGAGCACCGCGGCGTGCTCGAGCCGGCCCGACAGCCGCTGCAGCGCCTTGTAGATGCGCAGCGCGCTGCCCGGGTCGTGCTCGATCTGATCGCGGACGGCCGGCAGGTCGATGATCGAGCGCGACGCGATCAGCCGATCGGCCAGCTCGTCGTCGCTGCCGGCCGGCTCGACCGGCGGCGGCGGCACGAAGCCGACCCGGATGACCACCGGGCTCTTGGGATCGCCGAGCAAGAGCAGGTCGCCGGGGTGCAGCGCCAGCTCGTGCCCGATCTTGCCGTCGACCGCGATCCGCACCCCGGCCCGCTCGATCGCCGAGCCGTTGGTCGAGCGCAGGTCGCGGAAGCGGTAGCCGGTCGGATCGCGGACGACCTGGGCGTGTTCACCCGACAGGTGGTAGTCGGTGAGCGCGACGGAGTTGGTGGCGGCGCGGCCGATGGTGACGACCGCGGCCGGCAGCTCGAAGCTGGGGCGCGCGGCCGCGCCGCGGATGATCTCGAGGGTGAGCACGGTGGTCGGCGGCCGATCAGCGCCGGACGCGGTCGGTTTTGGTCGCGAACCGAAGCGCCGGCGCCAGCGGCCTGGTTATACTCCACACCGGTTTCTCCGGTCATGACCGATCAAGCCAAAGTCATCGTCGTCCATGGCGATCCGCGTGTGGCCGACGGCGTGCGCTTGGGGTTCGAGCGCGAAGGCATGATGGTCGAGGGCGGCGAGGTCGACGCCATGGTCGCGCACCTCGAGGACGCGGCGGTGGTGGTGGCCGGCGCGCCGACCGCCGACGCCGCGCGGGATCTGATCACCCGGCTGGTGGCGGCGGGCTCGAGCCGCGGCGCGCCGCCGGTGTTGTACGTCGGCAACGGCGTGTCGCGCGATCAGGCGGTGGCCGCCGGCGCGACCGCGGTGCTGACCGGGCCGGCGTTCGTGCGCGACGTCGTCACGATCGGCCGGATCCTCGCCGGCCGGCGTCCGGGCAACCGCTCGGTGATGGACGGCGATCTCGGCGACAGCTTCGGCGTGTTCTACCTGGTGCGCGCGCTGGCCGCGATCGGCGCCACCGGCACGCTGTTGATGATGCGCGGCCTGCGCCGCGGCGAGATCCGGTTCTTCGAGGGCGAGGTCACCTCGGCGCAGGTCGGCGGGCTACACGGGCAGGGCGCGCTGCACCAGCTCTTGCTGTGGACCGAGGCGCGGTTCGAGCTGCGCAACGAGCCGGTGGTGCGCCGCCAGCAGATCCCGCTGACGTCGGACGATCTGCTGGCCGCCGCCGAGCGGTTCCTGATCGAACTGCGCGCGGCGTCGGGCGTGCTGTCGCCGGCGGCGGTCTACGAGATCGACGGCGACGTGCTGGCCTCGTACGCGAAGGCGCTGCCGACCGAGGTCCACGGCGTGATGCGGCTGTTCGACGGCCACCGCACCGTGGCCGACGCGCTCGAGGACAGCCCGTACCGCGTGTTCGAGACGCTGCGCATCGCCGAGCGCGCGGCGCAGGTCGGGATCCTGCGGCGGCGGGAGAGCGGGCGCAGCCGGACCACCCACCGGGCGATGCTGGCCCTCGAGGAGTGGCTGGTGGGCGGCGCCGGCGTGGTGGCGACGCCGATCGTGCGCGAGGGCTCCGGCGAGGTCGGCGGCGGCAAGCACAAGCACAAGGGCAAGAAGCACAAGCGCACGACCGAGCCCAAGGGCCACGCGGTGGTCGAGGTCGACTGGGCCGCGCTGGTGCCGCGCACCGTCGGCATGGACACCGGCGCGCTGTCGCCGGTGGTGCCGGCCGCGATCATCGCCGGCGAGATCAGCCCGCGGAAGGCGTCGCGCGACGAGTCGCGCGAGAAGCTCGAGCACCTGACCGACGCCGGCGAGCGCGATCGGATGTTCCCGGGCGCCTCGGTCACGGTCGACCTGTCGGGGTTCGAGGCCGAGGCGAAGGCCGACGCGGAGCAGGCGGCCAAGGCGCGGGCGGAGGAAGAGGCCAAGGCCAAGGCGAAGGCGGAGGAAGAGGCGAAGGCCGCGAAGGCCAAGGCGGAGGAAGAGGCGAAGGCGAAGGCCAAGGCGGAGGAAGAAGCGAAGGCAGCGAAGGCCAAGGCCGAGGAAGAGGCGAAGGCAGCGAAGGCCAAGGCGGAGGAAGAGGCGAAGGCCGCGAAGGCGAAGGCCGAGGAAGAGGCGAAGGCCGCGAAGGCCAAGGCCGACGAAGAGGCGAAGGCGAAGGCCAAGGCGGAGGAAGAGGCGAAGGCCGCGAAGGCCAAGGCGGAGGAAGAGGCGAAGGCCGCGAAGGCCAAGGCCGACGAAGAAGCCAAGGCGAAGGCCAAGGCCGACGAAGAAGCCAAGGCGAAGGCCAAGGCCGACGAAGAGGCGAAGGCGAAGGCCAAGGCCGACGAAGAGGCGAAGGCGAAGGCCAAGGCCGACGAAGAAGCCAAGGCGAAGGCCAAGGCCGACGAAGAAGCCAAGGCGAAGGCCAAGGCCGACGACGAGGCCAAGGCGAAGGCCAAGGCCGACGAAGAGGCCAAGGCGAAGGCCAAGGCCGACGACGAGGCCAAGGCGAAGGCCAAGGCCGACGAAGAGGCGAAAGCCGCCAAGGCCAAGGCCGACGAAGAGGCCAAGGCGAAGGCCAAGGCCGACGAGGCGACGGCGTCGGGCGAGCTCAAGCCGCGCCGCGAGCGCCGCGCGTCGGGCGAGCTGCCGATCAAGTCGACTGCCGACGCGGCCCCGGCGGTCGCGGCGGGCCCGAGCATCCTGATCGACGACGTCGCCGAGACCGCGGCCCAGGTGTCG
>Ga0075163_10000796_pt1 | contig 41927 bp, 28 predicted proteins | sample JI1023141ADNA_FD_71478 | JGI IMG/M metagenome (GOLD analysis project Ga0075163, IMG submission 71478) | Wastewater effluent complex algal communities from Wisconsin, to seasonally profile nutrient transformation and Carbon sequestration -... | ecosystem: Engineered > WWTP > Effluent > Algae...
GAGGGCTCGCCGGCTGGTCGATCGACGTCCACGACGCGGGCGTCGCCGACCGCCTCGAGGTCGCGCTGCGATCGCCCGACGGCCGCACGCAGACCCGCTGGCTCACGCTGGTCAACACCACGGCGGAGGACCGCAGCCGCGAGCTCGCCGCGTCGCTGGCGATCCTCATCGAGCAGTGGGACGATCCCCCGGAGCCCGAGCCCGAGCCAAAGCCCGAGCCCGTCCCAGTCGCGCCGCCGCAGCCGCGAGCGCGGCCCGCCCCCGAGCCGCCCGTCCGCGGCTGGCTCGGCCTCGGCCCGCGCGCCGAGCTCGGCCGCTCGCCGTTCGGCGGCGTCGACCTCCTCGGCGGCGTCTGGCTGCTCCGCGAGCACCTGCAGCCGCTCGTCAGCGTCGGCTGGGCGGCGACCGCACAGGAGGGGGTCAGCCTCCACACCGTCCGCTTCGGCGCCGGCCTGGCCGCGGGGGCGCCCCTGGCCCGCGGACGACTCTGGCTGGGGGCGCACGCCCTCGTCCACGGCCTGTGGGCGCGGGCCCACGACGCGCGCACGCAGACGCTGTGGACCGGCAGCGGCGAGGCAGGCGGCACCTTGCAGGTCCGGGGACGGCGCTGGCTGGTGGGGGTCCGCACTGGGGTCGACGTGCACCTCCCGCCGCTGCGCGTCCGCGGCGACCTCGCGCGGCTGGGCCAGGGCCCGGTGCACTGGGTGGTCGGGCTGAGCTTCGGAGTTATCTTCGGCGGGCTCTGAAATCCTGAGCGGCGGCCCGGTCGATGGTGACGTGGGGTTCTTCGTTACACTCCCGGTGCTGATGGCGACCCGGGACGAGGACATGGACGAGGCCGCGGTGCTCCAGGCGGCCCAGCGCGGCGAGCGATCCGCGCAGGCGCAGCTGTTCACGCGCTACCGCGACCGCGTGGCTCGCCAGGTCCTGCGCATGGTCGGCGACAGCGCGGCCGTCGACGACCTCGTGCAGGAGGTGTTCATCTCCGCGTTCACCGCGCTGCCGCGGTTCCGCGGCGACGCCCAGCTCGGCACCTGGCTGTACACGATCGCCACCAACCGGGTCCGCAACTGGTGGGACTCGCAACGCCGCCGCCGCCGTCGCGAAGATGTCGCGACCAGCGAGCCCCCCGACGAGCCAGACAGCCCCGAGGCCGACCTCGAGACCAAGCAGCAGCGCGCCCGCTTCTACGCGGCCCTCGGCGCGCTCCCGGACAAGCTGCGCGAGGCCTTCGTCGCCCGCGCCATCGAGGGCATGAGCCTCATCGAGGCGTCCGCCGCCCTCGGCACGCCGATCAGCACCGTCTCGTACCGCACCCGCCGCGCCGAGCAAGAGCTCTGCGCCGCGCTCGGCATCCCCTGGAGGGAGTCATGAAGCCCGACATCCGCCCCGCGCAGTCCGACGAGCCCGCCGTCCACAGCCCCGAGCTCCGCCGGCTCGTCGCGCTCGCGCAGGACCAGCCGGCCCCGCGCTCGCGCCTCGACGCCGACGCGATCCACGCCGCCTACCTGGCCGCCCGCGCCGGCCAGCGCCGCCGCCTCGCCGGCCTCGCCGGCCTCGCCGTCGCCGCCGCGCTCGCCGGCGTCGTCGTCTCCCGCCTCGACCTCGGCCTGTCCCGAGAGACCGGTCCGATCGGACATGTCGCAGAGAACATGGCCCCGGGGCCAGGTCTCGTCACGCCGGTGCAGCCGCTCGGCCCGGTGCTCGCCGCCGGCGTGCGCGTCGTCGCCGTCGCCGCGGACACCCCGAGCCCGACCGTCCTCGGCGCCTGGGACGTCGGCCTCGCCGACGGCCGCTACGTGCTCGAGGTCGACGAGCACGCCGGCCCCGAGGTCCTGCGCGCGCGCTCGGCCGGCGGCACCGTCGAGCTCCGCCACGGCCGCGTGCAGGTCGTCGTCGGGGCCGCGCGCGTCGAGGCCACCCTCGAGCACGGCGTCGGCGAGTGGGTCGCGCAGGACGGCGCCCGCGAGCCGCTGATGTCGCCCGCAGCGGTCGAGCCGAGCGAGCCGAGCGAGCCGACCGCGGGCACGCCGATCGACGAGCCCGTCGACGTCAGCGCGCTGGCCCGCCGCGCCGAGCGCCTGCTGACCGCCGGCAAGCGCGAGCCAGCGATCAAGCTGCTGACGCAGATCGTCACGACGCACCCGGAGCACCCGACGGCCCGCGGCGCGCTGCTCGACCTCGGCCCGCTGCTCAAGGCCTCCGGCCGCACCGACGAGGCCCGCTGCGCCTACCGCCTCTACCTCGAGCGCTACCCCGGCAAGCGCCAGCTCGCCGACCAGGTCGAGAAGGCGCTCAACCGCCTCGGCGACGGCCCGGCCTGCCGCGGCCTCAAGCCGCGCTGAGCCGCGGGCCACGCGTCACGGTCGTCGCGGCTCGCCGCCGCGCCCGCGTGCGCATGCACGGGCCCGCGGGCCGGCGCCGACCGGCGCACGGGCCCGCGCGGCGCGAAAGCTGTCGTTGTCTCGCCGCGGACGATCGGGGATAGTGCCAGCCCTTGGAGATGGTCGTACAACGAGCCACGGCCGCGTGCGTGCCCCTGCACGCGCCCGGCGGGCGCTGCGACCGCGACCTCACAACCTCATCAGCCCTCGCCGCGCGGCCGCGCGGAGCCGAATAGGGAGCCCATGCGCGTCGAACCCAAGTCCCTCGTCCGCCGACTCAACCCCGCCACTACCCGCATGCTCGAGGCCGCCGTCGGTCACGCCGCGAGCGGACAGTACTACGAGATCTCGTGCGAGCACCTGCTGCTCAAGCTGCTCGAGCCCGAGGACGGCGACGCCGCGCTCATCTTGCAGCACTTCGGGCAGCGCAAGCAGGCGGTCGCGCAGCGGGTCCAGCGGGCCATCGAGCGCATGAAGACCGGCAACGCCGGGCGCCCGGTGTTCTCGGAGACGCTGTTTCAGTGGATCGAGGACGCGTGGGTCGTCGCCTCGCTGACGTGGGGCGCCAACCTGCTGCGCAGCGGCCACCTGCTGCTGCAGTTCATCGACCGCGGCAGCCGCTACACCGGCGACACCTTCCCCGAGCTCGACGCGATCACGCCGAACGAGGTGCGCAAGCAGTTCGAGGACATCGTCGCCCGCTCGCCCGAGACGCCGCCGGCGAGCGCCGCCGGCGGGGCCCCGGGCCAGGCCCCGGCGGGCGCCGACGCGGCCGCCGGCGAGGAGAACCTCAAGCGCTTCTGCACCTCGTTCACCGCGGCCGCGCGGGCCGGCAAGATCGACCCGATCTTCGGGCGCCACACCGAGGTCCGCCAGCTGATCGACATCCTCGGGCGCCGGCGCAAGAACAACCCGATCATCGTCGGCGAGCCGGGCGTCGGCAAGAGCGCGCTGGTCGAGGGCCTGGCGATCGCGATCGCCAGCGGCGACGTCCCGGACCTGCTCCGCGACGTCGAGCTGCTCGGCCTCGACCTCGGCGCGCTGCAGGCCGGCGCCAGCGTCAAGGGCGAGTTCGAGAAGCGCGTGAAGTCGGTGCTCAACGAGGTGAAGAGCTCGCCGAAGCAGATCATCCTGTTCATCGACGAGGCGCACACGATGATCGGCGCCGGCGGGGCCGCGGGCGGCACGGACGTCTCGAACCTGCTCAAGCCGGCGCTCGCGCGCGGCGAGCTGCGCACGATCGCCGCGACGACCTGGTCCGAGTACAAGAAGTACTTCGAAAAGGACGCCGCGCTCGAGCGCCGGTTCCAGATGGTCAAGGTCGACGAGCCCTCGGAGGAGAACGCCGTCGTCATGCTCCGCGGCATCCGCAAGATCTACGAGGACGCGCACAAGGTCACGATCCGCGACGAGGCGATCGTCGCCGCGGTCGCGCTGTCGCACCGCTACATCGCCGGGCGCCAGCTGCCCGACAAGGCGATCGACCTGCTCGACACCGCCGCCGCGACCGTGAAGATCGAGCAGAAGACCCGACCCTCCGAGCTGATCGCGCTCGACCAGGAGCTCGCCGCGCTCGAGCGGGCCCGCGACGCCCAGAAGCGCGACATCACCGACGGCGCCGTCGTCGACTTCGAACGCCACAGCGAGCTGCTCGCCCGCATCGACGAGGTCCGCGCCGCCCAGGCCGACCTCGACGCCCGCTGGCAGGACGAGCGCAACCACGTGGAGAAGCTCGTCGCGGCCCGCACCGCCCTGCGCGCCGCGCCGGCCGACGCCGACACGACCGAGCTCGCCCAGACGCTCGCCGACGCCGACCGCGCCCACCAGGACCTCCTCGCCGGCCGCTCGCCGATGATCCACACCGAGGTCGACAGCGACTCCGTCGCCCGCGTCGTCGAGCGCTGGACCGGCGTCCCCGCCGGCAAGATGCGCGCGAGCACCATCGGCGCGGTGCTCAGGCTCGAGGACGAGCTCGCCGCCCGCGTGCGCGGCCAGGACGAGGCGATGAAGGTCGTCGCCGAGACCGTCCGCATGTCGCACGCCGGCGTCCGCGACCCCAACACGCCGATCGGCGTGCTGCTGTTCGTCGGCCCCAGCGGCGTCGGCAAGACCGAGACGGCGCTCGCGCTCGCCGACCTGCTGTACGGCGGCGAGCGCTTCGTCACCTCGATCAACATGTCGGAGTTCCAGGAGAAGCACACCGTGTCGCGCCTGGTCGGCTCGCCGCCGGGCTACGTCGGCTACGGCGAGGGCGGCGTGCTGACCGAGGCGGTGCGCCAGCGGCCGTACTCGGTGGTGCTGCTCGACGAGTGCGAGAAGGCCGACCTCGACGTGATGAACCTGTTCTATCAGGTCTTCGACAAGGGCATCCTCAACGACGGCGAGGGCCGCGCGATCGACTTCAAGAACACGGTCGTGATCCTGACCTCGAACCTCGCCTCCGCGGAGATCATGGCGCTGTACGAGCGCGACGAGCCGCCGAAGGCCGCGGAGGTCGTCGAGCAGATCCGCCCGATCCTCAGCAAGCACTTCAAGCCGGCGCTGCTCGGGCGCATGACCGTCGTCCCCTACCGCTCGATCTCGCAGCCGATCCTCAAGGACATCGCGCGCCTCAAGCTCGGCAAGCTCGCCAAGCGCCTGTACACCAGCCACCACATCGTCACCGAGTTCGCCCCGGAGCTGATCGACGAGCTCGCCCGGCGCTGCACCGACCCCGGCAGCGGCGCCCGCAACGTCGACCACATCCTGCGCGCCTCGCTGATGCCCGAGCTCGCCCGCGCCCTGCTCGAGCGCCTCGCCGAGGACGCCCTGCCCGGCAAGCTGCGCATCGACCTCAGCCCGGCCGGCGGCTGGCGCTTCGACTTCGAGGAGGTTTAAAAAACCATGACCACCACCACGCAACACCCGCTGCGCTGGCTCGTCGCCGCGCCGCTGTCGCAGCCGCCGAGCGGCCGCCTCCTCGACATCACCGACGCGCTCGAGCAGCTCGGCTTCACGGCGACCGTCGACCTCGGCCCGGCCCTCGGCGCCGCCGGTCCGCTGGCGGCCACGATCGCGTTCCCGCGGCTGCGCGCGTTCAGCATCACCGCCGTGATCGCCGCGACCCCGCCGCTCGCCGAGCTCGCCGCGCTCTCGGAGCGCCTCAACGCCCCGCCCAGCAAGCGCCCCGCGCCCGCCGAGCTGCTCGCCGCCGTCGCCCGCGTCGCCGGCGAGGGCCCGCTGCACGCCGAGCTCGCCGCCCTGTTCGCCCCGGCCCCCGCGACCCCGACGCCCGCCGCGCCCGCGCCGTCCACATCATCCGCATCATCCGCCTCCGACGCGGCCACCGGCGCGTCGCTGGTCGACGACCTGCTCGATCAGCCGGTCCACATCGCGCCGGCGCCGACGCGCACCGACCGTCCGACGGCGATCATCGACGCGATCGTCCGCTCCAACACCCCGGCGCCCGCGCCCCGCGACACGAGCGCGAACCGGGCCGCGCGCGACCGCCTCGACACGGCCCTCGCCGCGGCCGCCCGCGCCGCGCTGGCCGACCCCGCCGTGGTCGCCCGCGAGTCGCTGTGGCGCGCGCTCAAGCTGCTCCACGAGCAGGCCCCGCGCGCCCCCGGCCCGCGCGTCAGCGTCATCGACATCGGCGCGCAGGACCTCCCGGAGGTGCTCGCGCGGCTCGCCGAGGAGGCCGCGATGGACCTCCCCGACGCGGTGTTCGTCGCCGAGCCGCTCGCGTCGCTCGAGCTGCTCCCCGAGCTCGCGGCGCGGGCCGCCGACCTGCTCGTCCCGGTGGTCCTGACCGTCACGCCGCAGGCCCTCGGCGCCGCCGACCTCGGCGCGCTGCAGGACCTCCCCGACGCGCCGACGCAGATCCCCGAGGTCTGGACGACCCTGCGCGCCGACGAGGACAGCCGCTGGCTCGCCGCCGCGGTCAACCCGGTCGCGCTCGTCAGCGAGGGCATCGGCGCCGCGCGCCGCGTCGTGTTCGGCTCGCCCGCGCTCGCGCTCGCGACCCTGCTCTCGGCCAGCCACCGCGACAACGGCGGCCTCGCGAGCCTCGCCCGCGTCGGCGTCGTCCATGCCCCGGCCGTCTGGGAGCCCGCCGCGGGCCCCGACGCCGGCATGTCGATCCCCACCGAGCGCTTCGCCTCGCTGCGCATCCAGGGCCGCCTGTCGATGCTCGGCCTCACGGCGATCGGCAGCCCGCGCGGCGGCGACTCGCTGGTCGTCGCCGCCTGCCCGGTGCTGCGCGCCTCGGACGACGCCGGCTCGCTGCCGGCCCAGATCCTCACCGGAAGGATCGTCCGCTTCGCTACCACGACCCGCGACCAGCTCACCGCCGGCTCGACCCCCGCCGAGGTCGAGAACCTGTTCACCCGCGCCGCCGGCGTCGTGCTGTTCCCCGACCTCACGCCCGAGCTCGCCTCGCTCGTCGCCAGGGTCGACGACTCGCGCACCAGCGTCGAGCTCCACGCGATCGTCCATCCGGCGATCGCGGGGCTGCGGCTCGAGATCCAATTCGCGCTGCCGATCAAGGTCGACCTCGGCTGAGCCCGCTCATCTGTCCCGTACGACATGTCCTTGACGACATGTCGTGCGGGACATGTCGTTTTGGGCATGTCCATCGGGCCACGCGCCCGGCCCGGGTATCAAGGCACCCCGAGGACCTCGCAGGCCGCCGCGACCTCGGAGTAGACCGGCCCCTTGATGAACTCCGGGTACTTGTCGTGGCACAGGCTGCCGACCGCCCGCCGCGGGAACATGTCGAAGAAGGCGCGGATGCGGTCCGGGCTCTCGGCGCCCTGGCCGTCGGAGCCGCCGGCGATCCACGGGCAATCGGGGTCACCGCCGAGGTCGCCCATCAGGCCGACCATCACCACGCGCTCCGCGGAGCCCTTGAAGGCGACGACCTGCGCGAACCATTCGTCGGGCGTGCCCGGGGTCTGCTGGTCGGGCGCCTCGTCGTCGGCGTCGGCGTCGTCGTCCTCGTCGGTGATCAGCACGACGACGAGCAGCGAGTCGGCGCGGAAGAAGCCGTCGTTGCAGGCGCCGGGGTCGTTGAGCGCCGGGGTCATCGCGGTCAGCAGCGCCTGGATCGGGCGCTCGTCGCTCGACCCGTCGGTGCCGACCAGCGCCTGGCAGCCGAGCGCCGCGCCGAGGTCGTCGTCCTGCGTCGCGTACGGCCGGCCGTCGTTGCACTCCGTCGCCCCGCCGAAGCGCACCAGCGACCCGTAGTCCTGGCACCCGCGCGGATTTTGCAGGTACGGCGCCTCGGTCGTCAGCACGCCGATGTGGGCGTCGCAGCTGTCGCGCACGAGGTCGCCGACCTTGCCGCCGCCGAGGGTCAGCAGCGCCTGCAGCAGCGGATCTTGCCACTGGTCCATGCTCGGCGAGTTGTCGATGATCAGCAGCAGATCGATCTTCTCGCAGGTCGCCGCGGCGCACGCGTCACCCGTCGTCGGGTCGCCGCTGGTGCCCGTCAGCGCCGCCGTCGTGCTCGACTCGCCGCCGCTCGAGCTCGTGCCGTCCGTCCCGGTGCCCGACGCGAGCCCGCTCGTCGGCGCGCCCGAGGTGCTCGTCGACGACCCCGTCGTCGTCGAGCCGCCCCCGCTGCTGCTCGTCTCCGCGGTCGGCGGCGGCCCGCCGCAGAACCCGTCCTCGCAGCGCAGCGACGGGCCGCACTCGTCGTCCTGCACGCAGGCGCGCCCGGACAGGAAGCCGCCGGTGAAGCAGCCCCCGGCGAGCGCGAGCCCGCCTGCCAGCACCGCCCTGCCCCACCACGACACCCGCGCAGCGTAACACGCCGCATGGGGTCCCGACTCACCACCCCCGTGGGCCGGGGCCCCGGCCGCGCGGCGCCCGATGGGGCCCGCGGCGCGGCCGCGCGCGCGACCGGGTGGAGCGTCGCCACCCCACCCCCGCACGTCGTCTCGCGCACTTCGCCGCGGCACGCCGCTCGCTTTGTCGGGAGCAGGAGACACGCCATGACCTGCACCCTGATCGCCAGCGCCTGCACCATCGTCGGCCGCCGCAAGCGCAACGAGGACGCGTACGTCCTCGACGCCGAGCGCGGCCTGTTCGCCGTCGCCGACGGCATGGGCGGCTACCAGGGCGGCGAGGTCGCGAGCCACCTGGCCGTGACCACGCTCGCCGAGTTCTGGGCCCAGAGCGCCGACCCGGACAACACCTGGCCGTACGCCTTCGACCGCGCGCTCGGCTTCCACGAGAACCGGGTCGACGCCGCGGTGCGCCTCGCCAACCAGCGGATCTGCGAGCGCCGCAGCGGCGACCTGCGGCAGATGGGCTCGACCCTCGCGGCGCTGATCGTGCGCCCGAGGTCGGCGATCGTCGCCCACCTCGGCGACAGCCGCATCTACCGCCTCCGCGCCGGCGCGCTGACCCAGGTCACCCGCGACCACTCGCTCTACGAGCAGCTGCGCGAGGCCGGCGCGACCGACCTGCCGCCGCTCGCCGAGTTCGCGTTCGCCAACGTCGTCACGCGGGCGCTCGGCGCCGCCGAGGTCGAGCGCCCCGAGGTCCACACCCTCGACCTGCAGGACGGCGACCTCTACCTGCTGTGCAGCGACGGCCTCAGCGGCGTGCTCGGGCCCGACGAGCTCGCGGCGATGCTCGAGGACTCGGCGATCGAGGCGGCGGCGGACCGCCTCGTCGAGGCGGCGTTCGCCGCGGGCTCGAAGGACAACATCACGGCGATCGTCGTGCAGGTGCGCCGCACGGCGTGACGGTCAGCCGTCGTCGGCCTCGCCCGGCAGCGTCGGCACCAGGCCGTGCCGGCGCAGCAGCGCCCGCAGGTGCTTGCGGTCGAGCTCGGCCACGCGCGACGCCGCCGAGATGTTGCCGTCGACGCGGTCCATCAGCTCGCGCAGGTAGCGGCGCTCGAACGCCTGGACGATCGCCTGCTTGGCCGCGGCGAACGGGACGTCGAGCGCGACCTCGAGGGCTGGCGCTTCGGACATGTCCCCGGGGACAGGCCCCTGCCAGCGCAGGTCGGCGAAGCTGCGCGCGCCGGGGGACAGGGCGATCGCGCGGTCGACCGCGTTGCGCAGCTCGCGGACGTTGCCGGGCCACGCGTGCGCGGTCAGGCGGGCGAGCGCCGGGCCCTCGACGTCGCCGGCCGCGAGCCCGCGCCCGACCAGCAGCGCCCGCACGATCGGCGCGATGTCCTCGCGGCGGGCCCGCAGCGGCGGCAGGGCGACGCGCACGACGCTCAGGCGATAGTACAGGTCCGGCCGCAGCGCCCCGACCGCGACGGCGCCGGCGAGGTCGCGCTGGGCCGCGGCCACGACCCGCACGTCCACCGCCTGCTCCGCGTCGCCGCCGACCGGGCGGACCGCCCGCATCTCGAGCGCCCGCAGCAGGCGCGGCTGGAGGTCGAGCGGCAGGGCGTCGAGCTCGTCGAGGAACAGCGTGCCACCGTCGGCGCGGGCGAACGCGCCGCGGCGGGCCTGCTGCGCGCCGGTGAAGGCGCCGCGGACGTGGCCGAGCAATTCGCTCTCGACGAGGCCGGCCGGCAGGGCGCCGCAGTCGACGGCGACGAAGGGTCCCCGACGGCGAGCGCTGGCCTCGTGGATGGCGCGGGCGGCCAGCTCCTTGCCGGTGCCGGTCTCGCCCTCGAGCAGCACGGTGACGTCGGAGGCCGCGGCGAGCTCGAGCACCGCGAACACCTCGCGCATCACCAGGCTCGCGCCGACCAGCTCGCCGAAGCGCTGGGCGCGGCTCGGCTCGATCTGCAGGCCGTGCGGCTCGGGCTGCACGCGCAGGCTCGTGCGGCCGATCTTCAGCGTCGCCCCGGCCGGGACCCGCAGCGCGCGCAGCCTCGCGCCCTCGTACAGCGTGCCGTTGGTGCTCCCGAGGTCCTCGACCAGGAACTGCCCGTCGGCCTCGGCGGTCACGCGCAGGTGCTGGCGCGAGACCCCCGTGTCGCGCAGCGCGAGGGCGCAGGCGCGGTCGCTGCCGACCAGCACCGGGGTGGCGCCGAGCGCCGCGGCGCGGCCCATGTCGGGGCCCTCGACGACGACGAGCTGGCAGCGCACGCGGCCCTTGCGGCCCGGGTGGTCGGGGTGCTCCAGGGCGATGGTGGCGACGGTGGAGCCGGCGGGGTCGATGCGGGTAGCATACCGGAGCGATGGAGCAGGGCGACCTCCCGGCGACGCTCGGGCCGTACCGGCTGGTGCGACGAATTGGTCAGGGGGGGATGGCGGAGGTGCACCTGGCGGTCCGCTACGGGGCGAGCGGCTTCGAGAAGCCGGTGGCGTTGAAGCTGCTGCGCCGCGAGCACCGCGGGCGCGGCGAGCTCGAGCGCCTGCTGATCGCGGAGGCGCGGCTCGGCGCCCGGTTCTCGCACCCCGGCCTCGTGCAGGTCCACGACCTCGGCATCGAGGCCGGGATCTACTACCTGTGCATGGACCTCGTCGACGGGGCCGACCTCGCCGCCCTCGTCCGCGCCTGGCCGCTGCCCCGCGTGCTCGCGCTGCACCTCGGCGAGCAGCTCGCGCTCGCGCTCGCGTACGTGCACGGCCTCGCCGACGAGCGCGGCCCGCTCGGCCTCGTGCACCGCGACCTGTCGCCGCGCAACGTCCTGCTGTCGCGCGCCGGCGAGGTCAAGCTCGCCGACTTCGGCATCGCCAAGGCGACCGCGCTGCGCGACGTCACCTGGGGCCGCCTGATGAAGGGGACCTTCGCGTACCTGTCGCCCGAGCAGGCCGCCGGCGAGCCGTTGACCGCCCGCAGCGACCAGTTCAGCCTCGCCGTCACCCTGTGCGAGATCCTCGTCGGTCGCCGGCCCTTCGACGCCGAGGCCGAGGGCCCGCTGCCGACCCTCGACCGCATCCGCCGCGCCGAGCTCGCGCCCGACTACTTCGCCCGCCTCCCGCCCGCGCTCGCCGACCTGCTGCGCCGCTGCCTCGCCCGCGACCCCGACGACCGCCTCCCCGACCTCGCCGCCGTCGCCCGCGCCCTCGCCGAGGTCAGACGCGCCCTGCCCCCCGCCGGCCCGCTCGAGCTCGCCGCCTGGGTCCGCGCCGCGCTCGCCGACGACGCCGCCGACGCGCCCGACCCCGCCGCGCCCGAGACCGAGCACCTGCCCTGATGGACATGTCCGATGCGACATGTTCGATGCGACATGCGCGAGGCAAAACCGCGACACGCGGGGAGCCGCGACGCCTGCGGCGCGCGCGCAAACGTCCGCCGCGCTCGCCTATCATGGCCCGATATGAGTAGACCCGCGCGGCTCGTTCTACCGCTCGCGCTGGTCGTCGGCCTCGCGTGCGGGGGCCCGCCGACCCGCGAGGGACCTGTCCTGAAGGACATGCCGTTCGTCACCCTGCGTCGGGACGACTTCGCCGTGCACCCGCGGATCGGCGTCGAGCTCGGCCGCCGCCACCTCGTCGTCCTGCTGCGCGCCGACGCCGACGACGCCGCCCTCCGCGCCGCGCTCGCGGCCGTCGGCGGCGCGCTCGCGGGCCTCGACGCGGCGCTCCGCCTGGCCTTCGTCCAGCTGCCCGAAGGGACAGGTTGGGAAGGACTCGACGCCGCGCTCGCGACCCTCGCGGCGCACCCCGCCGTCGAGAGCGTCACGCTCGACCCGGTGCTCGAGCCCGCCGTCGCCCCGCCGCCGCGCGACGGCCAGGTCGGCCACCGCAGCGTCAACTGGATGGCGGACGGCGGGTGGAATTGGGGGCTCAAGGCGATCGGCGCGCCGCAGGCGTGGAACCTCGTGCCGTTCCTGCGCGCGCTCGAGGCCGAGCAGCCGCGCCGGGTCAGCGTCGGGGTCATCGACACGAGCTTCAACGCGCACCCCGACCTCGCCGGCGTCTTCAGCTTCCAGCACCGGGCGCTCGGCGACGGCCGGGCCGCGGAGGCGTGGGTCACCGACATCCCCAACGCCCACGGCACCTTCGTGGCCGGGCAGATCGGCGCGCTGTGGAACGGCCAGCACGTCGACGGTGTCGTCCCGCAGCCGTTCATCCGCGTGCTCGCGGCCTACGACTCTGCCACCGGCGACGTCGCCGCCGATCTGCCGGAGAGCTTCGGGGTCGAGCTCGCCCGCGCGGCCGAGCTGCTCGCCCGCGCCGACGCCTCGCTGCGCGTCATCAACGCCTCGCTCGGCTTCAACTGGGTGAAGCACTGCTTCCCGAAGGACGGCGGGGCGCGCTGCGACCCGCGCGAGGGGGCGCACGTGGCCGACGCGCGCTGCGACGACGCCGACGTCCGGCTCATGATCCGCCAGTCCGGCCGGGCCTTCGCGGCCTTCACCGCCCGCGTGAACGCCACGCGGAAGATCCTCTTCGTCGTGTCCGCCGGCAACGACTCCGGGGGCGCCAGCGCGACGATCGACGCCTGTGGGCTGATCGGCGTGCCGCGCCTCGGCCAGCTCCCCGCCGCCTTCGCCAGCCCGATGGCCAACGCGGGGCTCGAGCAGCGCGACATCAACACCCTCGTCGTCGGCTCCCACGACGCCACCGCCGACGCCGCCGGACCCGTCACCGAGTCGTGGTTTAGCGACGTCGGCGCCCACATGCTCGCCCCCGGCGACCGGGTCGGCGGCCTCACCGGCGACGCGGGCAGCTGGACCACCGACGCCTGGTCCGGCACCTCGATGGCCGCGCCCTTCGTCGCCGGCGCCGCCGCCTACCTCCACCTCCTCGACCCGCGCCTCGACAACCGCGAGCTGCGGCGCCTCCTCACCCTCAACGTCGTGTCCGTCGCCGACCCGCGCGGCGCCCCGACGCAGGCCGAGCCGGCGCTGCACCTCGGCCGCGCCGTCGCGCGCATGGAGGTGCTGCTGCCCGGCGGCGCGACCGTCCCCGGCGAGCGCCTGCTCGCCGACCTCGACGACGGCAGCGAGGACGGCTTCACCCGCGCGACGACCGGCCCGGCCCCGACGAAGAGCTACCGCGACGTCCAGGTCGACATGGCCGACATGCGGGCGTTTCGCGACATGTGGTGGTTGACCCGCAACGACCCCGCGGCGCGCATCGTGTGCCCCTCGAGCGTCGCCGGCTGCGACCTCAACCGCGACGGCGGCCCGCGGCTGCGGCCGCTGCAGGAGCCGTACGCCCGCGCCGCGCTGACCGGCCGCGACGTCGACGAGGCCGCGCTCGCGGTGCTGCAGCGCCACTTCACGGGCGGCCCGCGGCAGCGCTTCGGCGCCGCCGACCTGCCGGCGCTGCTGCGCTCGGCCGACCTGGAGGTGCAGGCCCAGGCGTTCCTGGGCCGCGCGCTCATCGCGGGCGCGACGGGGGCGACGATCGAGCTGCTGGGCGAGGGCCCGGCGACCACCGCCGCCGCGCTGCGGGACCTCCCGCTGACCAACGCCCCCGCGGTCCTGACCACCCCGCTGCTGCGCGCCGCGGCGATCCGCGTCACCGCCGGCGGGCGCGTGTTCGAGGCCGCGCTCGGCGACCTGGCCGTCGCCGAGGACCGCACGGTGCACCTGAACCCCTGCGTGTGGGACGACGACCAGGCCGGCCTGCTCGACCCGCCGCTCGGCGGCTGCGACGGCGACCACCCCGACGACTCGCCGTTTCGACCGCGCGGCGACGCCGGCCGCGACATCGACGCCGACGCCGACGCCGGCGCCTGGCCCCCGCGCGGCCGCGGCGACATCGACGCCAGCAGCGCCGGCGACCCGCACATCAAGACCTGGGACGGGCTCCTGTACGACTTTCAGGGCGTCGGCGAGTTCGTGCTCGCCCGTGACGGCCAGCGCGAGGTCCAGGCCCGCCAGACCGCGGTCCCGGGCGCCACCGGCGTCAGCGTCAACGCGGCCGTCGCCGTCCGCGTCGGCGCGAGCCGCCTGGAGCTCCGCCGCGGCGAGCGCTCCCGCGTGTGGCTCGACGGCCAGCCCCGCGACCTCGTCGCCCCGCTCGCCCTGCCCGATGCCGACCTGTCCCCGGGGCCAGGTAGCATCCTCGTCACCTGGAAGGATGGCGACCGCCTCGGCGTCGTCGTCCACGACGACGCCCTCGACCTCTACCCCGTGTTCAAGCGCCGCAGCGACCGCGCGCTCGCCGGGCTGTGGGGCCCGACGCCCGACGGCGACCCCGAGAACGACCTCGTCGGCCGCGACGGCGCCGTGCGCAGCAGCCCGAGCGCGCGCGCGCTGCACCGCGAGTACGGCCACAGCTGGCGGGTGAGCGCGGACGAGTCGCTGTTCACGTACGCGCCGGGCGAGAGCACGGCGACCTTCACCGACGCGGACTACCCCGCGGCGCCGGGCAGCGTCGCCGACCTCTCGCCCGCGGCGTACGCCGCCGCCCACGCGCGCTGCGTGGCCGCGCAGATCCGTCAGCCGGCGCTGCTCGAGGCGTGCATCCTCGACGTCGCCCGCCTCGGCCGCGACAGCGCCGCGTGGTCGTTTCGCGGCATCTCCGACCCGCGCGCGACGTGGAGCCCGGCGATCTTCCGCAGCGACTTCGAGGCCGAGGTCCCCCCGCAGTGGATCCACGCCGATCCCGCGAGCGTCCTGCGACCGCCGCGCGGGCGCACCGGCGGCCCCGCGCCGTCGTGGTTCTACGGGCCGTTCCCGCCGGCGCTCGCGGTCGAGAAGTCACCGACCCTGTACCTGCCCGGCCTCGGGGAGCACGACGCCGTGGCGATCGGCTTCGACCTGATCGCCCTCGGCGAGTGGCGCGGCAACGCGGCCGACGCGGCCGTCGTCGAGCTCCGCGACCTGGCCCTGCGCCCGGTCCTGCGCACGACCTACGCGACCGGCGACGCCCGCCAGGCCTTCCCCGGCGGCCTCCCCGGCGGCGACTTCCCGGCGGGCACCGGCGCCCTCGCGCGCGACCTCTCCGGCCCCGAGCCGCTCGCCGCGTACCGCCACCGCGTGGTCCTCCCGCACGTCGACGACATGCTGATCCTCTCGTTCCACGTGCACGGCGGCGGGCGCGAGCGCTGGGGCCTCGACAACGTCGAGATCACGACGCTGCGCGACCCCGCGAGCACCATCGAGCCGGTCGGCGTCGGCGACGGCGTCCTGCGCGTCGTCCACGGCCCCGCCGTCGCCCCGGCCCTCGCGGGCTGCGCCGACGGCACCCGCGAGGCCTTCCACGACCGCGCCCGCGCCCCCGCGATCGCCGGCTGCCTCGCCGCCTGGGACGGCGCCCGCAGCCTCGCCGACGCCGCCACCGGGGCCGCCTGCGGCGACGGCCTCCCCGCCTGCGCCGCCCCGGCCGACGCCTGCGCCGCCGACTGGCACCTGTGCCGCGCCGACGACCTGCGCCGCGACGACCCGCTGCGCTGCCTCAACGCCGGCGTCGGCCAGTACCTCGCCGCCGCGTCGATCTGCGCCGACGAGGCCGCGTGCGGGGCCGCCGATGCCTGCCTGTCCGAAGGGACATGTGCGCCCGCGGTCTGCTGCGGCACCATGTGCGCCCGCCCCGAGACCTGCGACGACGGCGTGTGGCCCGACCTCACCTGGCGCACACAGGACGCCTGCGGCGCGATCGGCTCGAACCCGCTGCGCGGCGTGCTGTGCTGCCGCGACCCGTGACCGCGGGGCCGGCCGCAGCGACCGACCCCCCCACGTCCGCGCCTGCGGCCGCCTGCCCCTGGTGAACCGCGACCTGAATCGATGCGACCCCTACCTGTCCCTTCGGACAGCTCTCATCGAGCGCGACGACCTGTCCCCGGGGACAGGCTCAGGGCAGGTTGGCGGCGCCCGGCGTCGGCGTCGCGCTGAGCTTCCAGTCGGTCAGCGCGTCGTCGGTGTCGACGCCGTTGGGCAGGCGGACGAGCGAGGCGGGGGTGTCGTCGATGTCGGCGACCGGCGTCGCCGCGCCCTCGACCAGCGAGACCACCCCGAGCGGCGGAAGCATCGCCTGCGTGATCTCCCCCTCGTAGGACAGCGCGTCGCCGAGCACCTCGTGGATCGTGTCGACCACCGCGACGCCGTCGGGCGAGCCGTTCTGGACGTTGCCGGCCGGCAGCGCGAAGTCGAGGACGAGGGCCCCGGGCGCGACGACGACGCCGGGCACGCGCACGACGAGGTAGCCGTCGGCCTTGAGCGTCCCGGCCGGCCCGAGGTCGATCGTCAGGTACGGCGCCTTGTTGGCGCCGTTGACGAGCACGAGGTTGATGCCCGCGAGCGCGATCGGTGCGGCCGTGTTGTTGTGGAGCTCGACGAACTCGAGGGTGTCGGCGTCGAGCTGGTCGTAGTCGACCTCGTTGATCACCGGCGTGACGCAGGCCGGGCAGTCGCCGCCGCAGTCGATGCCGGTCTCCTGCCCGTTCTTCTCGGCGTCCTCGCACAGCGTCGCCACGCAGCCGTCTGGCCCGCAGATCCCCGAGTCGCAGTCGCTGTCCTCGCCGCACGCGAGCCCGAGCCCGCAGCCGCCGCAGTCCGGCCCGCCGCAGTCGAGGTCCGACTCGTCCCCGTTCTGCACGCCGTCGTCGCAGGCCGGCACGACGCACACCTCGAGCGCGCAGATCAGCGACTCGCAGTCGCCGTCGACGTCGCAGTCCGAGCCGTCGGGGCAGGCCGGGCAGCTCGGGCCCCCGCAGTCGATGTCGGTCTCGGCGCCGTTCTTCGCCCCGTCCTCGCAGCCCTCGACGGGGCCGGTCGTGCTGCTGCTCCCGCTGCTGCTGCTCGCGTCGCTGGTGGTGGTGGTGCTGCTGCTCGCGTCGCCGGTCGACGAGCTCCCGGAACTCGTGCCCGTGCTCCCGCTGCTGGTGCCCGTGCTCGTGCCCGTGCCCGTGCCTGTGCCCGTGCTCGTGCCCGTGCTCGGGTCGCCGCTGCTGCTGCCCGTGTCGCCGCTGGTGCCGGTCAGCGTGACCTCGAGGGTCGTCGCGGTGCCGTCGTCGGCGGTGGTGCCGGTGCTCGGGGTGCCCGTGGTCGGCGGGGCGGTGGTCGTCGTCAGCGCGTCGGTGCCGGTCGAGGTGGTCGCGGGGTCGGCGGTGATGCTGGTGCCGAGCCCGACCGCGTCGAAGCTGCACGCAGCGAGCAAGATCGACCCCAGGAGCCAGACGCGAGCCATCATCCGCAGGATAGGAGATCGACGCCACGCGCACGAGCCCCGGCCCGCGGCGGCCCGCCGGCCGCACGCGCCGCCGGGCCGACAGCGGCGCCGCCACGCGACCGGCACGCACGGGCGCGATCCGAGGAATTCGCGGCCCTGGGCCGTTTGCGGGGCGATCCATCGCTTGCTCTCGCGGGGATCAGGCGCGGCCGCCCGGCCGTGCTACGCACGCGTGTAGAGGCTTTCGAAATGACCCGCGAACACGAGGCGCTGCAGCAGATCTACCAGTCGACCCGCGGCTACTGTCACCGCTGCCAGCGCAAGCTCGCGTTCACCGGGTTCGCGCGGGCCGCCGTGCGCGGCGCGTGGGACATCGACGCCGGGGCGCTGCGGCCCGCCTGCGCGACATGTCTCTCGGGACAGGTCCCGCGCGTCGCAGGGCGCCGTCCGGAGCCGCGGCGAGCCGCGCGCGCGCCGGTGCCGGTGCCGGCGCCGACGAGCACGGCGGGCTGCCGGCACACGCTGCTCGGCGGGCTGCTCGGCGCCTTCGTGGCCGGGCCGTGGGGGGCGCTGGTGGGCAGCCTGCTCGGCGCCGAGGTCGACGCTGCAGACGAGGGAGCGCGGTGACGGCGAGCGCCGCCGGACGCGTGAGGAGGGGAGGACGATGGCGAGGCGAAGTTTTCCGTGCGGACACCAGGGTAAGGGCCAGTACTGCCACCGCTGCCGGCAGGAGGCGTCGGAGGCGGCGCAGCGCGAGCACAGCGCGGCGGCGCAGCAGGCCGAGCGTCAGCAAGATCGGCAGGTCTGGGAGGCCAGCTTCGCGGCCGACCCGATCGACCTGCGCGACCTGCAGACGCGCGAGCGGGTGCTCAAGGCGCGGGACCTGCTGCGTCGGCTCGCCGCGGGTGAGCCCTACGCGGGGCTCGGCGGCAAGCGCTGGGAGAGCGACCGCAGCATCATCAGCGTCCCGGTCGGCCGCGGGCACCGCCTGGTGCTGCGCGACGAGGGCGGCCGCCTGCGCCCGCTCGCGTGCATGACCCACGAGGCCTACAACGGCCTCAAGCCCGGCAACCTCGGCTGAGGGCGCCGGCGGCTCGCCGCGCTCACACCCGCGACGTCGGCCTCACTTGGTCGCAATGTCGGCCAGGCCCGACTCGACGTAGCGGTCCTGCGCCGCGGCGCCGGTCAGGTAGGTCTCGTAGCCGGCCTCGTCCTTGAGCCAGCGGCCGTAGAACGCGACGACGTAGGCGCGGCCGAGGGCGTTGACCACGGCGTTGTCGAGCGTCGGCATCTGGCACAGGTTGCAGGTGAACCCGCAGCTCGCGACGTCGTCGATGAAGCTCATGTGGTTGGCGCCCTTGACCGTGACGGCCAGCGCCGGCGCCGTGGCCTTCTTATAATAAGTCAGGAAGTTGTCGGCCGCCGGCGCGCACGGCATGAAGCCGCCCATGCTGTCGAGGGTCTCGCCGACGAAGCCGAGCGGCACGTCGATCGGGAGCATGTCGCTGACGTCGGGGCACTTGACCTTGTCGCACATCGTCGCGCTGTCGACCGGGTCGAGCGTGATGCTGGCACGCACGCGCCCGTCCATGACGGCGCCGAGGACCGAGAGCTTGCCGCCGAGCGAGTGACCGGTGAGGCCGACGTTGTTGGTGTCGGCGACGCCCGCGAGCTTCGGCTCCTGCGCCGCCCAGTCGATGCCGCCGAGCACCTGCTTGGCGTAGGCGACGTGGTCGGGGTTGAACAGGCCGGCCTGGAAGTCGGCCGTCAGCGCGACGTAGCCGTGGGTGGCGAGGCGCTGGGCGTACTTGGTGTACTGCGAGGCCGGGAGCTGGAAGCCGTGGGCGATGACGACGACCGGGTACGGGCCCGCCTCGGGGCCGGCGGTCGGGTAGAACGCGTCCATCGGCACGTTGACGCCGTCGACCTTCCACGTGCCCTTCACCTCGGCGATCTGCCACGGGCCGTCCTGGTCCGGGTCGTAGACGTCGACCGCGCCGCCGGTCGTGTCGTCGGGCTCGCCGGTGCTCGTGTCGCCGACGCCCGTCGTGCCCGCGCCCGTCGTGTCCGCGGCCGTCGTGTCGCTCGTCGGGTCGGTGGTCGGGCCCGCGCCGGTCGTCGGGCCGGGCTCGCCGGTGTCGTCCGTCACGCCCTGCGAGACGCCGCCCGTCTGCGTGACCTGCGTGGCGGCTCCGCTCTCGCCGCTCTCGCCGCTCTCGCCGCCGCCGCCGCTCGTCGCGCTGGCGCCGCTGGTGCCGGACTGGGTCGTCATGTCGCTGTCGGTGCCGCACGCGGCGGTCGACAGCAGGAGGGAGAGCGGGCAGATCAGGGTGCGCGGTGTCATGCGCGCGAGCATGCCCAAGCGCGCGCGAAACCATCGTGTCCGGCGCCGGCGAGGGCCGCGCGCTTGATCACGGTTCGCGGCCCCCGGTACGGCTCACGACGAGCCCGCGCCCGACGGGGCGGCGGGAAGAACGGGAGCTGAAGAACGACGCCGCTGCTCCTGCCCCGCGGATCACAAAGCGGGCGGACGATCGGGGTGGACGGGACGCGACGGAGCAGCGGCGCCTCACCATGAGCGTCGCGAACCCCCGCGACGGATCACGACGTCGAGGCCGGGCCGATCGCTCGCGCCGCGGATGTCGGCGGGCGCGGACCCCCGTAGCGCGCGAAGTACTGGCGCATCAGGAACCGTCGGAACCACACGCCGAGCACGCCGAGGTCCACCGACACCGGGCCGTACGCGATCAGCGAGCGGGCGCCGATGCTGACGCCGTAGGCGAAGTCCTCGCGCAGGCGATGCGGGCGCAGCGGGGCCGGTCCGCGCGGGTCGCCGGACGGCCGCGACGCGAGCCGCAGGATGTTGCGCGCGACGACCTTGGCCTGCCACAGGCACTCGATCGCCCGCTGCATCGTCGGCCACTCGCCGGTGCCGCCGAGGATCCGCACCGCGTCGCCGCACGCGAACAGCTCCGGGCGCGCGACGGACACGTCGACGAAGCACTGCAGCGTCGGCCCGACCGCGAGCCAGCCCGCCGACGTGTGCGGCAGGGCCATCCGCGCGAGCAGCGGGGCCGGTCGCACGCCGCCGGCCCAGAACGCCGCGGCGCACGGCAGCCGCTCGGCGACGCCGCTGGCGGCCCGCAGCTCGACCGCGTCGGCGTCGACCTGGACCACGCGGGTGCCGAGGCGCACGTCGACGCCCTGCCGCTGCAGCGCGCGCAGGGCCTGACGGGCCGCGCGGCCGCACAGCCCGCGCAGCAGCCGGTCGCCGCCGTCGACGAGCGTCACCTGCGGCGCGACCCACCCGGCCGGTCGCACCTGCGCGAGGTGAGCGAGCTCGCCGGCCAGCTCGACGCCGCTGACGCCGCCGCCGATGACGACGACGCGAGGTCCGGGCGCGCCGGGAGCCGCGCCCTCTGCCGCGCCGCCGAGCAGGGCCGCGAGGCGAGCGCGGCTGGCCGCGAACTCGGGCCCGAGCTTGTAGCCGAGCAGGCGCTCGCCGCCCGGCAGCGCCGGCGGCGGCGCGAGCACCGAGCCGAGCGCGATGACGACGTAGCGGCCGAGCACGCGGGCCCCCGACGCGAGCTCGACGATGCCGCCGGGGTCGGTCGCGGCGAAGGTGACGACCTCGCCGACGACGTAGCGCGCGTGCGGGTCGAGGGCCACGCAGTCGGCCGTCGCCAGCGCGCTGCGCTCGGGCGGCAGGCGCTCGACCAGCCGCTCCTGACACAGCGGGATGTAGCCGTGCTCGGCCTGGCGATCGACGACCACGACGGACAGCTCGCGGCCGGCGCGGCTGCGGCGAAGTTGATGGAGGACCTCGATGCCGGCGAAGCTCGCCCCGAGGATCAGCACGTCGCAGCGGTCGATGTCGGTCATCACAGCCCGAATACGTGGACGCGGCCGCGCATCGCCGCGGGGAAGCGCCGCGAGACCAGCGCCTCGGCCTCGGCGCGGGTGTGTCGCATGCTGCGGTGGACCAGCACCAGCGCCTCGCCCGTGAACTGCTCGGCGCGCGCGACCAGCTCGTCGAGGTGCGTGTGACCCCAGCGCCGCGTCACCTCGACGTCGCGGCGGTCGTCCCAGCTCGTGCACTCGTGGACCAGCACCTTGCAGCGGCGGACGAGCTCGTGCTCGTCGAATAGCTCGATGCGCGTGTCGCCGGTGACGCACAGCAGCGGCTCGACGTGCGGGTCGGTGATGACCTCGCCCGCCGCGCGCAGCGCCGCGATCTCCTTCGGGTCGCGGCCGACCAGGTGCGCGCGCAGGCGGTGGCTCGTGCGCTCGACCAGCCAGGCGAGCGACGGCACGCGGTGGCTGGTGCGCAGCGCCAGCGCCGAGAGGTCGCGGCCGACGCCGGCGCGCGAGCCCGGGGCGTGCCCGCGCAGGTCGGCCTGCAGCTGGAAGTCCTCGATCTGCGACCACAGCGCGAGGATCTGGCGCATCGGCCCGACGACCTCCTCCGGCATGTGCACGATCGGCGGCGGCGAGCTCATCAGGCCGTGCTGCGAGACCAGGTACGGCAGCCCGCCGCAGTGGTCGGCGTGGCCGTGCGAGACCAGGATCCGCGGGAACTTGAGCGCGCCCGGCGGGCACATGCCGACGTCGAACATCAGCCCGAGCGACGGCACCATCACGCAGGTCTCGATGCCGCCGCGGGTGATCCCCGCGAGGGTCAGCCCGCCGACGCGCAGCTCGTCGAGTACGGCGGCCTCGCTCATCAGGTCACGAAGTTGCGGCTCGGCGTCCACAGGATCTGCGGACGGGTGTAAGCGCCGCGCTGGGGCTCGGCGCGGACCGGCGCGGCCGGAGCTGCGGCAGCGACCTTGCGCTGGGCGAGCAGCTCCTGCGCGGCGCGGTAGACCTTCTCCGGGCTGACGACAATCTGCTCCTCGACGTGGACCGGCGACGGGATGCCGGGCACCGCGTCCTGGCCGAGCACGCGCGAGAGCACGTGCTCGCCGCGCATGGCCTCGTGCACGGCCCCCTGGATCTCGCGGCCGAGCGACGAGAACACGCGGTCCTCGTGGACGACCAGCAGGCGCCCGGTCTTGCGCACGCTGGCGAGCACCGCGTCCATGTCGGGCGGGACGATCGTGCGCATGTCGATCAGCTCGCAGTCGACGCCGTCCTGCGCGAGGCGGGCGACGGCCTCGGCGCAGAACAGGGTGCAGCGGCCCCACGTGACGACCGTGAGGTCCTTGCCGGCGCGGCGCAGCGCGGCCTTGCCGAGCGGGACGCGGAAGTCCTCCGGGAGCTCCGGGATGTGCCCGCCGAACCCGATCGCGCGCTTGAGCGCGGCGATCTCCTTGGCGTCGGTCGGCTCGTTCGGGAACGCCTCGCCGAGCGTCATGCGGTACAGGCCCTTCGACTCGAAGATCACGACCGGGCCGCTGTACTCGGCGGCCGAGCGCAGCAGGCCGTAGACGTCGCGCGAGGTCGTCGGCGCGATGATCGTCAGCCCGGGGATCGCGCCGTAGAAGCCCTCCATGCACATCGAGTGGTAGACCGAGCCGCCGTGCAGCGGCTCGACCGGCAGGCGCAGGATCACGTTGACGTTGACGCGCCCCGCCGACTGCCACAGCTGGTTGCCGAGCAGCACCAGCCAGTGCAGCGTGTTGAGGCTGTAGTCGGAGAACTGGATCTCCGGGATCGCGGTCGCGCCCGGGTGCAGCGCGAAGCCGAAGGCCGAGCCGACGATCAGCGGCTCGTTGATCGGCGCGTCGCGGACCTGCTCCGGGAAGCGCTCGTACAGGCCCTTGGTCGCGACCATCACGCCGCCCTTCTTGGCGACGTCCTGGCCGTACAGCCAGGTCATCGGGTTGTTGCGCAGGATCGACTGCATCGCCGCGCGGATCGCCCCGTTGAGCGAGACCGCGGTCGGACGCCCGGTCGGCGGCGGCTCGGCGACCGCCGGGAAGGGCGCCCGGATGTGCTCGAAGATCGACTCGTAGGTCGGCTCCGGCTCGGCCTCGCAGACGCGCATGGTCTCGACCACGTGGTCGTCGGCCTGCTTCGCCAGCGCGCCGAAGTCGTGGCGGCGAAAGTAGTCCTTGCCCTCGGTCACGCCGTTGCGGCGCAGGATCTCGTCGGGGCCGGCGATGCCGCGGTCGACCAGCGCCTGCCCGAAGTCCATCAGCGGGTCGTAGCTGTCGAAGTCGAAGGTGAAGTCCGCCGCCGACGAGTGATTGTTCAGCCGCGAGAGGTTGCGGACCCACACCAGCGCCGGCTTCTGCTGGCCGATGCAGTAGCCCGCGGCCTTGCGCGTGGTGTCGTAGCACTGCAGGAAGTCGTTGCCGTCGCACTCGAAGAACGCGAAGCCGAACGCGCGCGCGTAGGCCTCGAAGTCCTTGATGCCGCGGCCGTCCTCCGGCGTGACGCTGATCGCCACGTTGTTGTCGGTGACGTAGATGAGCACCGGCAGCTCGAGGATCGACGCGCCGGTCATGCCCTCGTGCAGGTCGCTCTCCGCGGTCGTGCCGTCGCCGATGACCGCGACGACCAGGCCGTCCTGGAAGCCGCGCCGGCGCATCCCGAACGCGTAGCCGACGGCCTTGCCGAGCTGCATGCCGAGCGCGCTCTGGACCGGCAGCATGTTGTAGCGCGGGTCGCAGAAGTGCGCGGTCATCAGGCGCCCGCCGGTCCACGGGTCGGTGGTCCGGCACAGCTGCTGGCGCATGTGGTCGAGGTGGAAGTCGTCGTAGCCGCGCAGCCGGGCCCACATCGCCAGCAGCCCGGCCGAACGGTAGTGCCCGATCACGCCGAAGGCCTCGGGGTTGACGAGCTCGTGCAGCGCGATCGCCTCGGCCGCGCCGTGCACCTCCTCGCCCGAGCCCCAGATCGAGAACTTGATCGTGCCCTTGGCGCACTCCTGCACGACCCGCTCGACGTGGCAGCGGGCCATCAACATCTCCCGGTACGCCAGGCGCAGCAGCTCCGGGGTGAGCTGCGGGTACAGGTCGAGCGCGCTGAGGTCGTAGCGGGGGGCAGAGGGCAGCGTCGGGGTGTCCATGGCAGCGGCGTGAAGCCTATGCGACTCGCTCCCGGCGGTAAACCCGGCCCGCCGCGCGGCCGCGGGGACTTTCTCACTCGTCGTCCGTCACGCGCGTCCTCCGGCGCCGCGCGGCGGTCGACGGCGCGCGAGGGCGTGACCTGGCGCATGCCGCGACGCGGCGCCGGTCGATCGTCCGTACCTGTCCTCAGGGACAGGTAGCGAGGACGCGAGAAAGAACATGCCCCGGAGGACATGTTCTTCCGGTCAGGTCTCGCGGCTCAGCCGGGCGGGAGCGCGATCGAGGCGAGGCGAGCGCGGGCCTCGCCCTCGGGGTCGCCGCCCTCGAAGCGGCGGCGCATGTCGAAGTAGGTGGCGACGCTGAACGCGACGAAGTACGCGATGACCACGGCCATCACGACGTTGCCCCACAGCGCGGCGAGCAGGCCGCCGAGCGGCAAGTAGGCGAGGATGTAGCTCGGGATCATGATGATCAGCGTGGCGACGACCCCGACGCCGAAGATCGAGAGCAGGATCGGGACCAGGTTCTTGCCGAGGAGATTGAAGTTGCGGCCGATGACGTCGCCGAGCTTCTTGCCCTCGACCCAGTAGATCGGGCCGGCGAACACGCCGAGGACGATCGCCGGGATGTCGCAGTTGACGATCACGTCGGCGGCCTTCGGGACCATCTCGTTGACGGTCGCGCGCAGGTCGACCGGCTGCCCGAGGTACGCGCCGATGACGTAGCGATACAGCGCGGGCATCACGATCAGCAGCGCCGCGAGCTGGACCAGCGTCAGCAGCAGCGCGAGGATCGAGGCCAGCGACAGCGGCAGGATCATCAGGCCGAGGTGCGCGACCAGCGAGATCGGCACGTAGACCGCCGCGACCAGCAGCACCGCGCCCACGGCCACCGGCGAGAACACCTGCAGGCCGCGCAGCAGCAGCGCCTTGATCTGACCGACGAGGTCGCCCGGCGCCGGCTCGTCGCCCGGCTGCTCGATCGCGGGCGTGTCCGCGCCGGTCGGCATCGCCGGCATGATCGAGGGCGGCGCCGCGGGCACCGCCGCGGCGACGGGCTGCGGCGCGGCGTGCATCGGCGCCGGGTTCATCGGCGCCGGGGCCATCGGCGCCGGGGCCATCGGCGCCGGGGCCATCGGCGCCGGAGGTGCCGCCCGCGGGCCGCCCGCGAGCGTGCCGGGCGGCGGTCCGGGCGGGGCCGGCGCGGCGGGCTGCGGGGCCGCGAACGGCTGCGGCGGCTGCGGATAGGCCGGGGCGGCGGGCGTCGGCGCGGGCTGCGGAACGAACGCGCCGGGCTGCGGCGGGGCCATCGGGTGGGCGCCGGGGGCCAGCGGGCTCTGCATCTGGGCGGTCGGTGCGAACGCGAAGGCGCCGGGCGGGGGCGCCGGGACCGACGGCCGCGGGATCGGGGTCGCCGCGGACAGCGGGCTCGGGGGTCGCACGGGCGCGGGGAAGCCGGGCGCCATGCCCGGTCCGGCGATCACGGTGCGGCCCTTTCCGGCTACATTGGGGGCATCGATCACCTGGACCGTGATCAGCGAGTTGCCGAGCCGCAGCGCGATGCCCGGCGTCAGCTCGATGTTGGCGACGCGCTGGCCCTGCAGCAGGAAGCTGCCGTTGGTCGAGCCGACATCGGTGTAGCGAAGGGTGCTGCCGTCGAAGGTGATCTCGCCGTGTCGTCCGGAGACCTGGGTGTCATGCAGGACGATGTCGCCGCTGTCGCGGCCGAGGGTCACCTTGGGTTGGGTGAAGGTCCGCGTCTCTGCGGGACGGTCGACGTATTGAATGTGGAGCGTGTACGAGGCCATCGAGGTCTCCGGTTCGCGGTAGGCTGAGCACAGTGTCACAAATGCCCGCCACTAGGCGCAACAATCGCGCCGAAGCCATCACCGAGCAAGTCGCCCCGCCGGCGTGGGGCCCGGGGGAGATCCGCGCCTTGCAGGCTCGCCTGCGCGAGGCCGCGGCCGGTGCGTCGTTCCGGTCATCCCGGGCCGCGGCCGGGTCCTCCCCCGAGCCGGCCGGGTCCTCGCACGAGGCCAGCGTCGGGCGCGTGCGCGCGGAGGTCGGCGCGGACCCGCGGCGCGCCGATGGCCGCGATCCGGCGCACGGCCCTGCGTGGGATCTGCTGGTCGTGGGCGCCGGGATCACGGGCGCCGGCGTCGCCCGCGACGCGGCGATGCGGGGCCTGCGGGTGCTGGTCGTCGACGGTCGCGACCTCGCCTTCGGCACCTCCTCGCGCTCGAGCCGGCTGATCCACGGCGGCGTCCGTTACCTCGAGCAAGGCGAGATCGGGCTCGTCTTCGAGGCCCTGCGCGAGCGCCGACGCCTGTACAAGATCGCCGGTCACCTCGTCTCGCCGGCGCAGTTCCTGTTCCCCGCCTACCGCGGCGACCGCCTGCCGCTGTGGAAGCTGCGCGTCGGCCTCACGCTCTACGACGCCCTCAGCCTGTATCGCAGCCGCGGTCATCGCACGCTCGGGCCCGCCGCCGCCCGCCGCCTCGAGCCCCTGCTGCGCGCCGAGGGCCTGCGCGGCGCCGTCACCTACGAGGACGCCGTCACCGATGACGCGCGCCTGACCCTGACCACGTTGCAGGACGCGCGCAGGCACGGCGCCGAGGTCCTTACCTACGCGCCGGTGGTCGCGCTGCGGCGCGAGGGCGCCGCGCACGTGGCCGAGCTCGGCGACGGCGGCCGGGTCCACGCGCGCGCGGTGCTGGTCGCGGCCGGGCCGTGGACGTCGGAGCGGCTGCTGGGCGTCGCCGGCCGGCAATTGCTGAGCCTCTCGCGCGGCATCCACGTCGTGCTGCGCTCGGCCGACCTGCCGCTGCGCCAGCCGGTCGTCGTCCAGGCCGCCAAGGAGCGGCGGATCCTGTTCGTGGTGCCGTGGGGCGCGCGGACCTACCTCGGCACCACCGACACCGCCTACGAGGGCGACCCGGGCGCCTCCGGCGTGACCACGGCCGACGCCGACGAGCTGTTCGCCCTGATCGGCCGCATCTTGCCGAGCCAGGGCCTACGCCACGACCGCATCGTCAGCGCCTGGTCCGGCGTCCGGCCGCTGGTGCGCGCCGCGTCGGCCGAGTCCGGCGACTCGACCGTCGAGCTGTCCCGCAGCCACCGCATCGTCGAGACCGAGACCGGCGTGCTCGCGCTCGTCGGCGGCAAGCTGACCACCTACCGCGCCATGGCCGAGGAGGCCGTCGACCGCGTCCAGGCCCAGCTCGGCGACGACCTGCCGCGCTGCGCGACGCACCGCCGGCCGCTTGTGCCCGGCACGCCGCTGGACCCGGCCGAGCTCGGCATGCCGCACGTGGCCGAGCTCGCCCACCGCCACGGCCCGTTCGCCCGCGAGCTCGCGGCCCGCATCGCGCGCGATCCCGGCCTGGGCGAGCGCCTGGTCCCCGACCTCCCGTATCTGTGGGCCGAGGTCGACCATGCGATCGCCGCCGAGGGCTGCGTCCACCTCGAGGACATCCTGCGCCGCCGCCTGCCGCTCGCCCTGACCGACGGCGAGCTCGGCGTCCGCGTCGCAAGGCCCATCGCCGAACTTTTAATAAGCGCCTGGGGCGGCTCCGGGCGCGACGTCGACGAGGAGATCGACCGCTACCGCGAGCTCATGCTGCGCGAGACCGGGCGGACGCTCGGGGCCTGCTGAGCTCGCATGTCCCGCGGGACATGTTCTGAGGGACATGTCCCTCAGAACAGCCCTGCGATCCACATCACCCCGCTGGCGATGTAGCCGTCGGGGCGGTTGGCGCCGAGGTACACGCCGCCGAGGAAGATGCCGCCGAAGAACAGCGACGGCGTGACGACCCACCCGAGCACCCACGCCAGCCGCGACGGCGGGGCCTCGGCCTCGACGTCCTCGGCGGGCGGCGACTTCTTCGCGGGGGCTGCGGGGGTGCGTGCGAGCTGGGCCATGGCGTATGTGTCTCCGCGCAAGATCTCGATGAACTACTTCAGTTATTAAAGGTCCGCGTCGCCGACGCCCGGCAGCGGCCGGTCGCCGGCGGCCGGCTTGTCGCCGGCGGCCGACCTGTCGTCGCCGGCCGGGGCGTCGTCGGCGTCGGGCTCGTCGTCAGCGGGCTGGCCGTCTTCGGGCTGCCCGGGCGCGGCGTCGGGCAGCGCCTGGAACGGCAGGCCCTTGCGCGCGAGGATCTGCTGGCGGCTCGCGTCGTCGAGGCCGATCGCGGCCTGGTCGCCGGCGATCACGTCGCCCATGAAGGTGCCGGGGCCGACGACCGGCGCGGCGCCGAAGGCCTCGCCGATCGCGTGCAGCATGCCGCGCAGGTGCGGCGCGCGCGAGGTCGGGTTGGCCTCCGCGACCACGAAGCCGAGGTTGGCCTGGGCGGTGGCCTCCGGCATCGTCGCGCCGGCGAAGCTGCGGCTGCTGAGGCCGAGCAGCAGGTCGGCGCCGTCGCGCTCGCGGTTCTGCAGGTCGGCGACCAGCGCCGCGGTGTCACCCGCGGGCACCGACCACACGACCACGCCGCGCAGGTCGAGGTGCACGCCGACCTGACGCTCGAGCACCTGCGAGGCCCACGCGACGTGCCGCTGCGCGTAGGCGATCCAGTCCGGGCGGCGATCGACGAGCTCGGCGTCGACCAGCACCTTGACCCGCACGCGCACCGGCTCGGCCAGGCGCGCCTGCAGGTCCGCGGGCAGCGCCAGCGGCTCCGCCAGCGGCAACGGCACCGGGTCGGTCACCGCGAGCAACGCGGCGGGCGCCGGCGTCGGCGTCGGCTGCGTCGGCTGCGTCGGCTGCGTGGTGGGCACGGGCTGCGGCGTCGGCTGCGGCGTCGGCGTGACCACGGGCGGGGTCGCCGGAGTCGACGCGACGGGCTCGACGGGCGCGGCCGGCTTCACGGGCTCGCCGGGGACGACGACGTCCATGCCGAGCCAGTCGCGTTCGAATGCCAGGATGCCGGCGCGGTGCTCGTGGCCGCAGTACACGCCGCCGCCGAACAGGCCGAGCAGCAGCGCGACAGGGACGCCGAGGAGGAGCGCCAGCTTGCTCAGACTCTTGAGACGCGACGAGGTCATGGGGGCGAGGGCAGTATACTGCGCTCCGTCGGAACACCAGACCGGCCGCCGAGATTCCCGATCCAGCGCGGTCTGGCGGCCCCCGGGACCGCGCCGCCAGGCCCGCCTCCCGGACCCGCGCGCCGCGTCAGTCGAGGGCCAGGGCCGCACAGCTCTCGGGGTCGCCGAGGTCGTAGTCGGGGACCTCGACGAGGTACGCCGCCGAGATCTGCCGCCACGTCAGATAACCGTCGGCCCCGAAGCACTCGTCGACCTGCAGATCGCCGTGCTTCATGTCGCCCATGTCCTTCTGCTCGAGGATGGTCCCGCGCGTGCGGCCCGCGCCCGCGGGGTCCCACTTCGCGTCGAGCGTCATCTTCTCCTGCTCGGGCCCGCTCCAGCCCCACTGGTCCCACTCGCCCAGCAGCGCGAGGTGGAAGCTGCCCGCGCCGTCCTGCTCGCGGTGGTAGCTGTAGAGGTCGTCGCTGAAGAACGAGGAGTCGTCGAGGTAGCCGGCGTAATCCACCGAGAAGTCCTGGAAGTCCATGTCGATGTGCTTGTACTGGCTGTCGGTCTCGCGCTCGAAGGTCACGTCGACCGCGCCGCCGTAGCTGTACAGCTCCGCCCTCGAACCCAACATGTCGCGGTACTTCTCGACGACGTCGAAGTCGAGCGAGAAGCCGCCGCTGCGCGTGCCCTCGCCGACCACCAGCGAGCCCGTCATCAACCTCGCCATCTGCTCCGACGACTTCGCGGCGCGCGTGCCGACGTGGAGCTCGAACTCGGTGCCCGCGTCGGTCTCGTCGAGGCGCACCAGCCAGCTCAGGTCGCGGCCGTCGCGGTCCTCGTAGGGCCCGTAGATGCGCGCGGCGCCGTCGCGGCTCGACTCCGGGACGCGGTCGAGGAGCTCGACCACGCGCGCCGAGCTCTCGACCAGCGTGGTCACCCAGCCGTTGACGTCGGCGGTGACGCGCAGCACCGCGTCGTGGACGTCGCCGTGGACCTTCGTCGGGTCGAGGTCGCGGTCGCTGACGGACTCCGGCAGCTCGAGGCGGACGTCGTCGGCCTGCAGGAACTCGGTCCCCTCGCCGAGCAGGAAGCAGCCGCCGCTCATCAGCGACAGCGCGACGGACGAGGCCAGGGTGAAGGTGCGAAGCGTGCGGTTCGAGGTCGTCATGCCCGCCCTCTTGCGCGCGCCGGGCCGCCCGCCGCGCGCCGGGATCCGCCGTCGTTTCAACCGCTTGCGCCCGCCCGCGCGCCCGCGCCCGCGCGACCGTGGTGAACTGCAACGTCGCGCCCTGCAGCGCTATGCTGGGCCATGCCCGAGCTTCAGGTCCGCGTCGTCGGCGTCGGGGACGCCTTCACCGCCCGCTACTACAACGCGTGCCTGCTGATCGAGGCCGGCGACCAGCGGCTGCTGATCGACGCCCCGCCCGCGCTGGCCCGGGCGCTGCGCGACCTGTCGCGCGCCAGCGACATCACCGTCGGCCTCGACGACATCGACCACGTCCTGATCACACACCTGCACGGCGACCACTGCGGTGGCCTCGAGCAGCTGCTGTTTTGGCGCCGCTTCGTCACCGGCCGCAAGACGACGATCCACGCGATCCCCGAGGTCCTCGCCGGCCTGTGGGACACGCGGCTGCGCGGCGGCATGGACACGCTGATGCACCCCGACGGCTCACACAGCCGGCTCGAGCTGAGCGACTACGCCGACATCCGGCCGCTCGCGCCCGGCCGCTCGCGCCTGGGCCCGCTCGAGCTCGAGTGGCGGCGGACGATCCACCACATCCCGACCTCGGCGCTGCGCGTGACCGTCGGCGCGCGCACGATCGGCTACAGCGCCGACACGGCCTTCGACCCGACGCTGATCGCCTGGCTCGCCGCCAGCGACCTGTTCTTCCACGAGACCAACTTCGGCGTGCACACCCCGCTCGCCAGCCTGGTCGACCTGCCTGCGGAGGTCCGCGGACGCATGCGCCTGATCCACTACCCCGACCAGCTCGAGCCCGACGCCGCCCCGATCGCCTGCGCCCGCGAGGCCGAGCGCCTCGTGCCCTGAGGCCGCCCGGGGCCCCCGCGCCGCACCGTGATCGCAATGTCAGGGTCGCCGACGCCGAAGCCTGCCCCGCGCCACGGGTCGCGCCCGCGGGAAGCCGATCACGACGCCCCTGTGACCTCCCTCGCGCGCTGGCCAGCGACTTGCAGGGCCGCTCCCGCGAGCGACCCCATGACCACACCGCGCTGGCTCCTCTCCCTGCTGTGTACGCGCCCCGAGCTCCGCCCCGGGCGGGCGCTGCTGACCCCGACCTGGCTCGCCGCGCTCGCCGTCCTCGGCGTCAACGACCACCTGCTCAAGGGCGCCGGGCTGCTGCCGGGGGCGCTGACCGGCAAGCTCAGCGACGTCGCCGGCATGCTGGTCGCGCCCGCGCTGCTGGCCGCGCTGCTCGGCCTGCGCAGCCGTCGCGGCCTGCTGATGGCCCACCTCGCGGTCGCGGCCGTGTTCGCGGCGATCAAGCTCTCACCCGCCGCCGCCGACGCGTGGTCGTGGCTGATGGGCCTGGTCGGCGTCCCGTGGCACATCACCGTCGACCCCACCGACCTCCTGGCCCTGCCCGCGCTCGCGATCGGCTGGCGCGCCCTGCTGCCGGCGATGCGGCGCCCGCTGCCGTTTCATCAGCGCCTCGCCCCGCGCCTCGCCCAGGTCGCTGCGGTCTGCGTCGGCACCACGCTGTGCGTCGCGACCAGCAGCAACAACCCGGGCCCCGGTGAAGAGGAAATCGGCGACGTCGGCGACGAGGCCGACTGGGGCGACGAGGGCACCACCGACGTCGAGTACGCGGAGATCCAGGCCGACGTGTACCTCAGCAACAACACCCCGCAGGACGTCGTCGTGCGCACCCGCGACCTCCTCGCCGACGTCCAGCTCGACTGCGTCGCCGTCGAGGAGGACCCGGGCCTGCTGCTCGGCGAGGCGCTGTTCGGCGCCGGCCGGACCTGGACCATGCCGCCGGGCACCAACGCCGCCGTGCGCGACATCGACGGCACGCCCGCCCGCGAGTGTTACGCGGTGCGGGTCGAGGGCGACGCGCTGGTCGAGCCCTTCGTGCTGTTCTGGCGCGCCAGCGACATCCCGGTGGAGACCGTCGTCGGCGACATCGACGACCCCTCGGAGCATCGCCCCGGCGCGGTCATCCTCGCGGCCGACGCCGACGGCCGCCTGAGCGTCGGCGAGTCGCTGCGCGAGGTCGTGTTCGCGATCGACCTGCTCCCGCCGGCCGACGCGTTCTACCCCGGCCCCGACGGCGAGCGCATCGCCTGGAGCGACCCGCCGACCAGCGCCAAGCCGCTGCAGATCACGACGCTCGACGCCGGCCCCGACGGCTGCCTCGGCCTCGAGTTCGACGGCGGCGCCGACTTCCCGCGCTGGTACCTGTGCCTGCCGGAGGGCGCCTTCCCGTTCGCGCAGGACCAGTGGGTCGTCGTCGAGACCTTCGCCAGCGGCAACGTCGTGCAGGTCACCGCGGCCGCCGACCCCGAGGGCGACCCCGTCCCCGACGTCGCGATGGTCGCCTCGCGCGGCAAGATCCTCCCCAAGCTCGCCGACACCGTGCTCGCCGACAAGCCCGTGTTCACCCGCCCGCTCGCGCCCGACCCGCTCTGCGGCACCGTCGCGCGCCCCAGCCAGATCAGCGCCCACTACGAGGACGCCCCCGTGCAGCAGCTCCTGCCCGGCGACACCACGGTCCTCCAGGGCGTCGACACCACCCTCACGCTGTGGGTCGTCCACGCCGAGGAGCGCGTCGTCCTGAACCCGGCCTGCGCCGAGGGCCCCGACGAGCTCGGCGAGGACCTCGAGGTCGTCGCCGTCCGCGCCCCCAGCCAGCCCTGAACGTCACATTAACTTAGAGACATGTCCCCAAGGACATTCGAGGATCCCATGCAACTCCACCCCACGCGCCCCTGGATCGGTCTCGTCGCCCTCTGCGCCCCCCTGCTCGCCCTGCCCGCCTGCGCCAGCGACGGCGGCGGCAAGTACGGCGAGGACGCCCAGGCCAGCAGCGCGTCGGCGGGCGGCACCGGCGAGGACGGCGGCGAGGACGGCGAGGGTGGCGACAGCGCCGGCCTCGGCGTCGGCCAGGGCGGCTCGCAGGACTTCGGCGAGTTCCGCCAGATCCTCGAGAACGGCGAGATCCCCGGCCCGAACACGATCGACGACGTCGGCTTCTTCAACGAGCACAAGCTCGTGCTGCCCAAGCCGGCCTGCAGCGACGACGTCTGTCTCCACGGCCTGTTCGGTCAGATGGGCAACATGATCACCGGCTCCGACTGCATCACCGTGCTGGTCGGCATGAACACCGCGATCGACGTGACCAAGCTCGAGCGCCCGCCGCTCAACCTGAGCCTCGTCATCGACACCAGCGGCTCGATGGAGGGCGAGCCGATCGAGTACGTCCGCCTCGGCCTGCTGCGCATGCTCGACGGCCTCGAGTCGGGCGACCACATCTCGCTGGTCACGTTCTCGAGCAGCGCGCACGTCCAGGTCGAGGCCGTCACCGGCGACGCCCCGGAGCTGATCAACGCGATCGACGCGATCGCGGCGAACGGCGGCACCAACATCTATGACGGCCTGCGCACCGGCTTCGAGCTGGTCGCCGAGCACTACCAGCCGGGCGCGCAGAACCGCGTCATCCTGCTGTCCGACGGCCTCGCCACCGACGGCATCACCAACGACGCGAAGATCGTCGCGATGGCCGCGGGCTACGCCGGCGAGGGCTTCGGCCTGACCACGATCGGCGTCGGCACCGACTTCGACGTCACGCTGATGCGCAGCCTCTCGGAGCAGGCGACCGGCAGCTTCTACTTCCTCGAGGACCCCGCCGCGGTGCAAGAGGTCTTCCACGAGGAGGTGACCTCGTTCCTCGTCCCGCTCGCGGAGGACGTCACCGTCGACGTCGACATCGCCGGCGCGTACGTGCTGCGCGGCATCTACGGGACCAAGCTGTTCGACATCGCGGCCGGCGCGGGCAGCATCGAGATCCCCAACCTCCAGCTCGCGCACCGCACCGAGGTCGAGGACCACGACAACGGCGGACGGCGCGGCGGCGGCGGGGCGATCCTGCTCGAGCTGCTGCGCAAGAAGGGCGAGGACCCGACCCAGGGCGTCGGCGACCTCATGCTCCACTACCGCGTCCCCGGCACCGAGGACTACGTCGACCAGAAGGTCGCGATCCAGATCCCCGTCGCGCCGGATCAGGTCGACCTCGAGAACGGCACCTTCGAGGACGCCAGCGTCCAGAAGGGCTTCGTGATGCTCAACATCTACATCGGCTTCCAGATGGCCGCCACGCGCGCGGCCCAGGGCGACCTCACCGGCGCCTACAACGTGCTCGAGAGCCTCGACAAGAACGTCGACGCCTGGCTCGCCGCCAACCCCGACTTCGACATCGAGGACGACCTCAAGTACATCCGCCTGTTCGAGCAGAACCTGCTCGCCGCCGGCGCCGCCGAGGACCCGCCGACCCAGCCCGGCCAGGAGCCCCCGCCGCCCAGCGAGCCGTGGCCCAACGACTGATGTCCGCGCACCTGCGCGCCTCTGTCCGCTCTGGCTCGCCGCGGCCGCGCGCATTATCCTTGCCCGCCATGCATCGCCTGTCGCTCGCGCTGTTCACCCTCGCAGCGTGCCCCGCGGCCCCGGCGGACACGACCACCGCGACGGAGCCGGCGAGCAGCGGCGAGGGCTCCAGCGACGCGACGCCGACCACCGGCGCGTCCGCGACCACCGGCGACGACGTCGCCTGGAACATCGGCCTGCAGCTCGGCACCGACCGCGGCGCGCTGCTCAGCGTGTGGGGCCCCGCGCCGGACGAGGTCTACGCGGTCGGCGGTCAGCTCGTCTCGGCCACCGAATCGAGCGGCGTGCTGTTTCGCTTCGACGGCGCGACCTGGACCGAGCAGCCGCTGCCCGCCGACACGCCGATGCTGCACTGGGTCTTCGGCGTCGACGGCGAGCTGTGGACCGTCGGCCGCGAGGGCACCGCGCTGCGCCGCGACGGCGACGCGTGGGTGGCCACCGAGACCGGCGCGCAGACGATCCTGTGGGGCATCTGGGGCGCCCGCAAGGACGCGCTGTGGACCGTCGGCGGCGACGGCGTCGACGACCCCCCGGTGCTGCTCGCGTGGGACGGCGCGACCTGGACCCCCGTCGCCCTCCCGCCGACCGGCGACAGCGGCGGCCTGTTCAAGATCTGGGGCAGCGGCCCGGACGACATCACCGCGGTCGGCGACCGCGGGCTCGCGCTGCACTTCGACGGCGCGAATTGGACCGTGCAGCCGACCGACGACCTCGCCGACCTGATCAGCGTGTGGGGCCGCGGGCCGGCGGAGCACCTCGCCGTCGGCGGACGGGCCAACGCCCGCGTCGCCCGCTGGGACGGCGACGCGTGGACCGGCGTGACCCTGCCGCTGCCCGGCCTCAGCGGCGTGTGGATGGACCCGAGCGGCGCGGCGACGGTGGTCGGCACGCAGGGCACGATCGCATCGCTGCCCGCCGGCAGCCTCGAGCCGACGCCGCAGGCGAGCCCGACCCTGCTCCTGCTCCACGCGGTGTTCGGCTTCGCGGACGGTCCGCGCTTCGCCGTCGGTGGCAGCCTCGCAGGTGCGCCGCCTTACGTCGGCGTGATCGTCCAGCACACGCCCTGAGCGCACCCGCACCGGCGCTTCCGCTACAATGGCTGCACGCGCGCGGCGATGTTGCTCCGCGCGCGGGAGTTGACATGTCCTTTCGACCATCTTCGGCCACGCTCGCGTTGACCGCCACCTTCGGCTGCACCATCAACGTCAACCCCGACGACACCCAGTCGACGACGGCGCCGGAGACATCGACCGACCCGTCCGGCACGTCCGGCACGGACACGGGCGTGACGACCGGCAGCGAGTCGACGGTGACCCCGACCACGGACGCCGACCCGACGACGACCACCGCGCCGACCACCGGCGGCACGACCGGCGAGCCCGACCCGGTGTGGTGCAACGGCCTCGACCCGAACGGCCCCGCCGAGCTCACGGTCAACAACAACGGCGGCGTGAAGATCGTCGACGGCACGGCGCTGGCGGCGGAGTGCGGCGGTCAGGGCTCGCTGATGATCCCGATCTACCCGCACTTCGGCGGCTTCACCCCGGAGGAGGACAACGTCGGCTTCGACGTCATCCTCGACGTCGAGGGCTTCAACCTCGGCGTCGGCGGCCACTTCTTCCAGAGCGTGGGCCACCAGCAGGACGTCAACTGCGCCTACACCGAGCCCTACTACGACGGCTACTCGTACGCCTTCATCCCGATCTTCCCGCCCGACGCGATCCCCGACATCAAGGCGATCGACGGCAAGCCCGGTGTCCTGCACGTCACCCTGCACAGCCCGATCGGCGACATGACCCTCGACGCGAAGGTGGTCATGTCCGTGCCCATGGGCGTCGAGGACTGCGGCTACGGCGGCTACGACACCGAGGGCTACGGCAGCACCAGCGGCGGCAGCACCGGCCCCTGAGCAACCGCGGCCGCGACTACGCTATCCTCCGGCGATGCGCATCTCGCTCGCCTCGCCCGCCGTCCCCCTGCTCTCGCTCGCCCTCGCCTGCACCGCCGGCGGCGGCGGATCGAGCGGCGGCAGCGAGGACGGCGGCACGGCCGGACCCGCGAGCAGCGGCGACGAGACCGGCACCACCGCCTCGACGAGCACCGGCGACCCGACCGACGCCACCGGCGAGCCGACCACCGCCTCGGCCACCGACGCGACCACCGGCGAGGCCGCGTTCTGCCACGGCTGGCAGACCGGCGCGGGCGAGCCCTACCTCGAGCTGTACGGCCTCGACGACGCGCCGCTGGCCGACGGCGGCACGCTCGCGCTCGAGTGCGGTCCGCAGGGCCTGTTCATGTTCGGCCTGTACCCGAAGTTCGGCGGCTTCACGCCCGCGGGCGACCAGATCGCCTTCGACATCGTCGTCGACGTCGCCGGCCAGAACACCAACCCCGACGGCCACTTCTTCAGCACCGTCGACCTCGGCTACTACGTCGGCTGCGAGGACCTGATCGGCGGCGTGTTCGGCGTGGTCCCGGTGATCCCGCCCGACAACGCCGACGTACCCGCGCTCGACGGCCTGGCCGCCGACCTGCACGTGACCATGAAGACGCCCGCCGGCGACGTGACCCTCGACTTCAAGCAGACGCTCTCGGCCGTCAAGAGCGACAGCTGGACGTTCTGCGGCGGCTGACTCAGCCGGCCCCGAACACGTCGACGAAGCGCAACTCCGCGGGCACCGCCCCGCCGGCGGCCGACCAGCGCAGACCGTCGAGCATCATCGCCGTCTGCAGCACGCCCGCGCCGCCGAGCACCGGGTTCGGCGAGAACAGCAGCACCCGCCCGGCCCCGTACGTCGACGCAACGATCGCCGGCGTGCCCGGCATCTCGCCCGGACCCGTCCCCTTCGCCGCGCTGTAGATCTCGCCGACGAAGGCCGCCAGCGGCACGTACGGCGCGAGCCCCTCGGTCGGCGTCGGCGTGAAGATCGGGCCGTTCGCGTAGAACATTTTAAAGGGCTTCGCGCGGCCCTCGGCGCGCACGTCGAGGCCGGCGATGCCGCGCTGCCACGCGTCGCCGGTCAGGTTGCGACCGGCGACCAGGCGCAGCTTGTGAAACTCGTCCTCGCCCTGCAGCGCGAGATAGGCGCCCGCGCACACGCCGACGTAGCCGCCGCCGGCCCGCACGAACTCCTTGACGGCCGCCTTGCCCTCGTCGGCGAGCGACCGGCCCTGCACCGTCCCGCTGCCGCCCATGAACACCGCGACGTCCTGCTTGCGCAGCCCGCCCTCGCGGATCTGCGCCGGCGTCAGCACCGTGCACACGAAGCCGGGGCTGCGCTCGAGCAGCGCCTTCTCGGCCGCGAAGGCCGCCGGATGCACGCCCGCCGACTGATAGAGCCCGACCCGCACCGCCTCGCCGGCGCTCGCACGCCGCGGCAGGGCCAGCCCCGCGAGCCCCGCCATCGTCGCCTTCATCAGCCCGCGCCGCCGCATGCCCGACAATGTGCCACGACCCGCGACCGCCGGCCAGAGATCGCGCGCCGCCGGGCTCACCTCGCCAGCTTGCTCTTGAGCCCCTCGTCGATGTCCTGCAGCATCCCCAGCATCTGATCGACGCGCAGCTCGAGGCTGCGGACGTCCTGAAGATTGCCGGTCGCGGCGCGGACCAGCGGCACCAGCGTGCGCTCGATGATCGCCACCTGCTGCGCGAGCAGCTCGGTGATGCCGGGCGGGGCCTCGTTCTTGACCTCGACCGAGAGCGTCGCCTGATTCAGCCCCTCGAGCGCGTTGGTGATGCGGGCGAGCTGCGGGCGCAGCCACTCGAGGTTGTTCGGCGCGAGCGTCGGCGGCGTCAGGCCCGGCGGCCTGTCCTTCTCGGCCGGCCGCTCCGCGATCTTCTCCTGGGCCTTCTCCGCGGCCTTCTGCTGCTGCGCGGCCTGCTGCTGCGCCTGCGCCATCAGCTCGATCATCTGCTTCTGCTGCGCGAGCTGGGCCTGCTCGCTCTGGGCGCCGCGGGTCACGCTGGCCTCGGCGGCGGCCTTGACCGCGCCGGTGATCTCCTCGACGCGCCCGGCGAGGATGCTGAGCTGCCCGCCGATGCGCACCGCGGGGTCGTCCTCGGCGCCGCCGAGGCTGCGCACGCGCACGAACTCGCGCTTGATCGTCGCCCAGCGCTCGGCCTGGGTCGGGTTCAGGCGCCCGCGCATCTCGGCGAGCTTGAGCAGGTTCTGCTCCGCGGCGATCGTCAGGGTCTGGGCCTCGCCCTGGTAGTGGTCGTCGACGAGGCGGTCGACCTCCTCGGTGGTCATCGCCGACACGATCTTCTCGGCGAGCTTGTTCATGTTGCGGTAGCTGCCCTGCAGCTTGAACGGCGGCTCGGTGCGGTACTGGTCGTCCATCGCCGCGGACGCGATGTACTGCTGGTTGACCTTGAGCAGCGTCTCCTGGACGCGAAACAGGTGCTTGAGGACCGCGAGGATCTCCTGGACCTCGGCGCCGGAGTAGCCGTACGAGAACTCGGTCGCCTGGACCTCCTCGCCGCGGGCCATCCGCACGAAGCGGTACACGTCGGCCTGCTCGCGCGTCGCCAGCGGCGCGAGCGTGCGGTTCGAGGTCAGCGTGTTCTCCACATAACTGAGCGCGAACGCGTCCTGCTGGCCGCCGAGGATGTCGCCGAGGTTGTAGGTGTCGGCGCGGTTGGCCAGCATGTCGGGGATCTTGAAGGCCGCGCCCGACTCCGTGTACGGGTTGCCCGCCATCACCACGCAGAACTTCTTGCCGCGCAGGTCGTAGGTCTGCGTGCGCCCGCGCCACACACCCTCGATGCGCCGCTGCGCGTCGCACAGCGAGATGAACTTCTGCAGGAACTCGGGGTTGGTGTGCTGGATGTCGTCGAGGTAGAGCATCACGTTGTTGCCCATCTCGAGCGCCAGGTTGACCTTGTTGACCTCCTGCGCGGCGGTCGCGTTGGGGGCCTCGGCGGGGTCGAGCGAGACGACGTCGTGGCCGAGCGCCGGCCCGTTGATCTTCATGAACACGAGGCCGAGGCGGTTGGCGACGTACTCCATCAGCGTGGTCTTGCCGTAGCCGGGCGGCGAGATCAGCAGCAGCATGCCCATCCGGTCGGTGCGCTTCTGGTCGCCCGCCGCCCCGAGCTGCTTGGCCATGTTGGCGCCGACCAGCGGCAGGTAGACCTCGCTGACCAGCTTGTTGCGCACGAACGAGGTCAGCACCTTCGGCATGAACTCGTCGACGCGCAGGCGGTGCTTCTCGCGCTCGATGATCTGCTGGCGCAGCCGGCGAAACTCGCGGAAGCCCGGGACCCGCACGCGCATGAACTCGCCGAGCCGCTCGAGGAACTCGTCGAGCCGCAGCTCGAGCACGCGGTCGCGGATGCGCGGGTGCTGGCCGAGCAGCCCGTGCACCTCGACGCCCTCGAGCGTGCTCTGGACCTCGCGGTCGAGCTTGCGGTCGGTCAATATCAACACCGCCGCCTCGAGCACCGCGGGCGCCGACCGGGCCGCCTCCGGCGTCGCCGCGACGAACGCGTCCATCCAGGCGCGCAGCAGCTCGAAGCGCTCGCGCAGCCGGCCGTCGAGCGCGCGCAGGTCGTCGTCGAAGGCGCGGCGGCGGCCGCCGGCGTCGAGCGCGGCGAGCAGGCCCTGCTGCAGGGCGATGGCCGCGGCGCTGGTGACGAAGCGCGGCTTCTCGGCGGCGAGCTCCTCGACGAGGTAGGCGCCGGCGCGCTGGACGTCGCCGGCCGTGAACGTCAGGCCGTGCGTCGCCAGGAACTCGGAGATGCCGCGCGACAGCTCCTCGGCGAGCGCGGCGGCGGCGGGCGTGAAGCGGAACGCGGCGCGCAGGCGGGCGACGCTCTGGGCCCGGCGGTGCCACGCGGCGCGCAGCTCGGGGCGGTCGAGGTAGGCCCAGAACAGGCACGCGAGCGCGCGCGGCGTCGGCGACACGCGCAGCAGCCCGGCGGTCGCGCGCAGGGCGAGCAGCTTCTCGAGGATCGCCGCGGCGTCGGCGTCGTGGAGGCCGCGCTCGTAGCCCTCGTCGTAGCGCTCGGCCGCGAACTTGCGGACCAGCTCGAGCAGCCCGCCGGGCTCGCGCTCGGCGGCGTAGAGGCGCTGGAGGTCGAGGCCCTGCTCGCCGGCCTCGGCCGCGGCCAGGACCGCGGCCGCGAGGTACTCGCCGCGGTAGACCTGCGGGGTCTCGGAGACGATCTGCTGGTTCCAGTAGTCGCGGGTCTTGTTGAACTCGGGGTCGTCGATCGGCTCGAAGAAGTCGGTGCCGCCGAGGTGGATCGCCATCTGGTCGCCGCGGGCCAGCAGCGTCACGTCGAGCACCTGCGTGTTGACGTTGAAGCGGAAGGTCCCGAACTTGACGACCGCGGTGCCGCCGTCGAACAGCTCGAGGCGGTCGCGCAGGGCCCGGAGCGCGTCCTGGCGCGCGCTCGTGATCTTCGTCGAGATCTCGTCGGCCTTGACCGAGGCGCCGAGGCCCATCAGGCGCTCGACCAGCTCCTTGGCCTTGAGCACCATCGCGTCGGCCGCGAAGTAGGCGTTGAGCTCCTCCGCCGCCTTGAACGTCTGGGCCCGGCGGTTGACGCCCTCGATGATGCGGTCCGCCGCGACCACCAGCGTCTGCACCCGCGCCTGGCGCTCGTCGAGCAGCGTCTGCTTGCGCGCCGCGAGGGCGTCGTGCACCTCCTCGCGCTTGGCCGTCAGCTCGCCGAGGAACTCGTCGAACTCGCTGAAGCGCCCGGCCAGCTCCTCGAGCTGGACCAGCAGCTTCGCCAGCTGCTCGTCGCACTTCTCGGGCGTGTCCGCCTGGGCCAGCGCCGACGACACCGTCTGGGCGAACAGCTTGAACTGGGCCGCGAACTCGGCCTTGCCCTCGCGCGTCAGCAGCTGCTTGCGCACGCTCTGGTAGGTCGCGCGGACCCGGCCGTGGTG
>Ga0075163_10000797_pt1 | contig 41895 bp, 38 predicted proteins | sample JI1023141ADNA_FD_71478 | JGI IMG/M metagenome (GOLD analysis project Ga0075163, IMG submission 71478) | Wastewater effluent complex algal communities from Wisconsin, to seasonally profile nutrient transformation and Carbon sequestration -... | ecosystem: Engineered > WWTP > Effluent > Algae...
GGTGATTCCTAGAGTTTGATGTAACTCAGCGACACGGAAAATTTTTTTTCTCAGATTCGCAATGAATCCGTTGCAACATTCTAGTGCTCGCTTGTAGGTTCTCTTTGCACGGATGACTGACGTTACATTGCGAAGCAGTTTAATAATGGCTTCTGATTTTATCGCAAAGTTTACGCAGTGATTTTTGCAAAGTTCTGAGACTAAGAATCAAAATAATAACGATGACATTACGGGGGCGTCGCTTCACGAAAAAATTTCAGTGCAGCATTTAGTGACTTTTTAAAATCGCTATTGTGCTGCTTCTAAATTCTTTCGGATGAGTAGACGTACGGAGCACTATTTGAATGTTAGAGCGAGCGCCTGACGATCGTTTACTTCGCCAGTGGGCCCGGGTTCGGGGCCGTCTACGTGAAGAATTCGGTGATGCGGCTTTTAAGAGCTGGTTAAAGCCGATGGTATTGCAAGAAGTACGCGATGCAGGGATCCGAATTGCGGTGCCGACGCGGTTTATGCGCGACTGGGTAGCCAATCATTACGGTAGCCGGCTGGCGACTATTTGGAACGAAGAAAACTCCGCTATTCGCGCTGTCGATGTCATTGTGGCGCCCAGCTTGTCGAGCAGTAAAACAACGCCGCGTACAGATGCGGGAGATGATGACCACGAACCATCAGACGCACCGGCTGCAGTTGCAGAACCAGAGATCAATGATCTTTCAGCGCCCCTGGATGCACGGTTTGATTTTGACAGCTTTGTCGTCGGCAAGCCGAATGAACTTGCTTATGCAGCAGCGCGCCGCGTGGCGGAATCAGAAATTGCTCCCTTTAATCCCTTGTTCCTTTACGGCGGCGTTGGTCTTGGTAAGACACACTTGATGCATGCCATTGCTTGGCACATTCGTCAGCGCAATCCGAAACGCCGCGTGATGTATCTGTCGGCGGAAAAATTTATGTATCAATTTATCCGCGCACTTCGTCACAAAGACACGGTTGCCTTCAAGGATCAGTTTCGCTCAGTCGATGTTTTGATGATTGACGACGTACAATTTATCTCCGGGAAGGACTCAACCCAGGAAGAGTTTTTTCATACCTTCAACGCACTGGTGGATCAAAACCGTCAGGTTGTAATTTCAGCCGATAAGTCACCCAATGACCTTGAAGGGATTGAAGATCGCATGAAGTCCCGGCTTGGATGGGGCTTGGTCGCCGATATTCACCCGACAACCTACGAATTACGCCTTGGTATCCTTCAGGCCAAGGCCGAACGGTTAGGGATTCCCTTGCCAGCTAAGGTTTTGGAATTCCTCGCGCACAAGATTGCATCGAATGTCCGTGAGCTTGAGGGGGCGCTGAACCGCATTGTGGCTCATGGCACTCTGGTGGGACGTGAGATCGGCCTGGAAATGGCGCAGGACGTTTTACATGATTTGCTGCGGGCGCATGATCGCCGCGTCACCATTGAAGAAATTCAAAAGCGGGTTGCCGAGCATTACAATATCCGTCTGTCTGATATGCATTCTGCCCGCCGTGCACGTGCAGTAGCCCGGCCCCGTCAGGTAGCCATGTATCTTGCCAAGCAGTTGACGGCCCGATCCCTTCCTGAAATCGGTCGCAAATTCGGGGGTCGAGATCACACAACTGTCATGCATGCTGTGCGAAAGATCGAGGAGCTACGGGGGGCCGACCCTAATTTTGCTGAGGATGTGGACCTCCTGCGCCGTATGCTTGAGACATAGACGTACAGGGCATATTAAAGGCCAGGAAAAGGCTATTTCCTCTTAATCGGTTGTTGGGGTGCCCAGGGCGGAAAATTGCTCTGGCGCGGGCCAGCGATCGTATTTTAGCGATCTTCTGAAAAATAACGCGAAAAATCTAAAGAAGCGCTGTAATCCGTGGTATAGTTTTTTGGCGGTGTTCAAACAGTTTTAACCCGAACAACTCACCATGTAACGCGTTGATTTTAAAAGATATTATTCTTTTCTAATCAAGCTAATCTGGGAGAGGGCGAATCAAGAACTGTGCGAACTGCCCAGACAATGAAATTCAGGCCTGGAATCAACAACTGTAGATAGCAAAAAGCCATGAAATTAACGATCGAGCGTGCAGCGCTGATGAAGGCTCTTGCCCATGTCCAAAGTGTCGTGGAACGACGGAATACGATCCCCATTTTGGCCAATGTCTTGATGGAAGCCGAAGGCAGCCATCTGCGCCTAACGGCGACAGATATGGATTTGGCGATTGTTGAGGCGGTTGAGGCAAAGATTGCCAAGCCCGGCACAACGACGGCTCCTGCCCATACCCTCTACGACATTGTTCGGAAATTGCCTGAGGGCAGCGAGATCGAAATCGATTCTGCCGATAGTGGGGCGCAGATCACCATTCGCACAGGACGCTCGAAATTCTCCCTTGCGACCTTGCCGAAAGACGAATTCCCTCTGACCAGCGATGGGGATCTGCCGGTTACCTTTGATCTGCCGGCCCCAGAGTTGCGCACCATTGTTGATCGGACAAAGTTTGCGATCTCAACCGAAGAAACGCGGTATTATTTAAACGGCATCTATCTTCATGCAGCGGAGACCGACGGCGTTAAAGTGCTGCGCGCCGTTGCAACCGATGGGCATCGTTTAGCGCGATTTGAAATGGCTTTGCCAGAAGGCGCCGCAGCGATGCCAGGTGTGATTGTGCCGCGTAAAATGGTCAATGAATTGCGCAAATTGGCTGATGATACATCGGGCGTTGTAACACTGTCGCTATCACCGACACGCATCCGTTTAGCCTTCGATAATTTGGTTTTGTCATCAAAGCTGATTGATGGAACTTTCCCGGATTACGAGCGGGTTATTCCTAGCGGTAACGACAAGATTATGGAAGTCGCCTGCCGAGATTTTGCGCAGGCAGTTGATCGTGTTGCAACCATTGCGACCGAGAAAAGTCGTGCTGTTAAACTTAGTTTAACACCGCGCACGCTAACCTTGTCGGCATCGAGCACGGAAAACGGCATGGCGACAGAAGAACTGGAAGCTCTTTACGATAAAGATCCCATCGAAATTGGATTTAATGCGCGCTATCTTTTGGATATCGCGCAGCAGATCGAGGGCGATCGGGCGCAATTTTCAATGGCCGATGCGGCGTCACCAACGATTGTCCGTGATGCAGCGGATGCCAGCGCGCTCTACGTTTTAATGCCGATGAGAGTCTAATCGGTCTGTGATGTCCGCTGTTGCTGTTTCATCGTCAATCGGTCTTTGGGAGGCGCCAGCGCCAACCTCAGCGCTCGTGTCTGCGCCGCGTCTGACACTAAGTCGTCTAACCATCACCGATTTTCGCTGCTACACCCGTGCCCGCATTGACATGGATGCACGGCCCGTTGTTTTGGCAGGGGCAAATGGTGCCGGTAAAACCAATCTTTTGGAAGCGATTTCATTTCTCGCTCCGGGACGAGGGTTGCGCCGGGTTCAGCTCGCCGAAGCGGCCCGCCGCGGGAGCATCGATGGGGCATGGGCAGTTGCCGCAACGATCCAAGGGCCGTCAGGCGAAACGGCAATGTCCACCGGCCGGTTAAGTGATCCCGACGGCCGCGATCGCCGCGTGATGCAAATCGATGGCGCAGAGGTACGAAGTCAAACGGCCTTAGCAGAACGGCTATGGCTTGTTTGGGTGACCCCCCAGATGGACCGACTTTTTTTGGACGGGCCGTCGGCACGGCGCCGATTTTTAGATCGGCTGGTTTATGCCTTTGATCCAGCTCATGCGGGACGGGTCAGCGCCTATGAACAAGCAATGCGTGAGCGGTCACGGCTTTTAACCAGTAGCGGCACCGATCCGGCATGGTTGAGTGCATTGGAAAATCAGATGGCTGAACGCGGTGTAGCTATTGCGGTGGCGCGCCGGCTGGTCGTGGCGGAACTTGCGGGGATTTTGCATGAGCCGATCTCGCCGTCGTTTCCGATGGTGGATTTATCGGTAATGGGTGTTGTCGAAGACTGGCTGTCCACCAGCCCAGCTTTGGCGGTGGAAGATCGTATGCGTCAGACTCTCGCGGCGGCGCGCCGGAGCGATGCCGACGCCGGGACAACGGCAATTGGCCCTCATCGCAGCGACATTCGGGTTCGGCACAGCGATAAGGACATAGAGGCGGAGCATTGCTCGACCGGTGAACAGAAGGCGCTTTTGTTGTCTCTCATTCTTGCTCACACACAACGCGTCGCGGCGCATCGCGGCGCATCGCCAATTTTGTTGTTGGATGAAGTGGTTGCCCATTTGGACGAGGCGCGGCGATGCGCTCTTTTTGATGCGATTCATGCGCTTCACGTTCAAGCATGGATGACGGGTACTGATATGAGTCTTTTTGCGTCCTTGGGTAATCGGGCGCAACGTTTCGCCGTCGCGGCGGCGCAACTTTCACCTATTGACGCGTAATATGACAAGACGCGGCTTAATTAACGTGCAGGAAGGAATGACGGGATGACTGCCACAACTCCTCCACCCAATGCGGCTGAGAATTACGGCGCAGAGTCCATTAAGGTTTTGAAAGGCCTTGAAGCGGTGCGGAAGCGCCCGGGTATGTACATCGGCGATACCGACGACGGCTCTGGCTTGCACCACATGGTCTATGAAGTTATAGACAATGCGATCGATGAGTCTCTTGCGGGTCACTGCGATCGGATCGATATTTCGTTGAATGCAGATGGATCAGTGACAGTTCGTGATAATGGTCGCGGCATTCCGGTCGATACTCATCCGCAGGAAGGCGTGTCGGCGGCGCAAGTGATTATGACGCAGCTGCATGCGGGCGGTAAGTTTGATCAGAATTCTTATAAGGTATCGGGCGGTTTGCACGGGGTAGGTGTCTCGGTCGTGAATGCCTTGTCTAGCCGCTTGGATTTGCGAATCTGGCGCGATGGCAAAGAGCATTTCATGAGATTTAGTGATGGCGATCCCGAAGCGCCGTTAAAGATTGTCGGCGATGCGCCGAAAACTGCATCAGGTGCCCCGCTTAAAGGAACTGAAGTTACTTTCCTTCCATCCCGCGCCACCTTTACCAATACCGAATTCGATTGGACAACGTTGGAAAATCGCTTTCGTGAACTAGCTTTTCTGAACTCAGGTGTCCGTCTTATCATGACGGACAAACGCCACGTAGACGGTAAGCAGGCCGAGTTCCATTACGAAGGTGGCGTGGAAGAGTTCGTGCGTTGGCTGGATCGTACCAAAACATCCTTGATAAGCGCGCCGATCGTTGTCGGGGGTGAGCAGAGCGGGGTAACGGTCGAACTAGCGATGCAGTGGACCGATAGCTATCACGAAACGATGCTGTGCTTTACCAACAATATTCCGCAACGCGATGGCGGAACCCACTTGGCTGGTTTTCGTGGCGCGTTGACGCGGCAGATCAATGCGTATGCCGTGGAAAGTGGTGTCGCCAAAAAAGAAAAGGTTCAAATCACCGGTGATGATGCGCGTGAGGGATTAACCTGTGTTTTATCGGTAAAAGTACCTGATCCAAAATTCTCCAGTCAAACTAAAGATAAGCTGGTGTCCTCGGAAGTGCGTCCGGCCGTTGAGTCGATTGTAAACGATAAGCTGCAGCAGTGGTTCGAAGAACACCCTGCGGATGCGAAAAACGTGGTGGCAAAGGTTGTTGAAGCCGCCGCGGCGCGGGAGGCGGCGCGGAAAGCTCGTGAGTTGACACGGCGCAAGGGCGTGTTGGATTTGGCCTCGCTTCCCGGCAAGCTTGCTGACTGCCAAGAAAAAGACCCTGCTTTATCAGAACTTTTCATTGTTGAGGGCGATAGCGCCGGCGGATCAGCGAAGCAGGGTCGTGATCGCCACTTTCAGGCCATTCTTCCGTTAAAAGGAAAAATTCTCAATGTCGAGCGGGCGCGGTTTGATAAAATGCTGTCCTCGGCGGAAATCGGCACGCTGATTACTGCTCTCGGAACGGGAGTTCCGCGCCAGGATTTCGATGCGAACAAAGTTCGCTACCACAAAATTATTATCATGACCGATGCTGACGTGGACGGCAGCCATATCCGTACTCTGCTTTTGACGTTCTTCTTCCGTCAGATGCCCGAGCTTATCGAGCGGGGATATCTCTATATTGCCCAGCCGCCGTTGTTTAAGATTAAACGCAGCAGCTCGGAAGTTTATCTCAAAGACGAGAAAGCTTTGGAAGAGTCGTTTATTACCTCGGCGCTTGAAGGGACGATCTTTATTCAGCATGACGGTAAGCAACGACGTGCCGGTGATTTGAGAAGTTTGATTGATGATGCGCGGCGGATTAAACGACGGATTGCGCCGCTGGCGTCACAGATCAGTTCTGATTTGGTTATTGAGCAGGCGGCCATTGCCGGCGTGTTAAACCCCAAGGTTTTGGCAGATGAGAAAAAAGCGGCTGATGCAGCATCTTATTTGGCAAAGCGGCTGAATGCCATTGAACCTGAAGGAAGCCAGGGATGGGCCGGAACGGCAGCTAATGCAGAGGATGGTCACGGACTTTTATTAACTCGGACTCAGCGGGGGGTTACGCAGCGCTATGCCTTGGGCGAGAAAATTATGCGCTCAATGGAAGCTGTACGTTTAGATGAGCGGGCAGTTCAACTCCAAGAAGCCTATCTTGGGGCGGGTAAATTGATGTTAAAAGATCGCGAAATTCCGATAATTGGACCCTTGTCCTTGCTGGCGACAGTTCTTGAGCAAGGGCGCAAAGGGGTCGCGATGCAGCGGTATAAGGGTCTGGGAGAAATGAACCCGGGGCAGCTCTGGGAGACGACCTTAGATCCAAATGTTCGCTCACTTCTTCAGGTTAAAGTCGCTCAAGCTGCTGACGCCGAAGCCGTATTCTCTGTTCTGATGGGTGATGTTGTTGAGCCTCGGCGGGACTTCATTCAAGAAAATGCTCTTAAGGTTGCCAACCTCGACGTTTAGAGGCTTTAAGGTCATACCGTATCCATTTATTTAAATGGATACGGTTAAGCTCGTGACATCAGCAATAAAATCTCTAAAATACAAACAATTGTTTTTTAAAGCATACTAGATATTGTTGAGTTAGTGTCCTTTACCCCAAGGGACTGAAATGGTGTGTGAATTGGCGCACAAAAACCTAGAGCGATGCCATGGCGTCTTTTTCCTTTTTATCGTTTCGGGTGTCGACAACGATACGGAATCGCCTAAAAGCGACGGCAGCGTCTCGTGGCGAAACCTTGCAGACATTGTTACGGCGCATTGTCGAAGAGTTTCTTGACGCGCCGGATCTTCATCAAGGTGACCAACTATCCTTAAATACGTCAACGCCAGGTGCGAAAGATTTGGCGAAAGATTTATTGCGCCAGCAATCCACGCTGAGGGAAAAGGGCATTCTTCATCTTTGGTGCCGCCCTGGTATTCATCGGCCGGAGATATTAGTAGCCTTCTCTCCGCGCCAAGCTCCGTCAATAGCAGGTTTTTTTAAGCTCAAAGAAGAGTTATCTCTTATGGCGGGTCAACCGCTCGATCTCGTTGATGAGGCAACTCTAAGAGCCGCCCCGCGTGCGGCAGCACTTAAAGAAGCATTACGATTATTTTAGTTAGCGCATTCAGACCAATTTTAAAAATCTAACGGGCCGATACGCCACAAAGTTTTGTTATCTATATAAGTCAGCCATAATGCGGATGAACACTAGGGATGTAGGATAAAAGTAATGAAGTATTTTTGTCGGCTTGCTTTGCTAATTGGGATGGCTGTCACCATTCATCCGAATTTTAGTTATGGCCAAAATCCAGAGGCAGATATGGTTCATCGTCTTGAATTGGCATTAGGACGCCCATTTTCCACCTCACAACGGTTAGATCTAGAAACGGCGACACGCACGGCCGCCGAGAAACTGCGCCCGGATCGCGAAAGCTTTGTTCGCGACATGTCGCGAATCACCGGGATGTCAGTCCAAGAAATTTCAGCGGTAATGTCGGCTATGTCCACAGAGAGCAAATCTGCTTCTGCCGGCATAGTTCCTCTTTTGGAAGCGAAGAAGGGCAGCGTCTTTTCATCGGTCCAAAAAGAAGAAATAGTCAAGGCGGAAAATCATTATAAAACAGCAACTTACCCACAAATCGAAGGATTTGTGCGTGACGCGGCTTTTATCCTCGGTCTTGATCCTCGCGATATTCGGCCGTGGATTTTTCGGATGGGCTTCTGATCCTCGCAATTTCGCCACGAGGGTAGGATATGACCGTCGTAAGCGGTCGGCAAAAGCATGACCGTTAAGGGAATGAATGGCAAATGGCGACGCGTCGAAAAACTTCTCTTGTTAAAAAAAGCCGGAAGAAATCATCTTCGGGTCGGTCACCCCATCGGCAGACCTGGCGTTTCTTAGCGAAATGGACAGCCGTTGCCGTGATTTGGGGCGTTATTGCTGGCGGCGTTATGCTGGGGTTCTATGCCCACGATCTACCGGATATTTCAGGGCTGGGCACGAGCGGTCGCCGCCCCAGCATTGCCCTCGCCGATCGGGAGGGAAAAATCTTCGCCACCTTTGGTGAATTTCACGGTGCGCCAATCACAGTGTCTCAGCTACCGGTCTATTTGCCCCAAGCTGTGATGGCGATTGAGGATCGGCGTTTTTATGATCATATCGGGATTGATAGTCGCGGTGTTTTGAGAGCCATGGTGACAAATATTCGCGCGGGACGTTTGCGCCAAGGTGGATCGACTCTCACGCAACAACTGGCAAAGATTCTTTTTTTAACTCCGGATCGAACAATCAAGCGCAAGGTTCAAGAACTGATCTTGGCGTTTCAGCTGGAAAATCGTTTCACCAAGGATGAAATTTTTTCGATCTACTTGAATCGTGTTTATCTGGGCGGCGGCGCTTACGGTGTTGAAGCCGCTGCACAAAAATATTTTGGTGTGCCAGTTCGAGAAATTACGCTTTATCAAGCGGCAATGTTGGCGGGACTTTTACAAGCACCCTCACGATATAATCCTGCCGCCAATCCTGATGCGGCACGTGCCAGAGCCACCCAGGTGTTAGACGCAATGGTTGTTGCGGGCTACCTAACTCCAGCCGATCGTCAAGCAGCAGAACTCAAAGGGATGGGGACGTTGGCAGTTGCCTCTTCTGGATTAGGAAAGCATTTTGCTGATTGGACCGTCGATCAGATTGGTGATTATGTCAGCTTTGGTGATCGAGACTTAGTAGTTCGCACCACGCTAGATTTGCGACTGCAAACCATTGCAGGTGTGGAGCTGGCAGCGATACTTGACGGAAAGGGTGCGGAAGCAAAGGTAGGCGAGGCAGCTTTGGTTTCTCTATCCCCAGATGGTGCAGTGCGCGCCATGGTGGGTGGTCGTGATTATGATCAGTCGCAATTTAATCGAGCGACCCAGGCACAGCGTCAGCCGGGTTCGTCATTTAAACCTTTCGTGTTTTTAGCCGGACTTGAAGCGGAAATTTCCCCCGATGATGAATTCGATGATCAACCGATCCGCGTCGAAGGCTGGAGTCCGGGTAACTTTGACGATCAATTTTTAGGGCCTATTACGGTGCGTGAAGCAGTCGCGCGCTCCATTAATACGGTTGCTGTCCAGGTTTCGGAAAAGGCTGGTCGGGCGCAGGTTATTCGAGCCGCGCGGCGCTTAGGGATTTCCTCACCACTGCCGCCCCATCCCAGCATTGCCTTGGGTACGGCTGAGGTAACGCCTTTGGAATTAGGCGGAGCCTATGCTGGTCTCGCTGCCGGAGGTATTCCCGCACAACCCTACGCCATTACCGAAATTCGCGATTCAAACGGAACCCTTCTTTATACGCGAAAAGGATCACCAAAGCCTCGGGTTGTCTCTGTGCAGAATATGATGGACCTTAATGATCTTCTGACAGGGGTTATTACGTCAGGCACAGGCAAGGCGGCGGCGCTTGATCGTCCCGCTGCGGGAAAAACAGGGACCAGTCAAGATTTTCGCGACGCATGGTTTGCCGGCTACACGGCTGACTTGGCGACAGTCGTTTGGATGGGTAATGACGATAACAAACCTATGCGCAAGGTAACCGGCGGAGGATTACCCGCACAGTTATGGCAGAAATTTATGCTGGCGGCTCATGCAGGACTGCCGGTGCGTGATTTGGTTGTTCCGCCTGATGAAGAAATCATGGTGAGTTCGTCAACATCGCCACCACCACCGCGCGCAAGTACAGCACCGCAAAATTCCAGTGATAGGACGGCTTTGCGCGTTACAACGGAAGGCTTTGTTCCCTCACGAGATTAAGATATATCCGATGGGGTGATTGGTCCTGGATGACGTAAGCGATAAAGCCAAATACCAAAACACGCTACACCCATTAGAGCTAAGGCGCTGGCCATGGGGCGTGCGGTGCCATCATAAAGATGTCCCAGAAGAACACCAAATAAAGCCGCGCCCGTCATCTGAGTAAAGCTCAGAAGAGAAGAGGCTGTTCCTGCCATATGGGGAAAAGGTGCAATGGCGCCAGCCTGAGAGTTTGGCAGCATCATGCCCACGCCGGCCGTATAAAACATCATGGGAAAGACAATAGCGGCAACGCCCCATAAGCCTTCTAAGTGTAGTGACCATGCGATGAAGACCATGACAAGGCTGCCGCTTAGGGCCGCCGTGGCGCCAAGTCCGATCATACCTGCAATACCAAGACGCTTGCCCAGACGAATAGATATTAAGGTACCAAAGATATATCCGGTGACCACGATTGAAAAACAAATGCCATAGGCCGCCGGCGTTAATTTCAGCACATCCATCAGCACGTAGGACGAGCCGGATATAAAGGCAAACAATCCTCCGTAACAGCACGTCACCATCGCGGCGTAGGCGCGAAAATGAGGCTGCTTTAGCAGCGTCAGATAATTCATGACGAGGGTTCTTGGCCGGGTGGCAAGAGGGTTAAGACGGTGATTGGTTTCGGCTAATAAAAACCAAATGCCGCTCAAACAGAGAAGGCCGAAAAAGATCAAGAGAACAAAATTCGCCCGCCATCCAAACTGTGCTTCGACAGCACCGCCAAGAATTGGACCAATCATCGGCGCTAAAGCCATCGCAGCGCCGATGACAGCAAGAGCGCGTGCCGCACCTAAGGGGCCGTAAAGATCCCGAATCATGGCGCGTGACAAAGAAATCCCTGCTGATCCGCCTAAGGCTTGAATGAATCGGGCAATGATTAAAATTTCAATACTTGGTGCTAAGGCGCAGGCAATCGAACCCAGAATATAGATGATCATCCCGGCAAGCATGACTGGGCGGCGACCAAATCGGTCCGATAAAGGGCCATAGATCAATCCGCCAACCGCGAAGCCGGCTAAGAACAAACTTAGCGTTAGCTGTGCTTCAGAAACAGAAGCGCCCAGCAGAACCCGTAGTCGGGGCAACGAAGGTAAATATAAATCCGTTGAAATAGGACCCGAAGCGGCTAACGCGGCCAGAAGACCAAGAATAATCGCCGAAGCGGGAGGTTTTGTCCGCTCCGCAGCGGCAGGGGTAACAGGGAGTGACAAAAGAGAATCCTTAATAGAGTCTAACCGTAGAGAATCCTTAATAGAGTCTAACCGTACTGATGGAGGCGATCGCCTTGCCGTCGAAGCCAAAGCCGCGCCGAGGTGACCGTGCGACGGTCACCTAAAAGCTCTGTGACTAAGTGCCAGAACCGAGGGCTATGATTAAGTTCACGCAGATGGGCAACTTCATGGGCAACGACATAATCGGTAATCCATTCTGGCGCCAAAATAAGCCGCCATGAAAAAGAGAGGTCTCCTGCGGCGGTGCAGCTACCCCATTGCCGACGTGTTTCAGCAAAACGTACGCGTCCTAGTGATACACCTAGTTTTTCCGCGTGACGTTCGGCCATGGGTACCATACGCCGCCGCGCTTCTGCTTTTAAAAAATCAGTTAGGCGCCTTGTTACATGTTCAGGTTTGCCGGTGACGCAAAGCAAGGGCAAATCACCAGCGGCGGCACTCTCAAACCAAGCGACACCTTGGCCGCAGGGATCTTTTTGTGTGATGCGATGAGGCACGCCAAGAATAGGAATTTCAATGCCGATGGTTAAAGGAATGTGCTCAGGAATGCGCCGAAGTTGCTGACTAATCCATAAGCGACGCTCGTGCAAAAACTCAAATCCGGCGCGCCGTGACACATAAGGCGGTAAGACAAGCTCAAGATCACCGGTAGGATTTACCTTTAAAAGAAGCTGGCGCGCCCGGCGATCGATACGCACCGCCACAATCTTATCGCCTGTTTCCAGGGAAAGGGTCATGGGTGCAGAAATTCGGCGTAAAGGGGTGCGGCGCAAAGCAGGCATGATCTCTCGATAAACCCCTTGTAAGCCTTTGCCAAGAGGACTAGTCGGCGCAGTCGATTAAATGAATGAAACTCCCGGCAACCCTGCCTTCGACAAGGCCCGCATCAGGGAGGTTAGTGCCAAGTCCATCCTGAACAGTGAATAAAGATGACGCTCCTGATTCGCTCAAAATCTTCGTATAATGAAATTCATGGCCGCGAAAAGACGCAGCTTTCTTTCCCAGAAAACAATTATTAGTAAGGCTTATTTGACGGTAACCCAAATGACGCTGCCGTTCGGCAAAGCTTGTTTCTAAGGGCAGTAACCCTGCCATGGCATGGCGCTGACCCTGTGCGTCAATCAATCCACGGCCTAGAACCATATAGCCGCCACACTCTCCGTAGATTTTAGCGCCCCGGTTGGCGGCATGTTGTAAACTGTGCAAGAACGGCGCGGCCGCCAAGGCTGCTCCGTGAAGTTCGGGATAGCCGCCGGGCAAAAATACTGCGTCAACGGTTACCGGAACAGATTCGCCGGCAAGTGGTGAAAAAAAGCAAATTTCGGCACCAGCATTACGCCACCCATCAATAATATGCGGATAAACAAAAGCAAAAGCTGCGTCCTGGGCGAGACCAATCCGCTGGCCCAACGGTGCAAGAACGGAAGAGCTTTTGCTGGTGGGCGGCAAAGAATTAGGTTTGGCGAGCCGGATAAGGTGATCGATGTCAATTGCTTGGCTTATTGCATCGGCAGCAGAATCTAAAAATTGATCAAGATTCAGTGTTTCAGCAGCTTGTATCAAACCTAAGTGTCGTGATGGTAAATCAAGCTGCGGATTGCGGAACACGCAACCTAACACAGGCAAATCAGGATATTTATGGCGTAAAGTTTCTTTTAGGAGATGAGCGTGAGAAGGGCTACCAACCTTGTTAAGAATAATTCCTGCAATAAAAATATCGGGACGGTAAGAAATAAACCCGGACACAAGCGCGGCAATCGAAGCGCTTTGCTTTGCGGCGTCGACAATAAGAATAACGGGCCATCCTGTTCGTGCGGCGAGTTCTGCGGTTGAGCCGATGCCGGTTGGTCCGATGCCATCAAACAGACCCATCACCCCTTCGCATAAGATCAAGGCGCTATCTTTTTCAAGAACATCAATTTCAGCGGCCAACTGTGAGGGTCGCATCGCCCAGGGATCAATATTTCGAGAAGCGCGTCCTGACGCCGCCGTGTGAAATGCTGGATCAATGTAATCTGGTCCGATTTTCGCTGGACTGACAATAATCCGACGCTGCCGTAGTGCGCGAAGCAAACCCAAGGTCAGGATTGTTTTACCGGACCCCGATGCCGCCGCCGCCAGAATAAGTCCTGGCGTCACCCTGCTCAGGATGAAGGTCCTTTTTGTAGATAAGATTTCAAAGTATCCGCCATATCTTTGGGTGAAGTCTTAGGACCGAAATGAGCCAGTAACTGACCCTGTGGATCCATGAAATAAATCACCGTGGAATGATCCATCATGTAAACATCAGGAGTCGACGTGGGGACTTTTTGATAATAAACCCGAAACGCCTTTGCGGTGGCGGCAATCTCTTCTGGTGTTCCACTTAACCCATGCAATCGCGGATGAAAGTTGCGAATATAGTTTTTAATAACGCTTGGTGTGTCGCGTTCCGGATCAACGGTAATGAACAAAGGTTGAATCTTGGCGCCTTCTATTCCCAAAAGATCCAAAGCTTCAGTAATGTTTTGGAGCTCAGTTGGGCAAACGTCTGGGCAGGAAGTAAAGCCAAAAGCAATTAACGGATAAAGATTGGGAAAGCTTTGATCAGTAGTTCGAACGCCGTCTTCGTTGACTAGCGAATAGGGCCCGCCAACGGTCGCTGCGCCGGTTACCCTTTCGACCGTCTTGGTTAAATTGCCGGGACGATGGCGCCACAGTTCAACCGCACCCACGGCTAAGCCCAAGGCCAAGGCTAGGAAAGCGGCAACCCACAAAGTACGTTGAACGGTGATGCGCATGAGACCTCTAAATAGCTATTATAAGCAGCTCATATTGGTAGGGTGATCCTAAAGAGTGGCCAAGCTGCCTTCACCGCGACCTTGCGTCGCGCGGGTACAAGGCCAAGCTAAGTTTGGCGCGAAGATCGGACGCTTGCCGGGTCATCAATTGCTGGAACCTCTAGGAGTTTTCCGGAAAGCGCGCCCAACCAGTCCAATGACGCACGAAGCCGTACAACCGGCCCGATTACAATAATTGCAGGGGGCTGGACATCATGAATAACAGCATCAGCAGCACAGCGGTCTAAGGTTGTTTCGATAACAATCTGGCGGGAAGTGGCGGCCGATGCAATAAGGGCAACGGGTTCGTCTGATGGCCGCCCCCCCGCCATGAGCCGTGTACTAATCGGCATGAGGTGCTTGAGCGCCATATAGACGACGATTACCTGGGCTCCCTTGGCCAAGGCTGCCCAATCCACCGTGTCGGGGACTTCGCCGGAAGTATTATGACCGGTAACAAAGGCAACAGATTCGCCTAAATCTCGATGGGTTAGCGGGATGCCTGCATAGGCGAGGCCGGCTATGCCGGCAGTTAATCCCGGGATAATCCGAAAAGGGATATGGGCGCGAACTAGAGCAAGAGCCTCTTCCCCGCCACGCCCAAATACCAAGGGATCACCCCCTTTTAAGCGCAGGACCCGACGGCCTGATTGGGCCAACTCTATCAATCGCGCGCTGATATCCCGTTGCTTGGCTGAGGGCTTGCCGCCGCGTTTTCCTGCGTATTCAAGAACGGCGCCGGCCCGCGCCAAACGAAGAATCCGTTCGTCCACGAGGGCATCGTAAACTACCGTATCCGCTTGCTGAAGGGCGTGGGCCGCATGGAGGGTTAAAAGTCCGGGATCACCGGGGCCGGCCCCGACCAGCCACACCCATCCCGGCAGAAAATCATCGCCTATGAAACCTTCAGGGCTTTGCGGAATTGACGCGTTGGGCATGATCTTTGTTCATTGCGGGATACATTAAGGCAAGGTCTTTTGGTGCGGCGCTAGCATGTCATGAAAGCCTTCGTCATAATAGGGGGATGTCTGAGAGAGCTGAAGAGCCTTTACAAAATCCGTCCTCACTCCGGCGGGGTTGGACGACGGGAACCTGCGCTACGGCGGCGGCGCGGGCGGCCTACGAAGGTTTGGTAACGGGCGTAACGCCTGCGGCGGTTACTATTCGTCTTCCGGGGGGACAGCTTCCTTCCTTTGCGATCCATGAAGGTAAAATCATTAATCAAGACGTCAGCGCCAGCGTGATAAAAGACGCCGGCGATGATCCTGACGTCACTCACGGTGCGTTAGTACGCGCTCATCTTGCAGTGGGATCTCCAAATACAGGAATCATTTTTCGAGGCGGTGCCGGTGTCGGCTTAGTCACGCGTCCCGGTTTGCCGATACCCGTCGGTGAGCCTGCGATCAATCCAGGCCCGCGACGGATGATGATTGCTAATCTGCTGGACGCCGCCGATCACTTCGATGGGCCGCGCGATCTCGTCGTAACCATTGAGATTCCTCAAGGGCAAGCCCTGGCGGCAAAAACGATGAATGGGCGATTAGGAATCGAAGGCGGCTTATCCGTCTTAGGGACAACGGGTGTTGTGGTGCCCTTTTCTTGCGCGGCATGGGTGCATGCAATTCATAGCGGTATTGATGTCGCGGTTGCCATGGGTCTTCGCCATGTTGGTGCCGCAACGGGGTCAACGTCGGAAGAAATTTTAAAGAGTTGCTATGGTTTGCCGGAAGTAGCTCTCATCGATATGGGAGATTTTGCGGGCGCCGTTTTTAAATACTTGCGGCGTAAGCCCATATCGCGACTAACCCTTGCTGGAGGTGTGGGGAAATTTGCGAAACTGGCACAGGGGGCGTTGGATCTGCATTCGGGCCGATCACAATTAGATTTTTTACATCTTAGTCAGTGCGCCAAAGCTCATGGCATATCGGCGGAGGGTGAAGCTGCGATTGCCCGGTCACGCAGCGCAGGGGAAGCCATGACTCATGCTGATGCAGAAAAAATACCGTTGGCCTCGGTAATTGCCAATGCGGCACGGAACACAGCTCTAAGCACATTGACAAACTCACGGATTGCCGTCGAAGTTATTGTTATTGATCGTTTCGGAAACATCATTGGTAAATCGGAATCTTAAATGATTCGGCGTCCCCAAAAACGATTATTGCTTTTGGGCGGTACGGGGGAAGCCGTTATCTTGGCTGAAGCAGCACAGAAATATTTTGGCGCGGATGTAGAGGTTATTACATCGCTGGCAGGAAGAACGCGCCATCCGGTATCTCCTCCCGGAACAGTGCGGGTGGGGGGATTTGGTGGTATTGAAGGTCTTACGGCATTTCTTCGTGATGAAGATATTGCCGCCGTCATTGATGCAACCCATCCTTTTGCGGCGCAGATTTCGCGTTACGCGCGCCTCGCCGCGGAAAATGCAAAATTACCCCGGCTTCAATTGACGCGGTTACCGTGGCAACAACAGGCCGACGATAAGTGGATCCTTGTTAAGGATGTGGTTGCTGCGGCATCAGCAGTAGGTGCGCTTGCCAGCAAAAAGTCGGGATCAAAGCTGAAGGTATTTTTAACAATTGGATCGCAGGAAGTTGAGCCATTTCTTGCGATTAGTGAAGTTGAGTATGTTTTGCGGCAAATTGATCCGGCGGAAAAGACTCTGCTGGCAAATGTGCAAGTTGTTATAGGTCGCGGGCCTTTTACGCGGGAAAGAGAAATAGAGGCTTTAGCGCAATATAAAGTACAAATTCTCGTGACAAAAGCGAGCGGAGGCACTGCGACCTATCCAAAAATCGAGGCCGCGCGCGAATTAAAGATACCTGTTATCATGATTTCTCGTCCGCCCAGCGAAAGCGGAGATACTGTGACAGAAGTAATGGCTGCAGTAGAATGGATAGCAGAAAAATTAACTGATAAAAGACCTAAATAAAATGGCGTTTGTATTACAGGCCGAGTATCATCAAAAAATGAAAAGATTTTTGCAAATTATAGCCGTTGGATTTGTCACGCTTATAATGGGGTCTAATCCCGGACTCAGTGAGATAGCCATCGACTACAGCAATCCCTTGTTGAAGGCCATCAATGATCAAGACTATACGCGGACCTATCAATTACTAGTCCGAGGTGCCAATCCCAATACGGCGGATCCTCAAGGTCGTACCGCGCTTATCCTGGCCAGCCAAGTTGGTTTTGTTGCCGGAGTGACAGTGCTGTTGGAGAATAAGGCCAATGTGCGTCTGGCGGATCGATTAGGAAACACGGCACTTATGTGGGCGTCGGCGGGTGGTTTTATTGAAATTGTTGAACAGTTGTTGGCGGCCAGCTCGTCGGTTGATGCTAAGAATAAAGAAGGACAAACAGCGCTGATGCTTGCCGCTAAATATGGTCAGCGCGGTATTATAACGCTTTTGTTGGATGCCAAAGCGGACCGAGAGATGCGTGATCTTACGGGGCGCACGGCAGCGGATCTAGCCCGCCAGGGTGGGCATACAGCGGAAGAGCGGCTGTTGCTAGATAAACCAAAATAGCCTTACCGGCGCGGCAATTCTCGTAAAACGTGGCTATGATCCGCAGCGTAAAGACGGCTATCGGTAAAGCCGTCTTTCGTTAAGACCTGCCCTACCAATATAAGTGCTGTGCGGGTGTAGCCAGCGGCCTTGGCCTTATCCCGGATTGTCGCAAGAGTTCCAGTAATGATGGATTGGTCAGGCCATGTTACGCGATGAACAATCGCAACCGGGCAATCGGCACCGTAAAAAGGCATTAAGTCGCGAACAACAGCAGCAAGATTATTAATTGATAAATGAATAGCCAGAGTGGCGCGGGTTTTTGCAAGCTCCGTTAAGGCTTCTTTATCGGGCATCGATGACGCTCTGACCGCTGTGCGGGTCAAGATAACGGTCTGCGCCACATCGGGCAGCGTAAGCTCTATTTGCAATGCAGCTGCCGCTGCGGCAAAGGCGGGAACGCCCGGTACAATCTCATAGGAAATACCCAAAAGGTCCAGGCGACGCATCTGCTCGGCGATAGCGCCATAAAGTGAGGGATCGCCTGAGTGAACGCGGGCTACATCTAAGTTTGATTCCTGAGCCTTGGCTATTTCATCGATAATCTGATCTAGGTTTAGCGGTGCTGTATCAATTATACGGGCATCGGCAGGTGCCTCGGCAATTACTTCGCGTGGAACCAAAGATCCAGCATAAAGAATAACAGGGCACCGGCGGATCAGATTTTGGCCTCGAATGGTAATGAGATCGGGCGCACCAGGACCAGCGCCAATAAAATAAACAGTCATGCGGTGCGTATATTAATATGCCGAAGCCAGTACCGCTCAATCAGCCGGAAAAGACCGACGAGTATGAAAGTCAGGCAAAAATAAATACACGCAGCAACGAAAAAGCCCTCATACGTCGTATACATGGCGTTAAATTTACGAGCGGCGCCTAGAATATCCATCAAGGTTACAGTACTTGCCAGAGCGCTGGCATGAAGCATGAAGATAACTTCATTGCCATAAGCGGGCAAAGCCCGGCGAAAAGCGCTGGGTAAAATGATCCGCCGATATTGCAAAGATGAGGTCATGCCGCATGCCTTAGCAGCTTCGATTTCCCCACGCGGCATGGTCAAAATGGCGCCACGAAAAATCTCGGTTGTGTAAGCGGTGGTGTTTAAAGTGAAGGCAAGGAGGCCACACCACCAAGCCTGACTAAGAAAAGGCCAGAGAAAACTGTCCCGAATTTCAGGAAATTGCGCCAGACCGTAATAAATAAGATAGATCTGCAAGAGCAGCGGCGTTCCCCGAAAGACATATGTAAACAGCCAAATCGGACCATTGATAAGAGGGTTGCGCGAAGTTCGAAGAATTGCACAAGGAATTGCCAGGACCAGGCCAATCAGAACCGAAACACCCACGAGCTTAAGCGTTGTGAGAATGCTTTCTAAGAAGAGACCGCTTTGATTGGCAATTAGAGTAAAGTTCATGACAGCTATTGTTCTTGCGCGCCGAGGCCGTAATAAGCTTCAGCCCAGCGCAACACAACAATGGAAATTGTTGTTAAGGCGAGAAACACCAAACCTACGGCAAGGAAAAAAGTAAAAGGCTGATGAAGCGACTTGCCGGCCATGTCACCAATTCGGACGACATCTTCTAATCCGATAATTGAAACCAAAGCAGTTGATTTAATCATAACCAGCCAGTTATTACCAAACCCCGGAAGCGCATGGCGCATCATTTGTGGGAAAAGTATACGACGAAATGCCAGGCGACGTGACATGCCTACCGAGAACGCAGCTTCCATTTGGCCTCGAGGGACAGCAAGTATGGCCCCGCGAAAAGTTTCTGTCATATAAGCGCCAAAAATAACCCCTAAGGTTAAAACGCCAGCGATAAACGGATTAACGTCGATGTAGCGAAATCCAAAGGATTCGCCGATCTGGTTGAGAACCACCTGTCCGCCATAGAAAATAATCAGCATCAAAACCAGATCGGGGATGCCTCGAACAAGAGTGGTATAGGTCTGCGCAAGGAGGCGCAGTGGTGGAACAGAAGAAAGTTTAGCAAGAGCACCAAGCATACCCAAAAGCCCGGCAACGACGAGTGATAGAAGGCCAAGTTTAATCGTCAACCAAACGCCGGTTAAAAGATGGGGACCAAAGCCGTGAAGATCCATTGTCCGTGTGCCTCGATAAAAAAGGCCCGTCAGATATCTGACGGGCCTTGGCCGGCTTATTCAGAACCGTAGATGTCGTAACTGAAATATTTTTTCATAATTTCGTTGTACTGACCGCTGGCACGAATGTCGGCAATGGCTTTATTTATGTTTGCTTTCAACTCGGTGTCTTCTTTGCGAACAGCAATTCCGGCGCCTTCGCCATGGCATTGTTTATCCAGGTGATCACCGCCCAACCAATCGAATCCAGCACCTTGCGGTGATTTCAAAAGGCCAGCTTCTAAAGCTTCGCGATCCGTAGTGGTTGCATCGATACGGCCAGCAACTAGGTCAAGATTAGCCTCTTCTTGAGTTGCATAAAGGACGATTTCGGAATCGGGGAAGGCTTTCTGCACATAGCATTCATGAATGGTTCCGCGTTGAACGCCAATCTTCTTGCCCTTTAATCCTTCACGGGTATCGGTAAGGCCGCTATCTTTTTTAGCCGCAAACCGAGCAGGGACATTGTAGTATTTGACGCTGAAATCGACTTTTTGCTTGCGTTCTTCGGTGATCGACATGGACGCAACGATGGCATCATATTTTTTAGCGAGCAGGCCAGGGATCATCCCATCCCAATCTTGTTTGACCAGTTCGCATTCGACCTTCATGTCTGCGCAAACGGCTAGAGCAATATCAATGTCGAACCCTTTTAGGTTGCCATCAGCCCCAATTTCATTAAAGGGAGGGAAAGCGCCTTCGCTGGCGATCCGTAATTTTTGTCCTGGTGCCGGCATGCCGCCCCCCATAGGAGCTGGCGTCGCTGGCGTTGTTGCAGGAGGCGTTGAAGCTGTTGGCTCTTGTGTCGTTGTCGGCGCCGTCGTTGTCGGCGCTGTTGTTGCCATAGGCGCTTCAGTCATTTGCGGTTTATAATAAACGTAACCCAATGCGCCGAGGGCTACGAGAATCAGCACAATAATAAGTGCTGTACCTTTGTTAGACGATTTCACAGTTATTACTCCCCGATGGTTAATTCGGGCCATAGACCTTAAGTGGCCTATCGCGTCCGAACAGGGCAGCCTACCTAGGCTACCTTTGTCAATGGTCAGCTTGGCAAATTGTTCTAACCTCGGCCAACCTGACTGGCTAAGAATTGGCGTAATCGCTCGGATTTAGCATGAACGAATACAGATTTAGGATCACCGGCTTCTTCAATTTTGCCTTGATGGAGGAAGATAACCTGGTTGGAAACTTCACGGGCAAAGCCCATTTCATGGGTCACCACAACCATGGTCCGGCCTTCCTCGGCCAATTTACGCATAACCTTGAGAACTTCCCCAACCAATTCAGGGTCAAGTGCGCTGGTTGGTTCGTCAAAGAGCAATGCTTTAGGTTCCATGGCAAGAGCACGCGCAATAGCAATGCGTTGCTGTTGCCCGCCCGAAAGCTGGCTGGGGTAACGATCGCCGCAGTCTTGGGATAAGCCAACCTTATCCAAAAGAGCCGCCGCTAGGGCTAGAGCATCACGGCGGGGGCGGCCCAAAACATGAACGGGACCTTCAATAATATTTTCAAGCGCCGTCATATGGGACCACAGGTTAAATTGCTGGAAGACCATGCCCAGGCGTGTGCGTATCCGCTCGACCTGGCGCATATCCGCTGGAACAGTCCGCCCATGGCGCTTAACAAGAGTAATGGTCTCACCGTCAACGGTGATATGCCCGTCGTCCGGTATTTCTAACATGTTGATGCAGCGTAAAAAGGTACTTTTGCCCGATCCGGAGGATCCAATAAGCGCAATAACATCGCCTTGCTGAGCGGTCAAAGACACGCCTTTCAGCACCTCCAATGAACCAAAGCGCTTATGGATATTGTCAGCGATGATAGCCGGATGTGGCGTTGCCATAAAATTCCCCCTGAGCGCCCAGTCTAACGACTTGAGCGAAAGGGGCAATCGCTATCCCTCCAAAGAAGGGTCCATTTTATAAAAAATAACCCCTCAGAGTATTTTGCTAAGGCAGACCGTTGAATGACCGATCAGATTACGGAGAGTCAGAGATCGGCTTAGTTTTGGCGGCTGGGCTGGCGGGCGGCGGAGCCAAGATAATCTCTTCCGCCGCGAAGGTTTTGAAAATAGCCTTGCGCAGGTCAGACGCCGTACTGCCAAGAGACCAGACGTCATCTGTAAAGCAACGAAGCTCAAAATCCAAAGTCGTTGCGGTGACATTTTGCAGGAACACAACAGGAGAGGGTCGGCGCAGCACCTTCCGGTGCGCCTTAGCGCAGCGCAAAAGAACCTCTTCTATTATGGCGATATCAACCCGGGGTAGAACAGAAATGCCCACGTCTATGCGGCCATGGGAGTTGCCGTGGGTCCAATTAATAACGGCCGTCGAAAGAAATTCGGCATTGGGAATAATGACAGTTGCGAGTTGAAAGGTTTCGATCTCAGTGGAGCGAACCTTTATTTTACGGATATATCCTTGATGGTTACCAACCACAACCCAGTCACCAACTTTTACCGGGCGCTCAAACAACAAAATTAATCCCGAGACAAAGTTATTGACGACATTCTGCAAGCCAAAACCAATGCCCACGGAAAGAGCGCCGGCAACAATAGCAAGACTAGAAAGATCGAGACCCATCACGGTGATGGCAAATAATCCAGCGAGGATGACGCCTAAATAGCCAAGTCCTGACGTCAGGGAGTTCTGAATGCCGCGATCAAGACGGGTTTGGCGCAGAACGCGTTCGACCACGGTGCGCTGAAATAAGCGCGTGACAACAACGACGCTGAAAAAGACGACCAATGCGAGCGCAGCGTCTTTTAAAGAAATGACGGCGCCCCCAATGGCAATCCCATCGAAGAAAGACGTTAAATTTCGGGTAAAGGTTTCAGAAGGGACATCCCAAATCGGCGCTACTAAAAATAGCGTCGCCACGGCAAGGGCAATATCCAACGCCAACCATATCCAGAAGAAAACGGTGCGTCGCCCCTCGCGTTTTAAGTGAAGGGAGCGACGAAAGGTACGCCAATGAAATAGGGCAATAAAAATCTCGCGGATTAATCCACGGGCCAGCATAAGAGCGGCAATGATACCGGCGGTAACAACAAGATTATGGATAAGGTATTTCGATAGAATACTATACCCGACGAGCGCCGATAGAATCCCTGCGGCTGCAACGATGATTGTCGCAAAGCGTAAGGATTGCCAAATTCCGTCCCCGGGATTGCCTAAGCTTGCGGCATAACCTGAAGTCTGCCCGAGTAAAACCCGGCGACGCCATAACGAGGGCCGGGCCAAGGACAAAATCAAGCCACCCTGAATACCGCTCATGACGAGACGGAAGAAACTGTCAAACGAAGCAGAAGTACTGATCAAGTCAGTTAAATTGACGATAAAATAATCCAAGGCAAAGATAATAAGCAGCAAACGAATCCAGCGGTTTAATCGGGTTGCGGCGCTTCCGGTAAGGGGAACAACCCGCCATTCCGGCGCACGAGGTGAAAGAACAGCGCTCGATAAGGCGGCGCCAATAACAACAAGGATAGCGGCCAGGCATAGAAACTTTACGGCTTCTTGGAACAGGCCTGATCCAACGACGGTATCTGACCAAGCGCGAAATAGAAAAACAGACAAAACAAGTGCGGGAATTAAGCCCCGGCCGATAGCCTCAGCGAGGGCAGCAAATAATGCCCGAACAAAATTCGGTTCTTTTATGCGGGGGTCGCGGCCAAACTTTCGGACAATCCATCGCCGGGTGACGGCGCCAATGACAATGATCGGTAACAAGAGAACGCCGACCTTGTAGAGCAGAAAATCCCGCAACGGGGCGCCGCTAAGGTCGAGGTTGGCCAGCCAATCAAAAGGCGCATTAATGAGTTCGCCAATCAAGACCAGGCTGTCGCGAACAAACTGTTCGATGGTTGTGGCAGCAAGGGGCGGTGGATATTGCCGGAGCAATTCGGCAATAAATTCACGCTGATTCAGCGCATCAAGCGCCATTAAAAGGCTATCGGCTCTGGCGACGGCCAAAGCTGCTTGCGAGGCTTCGCCGCGCAGGGAGGTGATCTGATCTTGATAGGTTTTGCGACTGCTGGCGACCGCAGGTGCCTCAGCGGAGCCGCCTTCTTCCGGCGCCGGGCCCAAGGCGCGCAAAAGACGTTCAACGGCCGCCGCCGCCGCTTGCGCCTGATCGCGGGCATCGACGGCCTCTCCTCGAATACGAAGCAGGCTATTTTTCAGTTTCTCGGTGCGCTCGTTGGTCTGCTGTTTGCCTTTTACATACTGATCGGCGGTATTCATCCCCCGATTCCAATCATTTATCCGGATGGCAAAACTATCCGCCGGTGCTGGTGCAGCTTTTGCCTGTTCAGCGCTTGACGCTGGTCGTGTTTGGGCCAGGGCAGATTCTGCAGAAAAGCCACTCAGGATTAGACTTAGGCCCAGAGACAGACTCAGGCATAAAACACGAAGAGTAAAATAGCGGTGCATCAGATTTCCAACAATAAAAGAAGGCTAACTTATCACGAATAAGCAAAGTTCCGAAATATCTACTTAGCCTTAAGGGGGCTAGGAAGAATCGCTTGTGATCGAAAGACCTCGATTTACGTATCCGGCACCTAAGCAGGGATATTTATAAGTTCGTCCTCACCCTGCCGCTGCTGCTTGGCCCACATCGCCGCATAAGCGCCCCCGGCCGCCAAAAGGTGAGTGTGGGTACCGCGTTCGACAATTTTTCCTGATTCAAGGACCACGATTTCATCAGCGTCCACAACGGTAGATAGTCGATGTGCAATAACCAACGTGGTTCGGTCGCGACTTACTTGCCGCAGCGAAGCCTGAATATCTTTTTCGGTGTGGGAATCCAGCGCACTTGTTGCCTCATCAAACAAAAGAATATGCGGATTCTTCAAAATCGTCCGGGCAATCGATACACGTTGTTTCTCCCCACCGGACAGTTTCAATCCACGCTCGCCAACGCGGGTGGAATAACCATCGGGCAGCTTGGCGGCAAAATCATCAACGCGTGCCAAGCGGGCGGCTTGCATGATTTCAGCATGATCGGCGGTAGGACGCCCATAGGCAAGGTTGTAAGCAAGGGTGTCGTTGAACAGGACGGTATCTTGCGGGACGATTCCAATCGCGGCCCGAAGAGAGGTTTGCTTTACGTGGCGGATATCTTGGTCGTCGATCTTTATCGTGCCGCTGTCGACATCGTAAAAACGAAACAAAAGCCGAGAAATAGTCGATTTTCCGGCCCCGGAAGGACCGACGATCGCCAGGGTATGTCCAGCAGGAATGGTAAAGCTGATGCCTTTTATAATAGGGCGTCGCGGATCGTATCCAAATACCACAGAGTTAAACTCAACCTCGCCGCGCGCTACAATTAAATCAGATGCCCCGATCTGATCGCCGACCTCGGCGCCGACCTGCAGCAGAGAAAACATTTGCTCCATATCGGCCAAAGACTGCTTAATTTCACGATAAACAAACCCTAAAAAATTGAGCGGTAAATATAGCTGCACTAAATAACTATTCACCAAAACGAAGTCGCCGATTGTCATCGTGCCTGCAACCATCCTTTGGGCGGCCATAATCATAACGGCGGTTAACCCAACGGCGATGATAGTGCCTTGACCCATATTCAGGAGAGATAGGGTGGTTGCCGAACGCACCGCCGCAGCTTCATAACGCTGCAAGGAGCTATCGAAACGTCGCGCTTCGTGGCTTTCGTTACCAAAGTATTTAACGGTTTCATAATTAAGAAGACTATCGATGGCTTTGGTGTTCGCCTCAGAATCCATTTCATTCATATAGCGGCGGAATTTAATTCTCCATTCCGTGATGCCGAGAGTAAACACGACGTAAGCGGCAATGGTGATGAAAGTGACGCCGGAAATAAGCGGTCCATAAAGCCACCACAGTGTTCCGCACACGAGGCCTATTTCCAACAAGGTGGGAAGGACGTTAAAGGTCATAAAGCGGAGGAGAAAATCGATACCATTGGTTCCGCGTTCAATGGCGCGAGAAAGGCCCCCGGTTTGACGATCGAGATGAAATCGCAGGGAGAGGCGATGCAAATGCTCGAATACTGTCAGCGCCGCGCGCCGGATGGCGCGCTGGGCAACATTGGCAAAAACAAGGTCGCGAAATTCGGAAAATGCCATCGCCAAAATACGAACGACGCCGTAACCAAGCAAAAGGCCCAAAGGAATGGCAAGTGCGGCGGTCTGTGTTTTAGTAACTGCGTCGACGGCCTCTTTGTACAGAAAAGGCATATAGACATTCGTTAGCTTGCCGGCGACCAATAACAACATGGCGGCCACAACGCGCAGTTTTGTCTCGGTTTCATGTCGCGGCCACAGGTAGGGCCACAAAGACTTAATGGCAGCCCAATCAATGTGAGGTTTGCGGGAGGATGCAGGTGAGGGTTCTTGGGTCATGAGTGAGTAACCTAGTTCGCAGACAGCTACAGTCAAACCCAAACGCTGGAATGCTGGGAAAGCAAGCTTTTAAGATTGATTATAAGGGACGAAATATAAAGAGCGCGCGGCCTTTGATCAGCATTCCTGTTGGGGTTAAATCAACAAACTGCGGATGGGCATGGTTATCAGCAGAGAGGACAAATTTATTGCCAGATGGATGAGCAACCAGTCTGCGCAGCTGCCAGCCACTGCCCGCCATCAAAAGATAAAGTCCATCGCCGGTATACTTGCGGATATTAAGGTCCGTCAAAATCATGTCACCCCGGTTGACGGTTGGGCTCATGGCATCATCGGGTATACTGACTAAGGCGAGATCAGCCGATACGGTTTCCCCCAAAAAATTATGAAGAAACCGCCGATCCATTTGAAAATGTTTTTCTGCCTTAGGCGGCGATGATCCCGTGGCAGCTTTGGTTAGCGGGAGAGGAATATAGGGTACAGCGACAGTTGATGCGGCCCGATCCAATTGCTCGTTTTTGAAGAAATCTGTCGGCTGGCAACCATAAATAGCTGCCAATTCATCGAGACGACCTGCGGGAAAGCCGCTAATGCCTCGTTCAATGCGGGACATCTGCGTATACGAAAGCCCTAGCCGGGCAGCAACCTGCTCAAGGGTCAGCTTGGCTCGTTTTCGATACTCCCGCAGGTAGAGTTTCATAATTGCACTATGCATCACGTGCATAGTGTGTCCACTAGAAAAGCAAAAATATTGCATTCAATGCACTTTTTGCTTGCCGTAATTGTGTATATAACGCATGTTCCGTGTATGAATCTGCGCACTTATTTGAAGCTTTATCGCCTCAGCGAAATGGCCTTTGCGCAGCAGATTGGCGTTGCAAGTACGACTATCAACCGGCTTGTCCGAGGGAAAACAAAACCATCCTTTGTGCTTGTTCAGCGCATTTTTAAAGCGACGGATGGGGCCGTAACGCCGAACGACCTCTTCGATGTCGAAGATAAAACCCTGGTTTCGCAGCAAACTCCCCCACACCATATCCGCCGGGAGTTATTAAAAAAATGAGGCGGCGGCCCTCCTTATGTGACGAAACCGTCACGCGGCATGTCGGCCAAAGAATTCGGTTACGCCGGATCATCCAAGGATATAATCGAAACGACCTCGCCCAAAAACTTGGCATCAGTTATCAGCAAATCCAGAAATATGAAGTAGGCGATAATCGAATTGGCGCCAGTAGTCTGTGGCAAATTGCCAGGGAACTGGGAGTTACGCCGGGATATTTTTTCCAAAATATCGAAGAAACTGAAGAGCTTAGTCTGCCGGCCACCCGGCTAGCAGCTCTACTGGCCAGGGAATTACAAGCATTAATATCCCGTCGGTTATATCGGCACGTTCTCCATCTGATTGGCCTAATTCTTGACTTAGCCAATGGGGTCCGACCCTCTTCTGGGGAGTAACCCTGGCGTGTATGAAAAAATATAAAATCAATCGTAGATAAATTAATTAACTTTCTAATATAACCAGGGCGGGCGATATAAAATAAATATTCTCGTTAATCGTGCATAGATAATTTGTGTGCTATGGTAAGTCCCATGCTAGGCAAGCGCTGAAGCGCGAGGGAGAGCCACTGATGAAAGAAGAGATGGACTCAGCACCGGATCCTGTTGATCTTCAGGTCGGAGAGCGAATTAAACGGCGGCGCAAACTTTTAGGTAAAAGCCAGACGGATCTCGCTAACGTTTTAAATCTTAGTTATCAGCAAGTACAAAAATACGAAAAAGGCGGTAACCGCGTCAGTGCGAGCATGCTGTGGAGAATTTCTCAGGCGCTTGATGTTGAAGTTGACTATTTTTTCGCAGATCTCCTGGGCGGCCGCCGCGATAATTACGCCCAGGGCCAAACAGTGGCGGATCCACTAAACGACCCAGAGGCCATGCGTCTTTTGCGCGAGTTTGAGCGTCTTCCAACGCCGGACTTGAAGCGCAAAATTATCGATATTGTCCGGATGATGGGTAATGCTTACTCGGAATCGGGTTGGCACTCGGGAGCGGCTTTAGAAAAAGCGTCAAGCGATAAGCAAGACGACTCTATTCTTAAAAGAGTTTGATAAGCAGAGATATCGCAATTCCATCGGCGCGCATTATAGAGCTGAGGAATTAAACAAATATCGGCAAGTGTCACAGAATTTCCGTGACAAAACTTCCCTGTTTCCTCGTCGCGGCTTAAGCGATCCTCCAGTGCGTCAAGCTCGCAGCGGACCCAATGCTGATACCAAGTTGTTTTGCCAGCATCGTTCTGGCCATACCGCGTTCCGATAAAATTAAGCACACGCAAATTGTTAAGAGGATGTAGATCACAAGCGATCGCGAGGGCGATCGAACGAACGCGTGCCTTTGCCAGGTCGCTGGCGGGTAAGAGAGGCGCAGCAGGATAGGTTGCTTCTAAATATTCAATAATCGCCAGTGATTGAGTTAAAAATTTTCCATTATCGACTTCTAAAGCCGGAACTAAACCTTGGGGATTGCGTGCAAGGAACTCAGGGTGGCGTTGTGCACCATCGCGCAGATGGTAACTGACTTGGTGATAAGAAAGTTGCTTAAGATTAAGAGCAATCCGAACCCGGTAAGCTGCGGAGCTCCGCCAATAACCATGCAATACCATGATGATATCCTTACATTAGGCTAGACTGTCGCCGCTTGGTTGTTGAATTAGTGGGCATCATCCCAGTTTGCCCCGCTTCCAGCCTCAACGACTAACGGAACAGAAAGCGCCACGACTGGCTGATGGGCCTGCTCCATAATATTCTGAACCAAGGGAATGGTTCGCGTGATTTCCAACTCGGGAACTTCAAACAGCAGCTCGTCATGGACTTGAAGCAGCAGCTTACCTGTTAAGCCAGCATCGGTAAGCGCCGTGGGTGTGCGGATCATGGCGCGCTTGATGATGTCGGCCGCTGTGCCCTGCAAGGGAGCATTAATGGCTTGGCGCTCGGCACCATTGCGCCGCGCCGGGTTTCGATCTTTAATGTCGGGAACGTGAATCTTACGGTCAAAAAGCGTACGGACATAACCATCGCGTCGCGCCTCTTCTTTGCAAGCCTCCATATAGTCACGAATTCCTGGGTACTGCTTGAAGTAAGCATCAATATAAGAACGCGCTTCGCCTTGGTCGATCCCGAGTTGGCGCGCCAGACCAAAGGGCGATATTCCGTAAACGATACCAAAATTGATGGCCTTAGCCCGGCGCCGGATATTTGCATCCATCCCCGCAACAGGAATACCAAAAACCTGTGAGGCCGTCAGCGCATGGATGTCAATACCGTCGCGAAACGCATCACGTAAGCTCGTCATATCGGCGACATGGGCCAGCAGCCGAAGTTCGATTTGCGAATAATCGAGAGAAACAAGTTTGTGCCCGGGGGCGGCGATGAAGGCCCGCCGAATTCTGCGCCCTTCCTCTGTGCGGATCGGAATATTCTGAAGATTGGGATCCGTAGAGGAAAGTCGTCCGGTTGAGGCAATGGCCATGCCAAAGGCGGTATGAACTCGGCCGGATTTCGCATCGATCTGAGCTTGAAGGGCATCCGTGTAGGTACTTTTTAGCTTGGCGAGTTGGCGCCATTCTAAAGCACGAGCCGGAATATCGTGTCCCTCTGCGCTTAGGTCTTCCAATACTTCAGCGGGTGTGCCGTAGGCACCGGTCTTACCTTTTTTGCCACCGGGAAGTCCTAATTCATCAAACAGAACTTCACCCAATTGTTTGGGTGATCCGACATTGAAATTACGGCCGGCCAAACGATGAATATCTTTTTCAAGACTATCAAGCCGGCGGGCGAAATCATTAGACAATCGCTGAAGTTCGGCACGATCAACTAAAATTCCGGTTCTCTCAATTTCTGCTATGACCGAAGCAAGGGGTCGCTCAAGAGTTTCATAAACTGTGAGCATGTTCTCCGCTAAAAGACGCGGCTTTAAAATAGTCCATAATCGAAAGATGACATCAGCATTTTCAGCGGCATAGTCGCGTGCAGCTTCGAGAGCAACCGATTCAAAACCAATTTGCGCGCGCCCAGATCCCGTAACCTCTTTGAGGGGTTGAATTTTGTGATCGAAGCGTAACTCGGCAAGCTCAGCTAGGGTGTGGCCGTTACGTCCTGCATCTAAAACATAAGACATCAACATAGTGTCATCAATAGCCACAGGGTGAATGTCTTCAGCGGCCAAACCAACCATTTGCGCTTTTGCGTTATGAGTAATTTTTAAAATGGCATCGTTTTCAAATAAAAGCTTTAAAGACGTCAAAGCAGTGGAACGGGAAATCTGTGACGGCGACGGCATCGCGGATTTCTCTAAGGCAAGTTCATTTCCTGTTCCCGGAATGCGATGACCAATAGGAATATAACAAGAATCGCCCGGCCCTAAAGCAAGTGCGATCCCTACAATCTCGGCGCGCGGATCGCCCTCGCCAGCAGTTTCAATAGTCACAGCGGCGAAACCTGCTGTTTGTGCGCGGACAAGCCAGCTATCCAACGCAGCTTGTTCCTGAATCAGAACATAGGTCTCGCGTGATATTGCCCCCATGCTATCCGCTGTTAAAGACTTTGCCGTTGTGGAAACAGATGCGGAAACGGAAGCGGGCATTGAAGACGAAACGAGAGAGCTCTTGGCTTGCAGTCGAGCTAATAATGATCGAAATCCTTGCTGTTCCAACCAGGGAAAAAGAATGTTGTTGTCAGGTAGCCGTTTAGCAAAACTTTGCAATCCGGCCGGTACGGGTACGTCAGTTTTTAATTGTACGAGCTCACGGCTTAGACGGGCTTTGTCGGCATGGGTTATTAATGTTTCGCGTCGTTTGGGTTGTTTTATTTCATGGGCCCGCGAAAGAAGAGTTTCCAAATCACCATATTCGGTAATCAACTGGGCCGCTGTTTTTACGCCAATTCCCGGAACGCCCGGGACATTATCAACGGCATCTCCAATCAAGGCCTGAACCTCGATTACTTTGTGCGGGGGAACACCAAATTTTTCGAAAACTCCCTCAGAGCCAATTTTTTGATTCTTAATCGGATCCATCATCCATACGCCGGGCTGCACAAGCTGCATAAGATCCTTGTCGGAAGAAACAATCGTAACCTCGGCATTAGCTGCTTTAGCCAAGGTGGCATAGGTTGCAATCAAATCGTCGGCCTCGAAATCGGCAAGCTCAATAGCAGGCAGCCCAAACGCCTGGGTGGCTTCGCGGATCAGAGCAAACTGCGGAATAAGCTCGGGCGGAGGTTCGGGCCTATGCGATTTATAATCGGAATATAGACGGTTACGAAAAGAGGTGCGCCCGGCATCAAAGATGACAGCAATGTAATCAGCATCATTTTCGGCCATAAGCTTGGTCAGCATATTGCAAAAACCAAACACGGCATTGATCGGCGTGCCATCTGATCGCGTCATGGGCGGCAAAGCGTGGAAGGCACGGAAAATAAAGCCGGAACCATCAACCAGATAAAGGTGGCGCATTGGGCAAGTCACTCGCTGAACAATTGATTGAAAGGCTTAGCGCAAACAAGGCTGTACGCCTAGCCATCATGGGTCAAGGGACATCCATATAATACGGAGCTAAGGTCTCTGCGGGAATCTTATAAATATACCAACCTTGTAGGTAACTCTGGGCGCTACTTTATTTGCTCATGGGGATAGATACCCCAGAGATCGCTGCGCTCTAGCCAGCCGTCATAGCCTGCTGCTGTTACTTTGCACCAAATCTCATCGCATTTTTCAAGCCGTCCGATGACGCCTGGCTCAAGCCGAGCAATGGCTGTAGACGCTGCGGTCGGATCGGATTTCAAATCTCGAACCCCGCCAATGATGACGATGCTGCGCCGCCCAGACAGCATAGATTGGTGGACCCATCCTTCGGCCTGATCCACATCCCTGACTTTGCGCCAATTTTCAAATTCTGCGACGATTTCAACCGGCAGATCGCGTTTATGAAAGACCCAATTTATAGGGTAACGGACTCCGGGACCGGTCCGGACATTAACCTCTTCAGAACGCAAGGAGACGAAACGAGGCAAAGGAAGTTTTTCGTCAGCGGCTTGAAGGGAAGAAGCGCCTAAAAAAATAAGGCAAAGGCACAAGCCAGCGAGGAGGCTTAATGTATAAAAAGAATAGCCTTTTGCTTTTTTATGAAGAATTCTTTGATTAATCAAAATTTTATTCCGAGGCATAGGATAATATATAAGGTTCATAGAGGTGTCGGGTCAAGCTGAGAGCCAGTTTGCGCGGCAAGACGCCCCACTAGAGACTGCAGGACGGGACTAGACAGTCCACCCGTAGGCTGATACCCAAACACAACCAACGGTCGGTATCTTCGATCTCTTTGTCAGTCACCGCCCGTAACCGATCAAGGAGCGTTTATGACGAAGCCGCGACCCAAGATTATCGTCACCCGCAAGCTCCCCGATAGTATCGAGACCCGCATGATGGAGTTATTTGATGTAACTCTTAATTTGAATGATCAGCCGTTTGGGAAAGCAGAGCTGATCGATGCGGTCAAGAACTGTGATGTTCTTGTGCCAACGGTAACGGATCGTATTGATGCGTCAGTTCTCGGCCATGCGGCTCCCCGGTTAAAGCTAATTGCTAACTTTGGCACAGGTGTTGATCATATTGATCTAAAGGTCGCGCGGAGTCAGGGTATAATCATCACCAATACGCCTGGGGTTCTCACAGAAGATACAGCTGATCTAACCATGGCACTAATGTTGGCTGTGCCGCGGCGGCTGGTTGAGGGGGAATATCTTGTTCGCTCAGGCCAATGGAGCGGTTGGTCACCGACATCCATGTTGGGACGGCGTATTTCCAAGAAGCGTTTAGGGATAATCGGCATGGGGCGTATCGGTGCAGCGGTTGCTCGTCGCGCTCGTGGATTTGGTATTGCAATTCATTACCACAATCGTCATCGCGTAGGAGCAGATTTAGAGCGCGAGCTGGAGGCAACCTATTGGGAAAGCCTAGATCAAATGCTATCGAGGATGGATATCATTTCTGTCAATTGCCCCCATACGCCGGCAACTTATCATTTGTTATCGGCTCGTCGTATTAAACTTCTACAGCCGCATGCTTATATTGTGAACACCAGTCGAGGCGAAGTTATCGATGAAACCGCTTTAATTCGTGCACTGACGTCAGGAGAGCTGGCGGGTGCTGGTCTGGATGTTTTTGAAAACGAACCTGCGGTTAACCCAAAATTACTTAAGCTATCGAATGTTGTTTTGCTGCCGCATATGGGGTCGGCGACCGTAGAAAGTCGTAACGATATGGGGCAAAAAGTTATTATTAATATTAAGGCTTTTACCGATGGTCATGCGCCGCCAGACCGGGTTGTGGAGGCGATGTTCTGACCGACGCTCTTTCGCAACCGAGTTCGGCTCGGCATCCTTTTTCTTTACGGCTTTATCAGCATTTTGTTGAGCTGGGGCGGCTCGCGATTCCGGTTATGGGGTCGCGCTTGGGACTCGTAACCGTCGCTTTGATGGATACCCTTATGTTAGGTCGATATGGTGCCGATGACTTAGGGGCATTTGCTATTGCTGCGGCGCCAGTGATTTTTTTCATGTCGGTAAGCATGGGCTTAATGGTTGGAACACTCGTATCCACCTCTCATGCAATTGGAACAGGCCAGTTGCACTTGTGTGGTGCAGTTTGGCAGCGATCATTGCCGTATGCGCTTATGTTGGGAGGCGTGCTGGCCGCGCTGTGTCAATTTGCTGAACCTTTTTTTTACTTCACCGGTCAACCAGAGCATTTAGCCGCGCATGGGGGGGCGGTAATGCGAATTTTGGGGTTACATTTGCCCGCAACTGCGCTTATGACGGCGTGCATTTTTTTCCTTGAAGGGCTTCGCCAACCGCTTAAAGGAACGCTGGCGCTAATTCTAGGGAATATAATCCATTTTGCGATCAACCTTACTTTGATTGACGGCAGATTCGGTTTTCCGGCGTTGGGTGCTGAAGGTGCTGCTTGGGCAATGGTTATCGAACGATGGAGTATTGCCGTGGTGTTAATTGCCATAGTGTGGTGGCATCCAGATCGCCATGTCTTGGGAATTCGTCATAGCCGTAAGGGTTTATGGCATTCCGGTCGTCAACAACGGTTGATGGGTGTTGCCGCAGGCCTGGCGCAAATGTCCGAATCCGGTGCCTTTGCAATTTTGGCATTATTAGCTGGAACCTTAGGTTCCATGGCCATAGCAAGCTGGTCCGTTCTGCTTAATTTGCTAGCGCTGATATTTATGTTGTCTATTGGTGTTGGGGCGGCGACATCTGTTCGGGTTAGCATTGCGCGCGGTCGAAAAGATATGAATGAAGCCAAGATGGCTGGATGGTGCGGATTTGCACTTAATACTTTTGTGATGTTTCTCGTCGGGCTTGTCGTTTGGTTTTGCGCATCGTCAATCGCGGGTCTTTACTCAACTGATCAAAGATTAATTTCTATGGTAACGCCAATACTTGGATTTGGCGCGCTGGTCCTAATTCCCGATGGTGCGCAAGGCGTTATGAACCAGGCGGTGCGAGGCTTGGGAGATTCTTGGGTTCCGACACTCATACATATCGTCAGTTTCTTAGGCATTATGATGATCTGTGCAGTAGCCTTTGCTGTGCACCTTAATCAAGGAATTCATGGTCTGGTTCTGGCGGTTCTTATAGCCACCGTTTTTGCAACGGTATGCCACTGCGCGAGATTTTATTATTTAACGCGCCGGGATCGTTTCTAGCGAGAATGGCCACAAACCGGACACTGGGGGTCAGCCTTAACGGTAATGTTCGTAAACTGAGATTTTAATCCATCGTAAAGTAAAAGGCGTCCGGAAAGAGATGTCCCAAGACCCAGAATCTCTTTAATCGCTTCAATCGCCTGTAGAGTGCCGATGACGCCAGAGATTGCACCAAATATACCAGCCTCAGCGCAGCCCGGGGCAACATCTGCAGGTGGCGGTGAGGGAAAAAGACACCGATAGCAAGGCCCGTGCTTTCCCTGTGTATCAATCGCATAAGCTTTGAACAAAGAGATTTGACCTTCGAACCGAGATAAAGATCCCATAATTAATGGGCGCTGCGCGTCATAACAGACATTATTAAGAATATAGCGCGTAGCAAAATTATCCGACCCATCAATAATAAGATCATAATCGCCGACAACTGTGCGAGCAATTACACCCTCTAGTCTGTAAGGGTGCGGTTTAATAAAAACTTCTGGATTTAATGCTCGAATTGTCGCTGTCGCACTTTCTACTTTTGATGCGCCGACAGTCTCCGTTCTATGGATGATTTGCCGTTGTAGGTTAGAGAGGTCGACAACATCATCATCCGCAATACCTAACGTACCCACGCCGGCAGCGGCAAGGTAGGTAAGAACCGCTGAACCTAATCCTCCGGCGCCGACGACGAGTACCTTTGATGCCAAAAGACGCAGCTGGCCCTCTTCACCTACCTCGGGGAGAACAACATGGCGCGCATAGCGGTGCAGCTGATCATCAGTTAGATCCGGCACGAAAGCTTACAGCCCATCAAACAGTGCAGTAGACAAATATCGTTCTGCTGAAGAAGGCAAAATAGCCAAAATCCGCTTTTTTGCCATGTTGGGCCGTCGGGCGATTTCAATCGCGGCAGCAAGAGCAGCACCCGACGATATGCCAACGGGCAATCCCTCAAGACGGGCGACAGTTCGCGCCGTTTTGAACGCGGTTTCATTCGCGACCGTTACGACTTCGTCGTAGATTTTAGTATCAAGGATTGAGGGGACAAATCCGGCGCCAATTCCTTGAATTTTGTGCGGGCCAGGTGTTCCGCCGGAGAGGACGGGACTATCTTCCGGTTCGACCGCAATCATGCGAAGAGTGGGAATGCGTTTCTTTAAAACTTGGCCGACGCCGGTAATGGTCCCGCCGGTGCCAACACCCGAAATCACGGCATCAAGTTTGCCGCCGGTGTCGGCCAGAATTTCTTCTGCAGTGGTTTTAACGTGAATCGCCGGATTTGCTGGATTGTCAAATTGCTGCGGCATAACGGCACCCGGCGTTGCTGCGAGTATTTCTTGCGCTTTAGCGATGGCGCCTTTCATGCCCTTGGCGGCTTCGGTCAACACAAGCTCGGCCCCGAGCAAAGCTAACATCTTGCGCCGCTCGAGCGACATGCTTTCCGGCATGGTCAAGATAAGCCGATAACCCTTAGCGGCGGCGACGAAAGCTAAGGCAATACCTGTATTGCCTGAGGTCGGTTCAACCAAAGTTCCCCCGGGCTTTAACTTTCCCTGATGTTCCAAAGCGTCAATCATCGCGGCGCCAATCCGATCTTTGACGGACGACAGCGGATTAAAGAATTCGCATTTGCCTAAGATCTCGGCGCTTACCTGAGCATCGCGAGCGAATTTGCTTAAACGAACAATGGGCGTGGCGCCAATGGTGTCAGTGATGCTATCGTAAATGCGATTGCGAAACGTAGAGGCTTTATCGGCCATGAATACCGCTCCCATTTGTTAAATTGTAAAGTCACCGGCCTCGTGTTGTAGCCCCGTAAGACCACCCTCTCGGGCATTGCGGCACAAGGTATCCAGAGTAATTCCATCAAGACGTTTGATCAGAGTGTCAGTCTCGGCGGCAAATAACGGTCCAACAACATTACGCCCTAAAGGAGATTGGCAGACACCTTCTGGGTGAATTTCACCATCAATCGATTGTACGACCCGCAAGATATCGCCAAGCGCAATATGGCGGCGTTCTTTCGCCAAGCGATAACCGCCGCGTGGGCCACGAATCCCAACCAGAATTCCTGCGCGAACCAGCTGCTGTAAAACAGGTTCCAGATACCGCGAGGGAATCCCCTGCCGCTGCGTAATTTCTCGGCTTTGCACAGGCTTTGCTCCGGCATAGAAAGCGATATCAAGAACCGCTTCGACGGCGTAAACAAGCTTCTTTGCGGGACCAAAGGCAACCATATCTATTTCTTTTGCGTGTCGTTACGTAGGCCGGTTGAGCCAAAGCCACCTGTTCCCCGATCTGTTTGATCTAGATTTTCAACCTCGTCAAAAAGAGCACGAGTGACGGGCGCCAAGAGGAGCTGAGCAATGCGCATGCCGCGTTCAACAACAAACGGATTTTCCCCCAAATTGGCAAGAATAACCCCGATTTCACCGCGATAATCAGCATCAATTGTGCCTGGTGAGTTTAAAACCGTTATCCCATGTTTGAGCGCAAGCCCCGATCGAGGGCGAACCTGTGCCTCAAAGTTGGTTGGCACGGCAATAGAAATGCCAGTAGGGACTAAAGCGCGGGTGCCGGGACGCAACGTCAGGGGTGCATCAACCGCAGCCAACAGATCGCAAGCCGCGGCATCCTTGGTCGCGTAGGCGGGGAGATCAAGACCTTCTCCATGAGGAAGGCGTCGTAAGGGAACAGATACGCTTGATGATGATTTAACCATGAGTTTTGCCTATATTTTCTGCGATACGATCAACAAGACGAGCCGCGACATCTTCCTTGCGCGCCATGGGCCAAGATTCAATGGCCGTTTCTGTTATTAAATTTACGGTATTGGCTGTATGGCCAAAGGTCCCATGGCCGTCGTTCGCTGCTGCAGAAACATCATTCGCCAGAATCCAATCACAGCCTTTGCGCTGTCTTTTCTCAATGGCAGATTGAATAAGATTTTCTGTTTCAGCGGCAAACCCAATGACAAGGCGAGGGCGGCGGTCACTGGCCTGCGAAAGAGAGGCGAGAATGTCGGGATTCTCAAAAAGATTAAGCGCCGGCACACCATGTTTTTCTTTTTTCAACTTTTGATCGACGGCTTCTGTTCGCCAATCCGCTACCGCTGCGGCACAGACAGCAACCTCTAAAACTTTTCCGTCATCGCGGGCGGTTTCGCAAGCGCTGAGCATCTCGCGCGCGGTCTCTACATGGATCACGTGCATATTTTGCGGATCATTAAGGCTCGTCGGACCTGTCACCAAGATGGTATCCGCACCGGCCGCAGCAAGAGCCATGGCAATGGCGTGGCCTTGTCGTCCGGAAGAGCGATTAACGATAGCGCGGACAGGATCAATAGGCTCCCAGGTTGGTCCAGCTGTAACCAAAGCGCGGTAACCTTTCAGGCGGCGGCTTGTCTGAAAAAACTGGTCAATAACGGTAAGGATAGACGGCGGCTCAGCCATTCGGCCCAGACCGTATTCTCCACAAGCCATGTCACCTTCTTCAGGCCCAACAAGCTGAATACCCCGCGACCGAAGCGTTGCGATATTTGCCACTGTAGCGGGATGCTCCCACATGCGCACATTCATAGCCGGGGCAATAACCACAGGTTTGTCGGTGGCTAATAACACTGTGGTGGCGAGATCTCCCGCAAGTCCAACAGCCATCTTGGCGATAAGATCAGCCGTCGCTGGCGCAACTACCACCAGATCGGCCCATCGGGACAGCTGGATATGGCCCATCTCTTGTTCATCGGTTAGGTCGAACAGATTTTGATAAACTTTGTTACCACTCAAGGCAGCAAGTGAGAGCGGGGTCACAAATTCTGCGCCGCCTGCGGTTAAGACACATCGGACTTCGTAGTCTTTCTCACCCAGGCGGCGAATGAGCTCTAAAGATTTATAAGCGGCAATGCCTCCGCTGATAATCAGCAGAATTCTTCGCCTTGATCCTAATTTTACCGTTTCTTGATCCATATGAATATTATTTCACTTTTTGTTATCGTAAAAAAGATGAATCTGCATAATCGACGGTATCTGCTAGAGTCTGAGGGAAATTTGACCAGAGTGAGTGGTATGCCTAAAGCCAGGTTTTTAATCGTTATGCTTATTGGGTTTCTAGCCGGTTGTGCCAGTTCGGATAAGGCCGATACAGCGTCATCGCAACCGACATGTCAGGAGCTTGAAAAAATGCGCGGGGGACTTCATGTCGACCGAGCATTTGATAAAATCGGCACACCACTTTACGCAATCTTGAATGCAGGCACTGACAAGGATCCCTATCGTCCAACAGTTGAACGGGAAGCAGAGATCGCCCGATTGAAAAAAGAACGGGGCTGCCCATAGCAACCCCGCATGTCAGAAAATCTTTTATAATTGATCTTAAGCAGCTTTTGCTTCTGGATCGAGCGCTACGGCCGTTGGACTGTTTGACTGACTTGGATCGGCATAGAAGCAGGCTTCCCACTTCCCGGCTTCAATCTCGCGGGTGAAGGTGATCAAGTGATAGGTCACGACACCAATATGTACGACCTCTTCAATGCGGCCCTGCTTAATCAGCGGCCAAGCAATGCGCCAAAAATGTTTACGCCAGGGCGCGCGAATACCGGAATACCATACGGTCCGACTCATGACGGTCAGTCCGTACTTAAGTAATTCCCAGCCCACTTTCGGATTGATCTTTAGGCGATGAGGAAACACGGCTTCGGTTTGATGTTTAAACCGAGCAAAAATTCGCTCAGGCGAATAGGCCTTAGTGATGGTGTCAAACCACATCTGGGTGACATCTTCGTAAGGCATTTTAAATTCGACGTTGGATACGCGGCCTAATCGGGCGGCTTCATCGTCAGGCAGCACGCGCTTATCTTTTTGCAGACGATCATAAAGTGCCGTCTTTGGCAGGGCATATAAAAGATTAATTGTCAGCAAAGGAATGTTCGAGCTGTCGATGAATTTTAAGATGTTTTGGCCGGTTTTAGCGTGATCTGTATCTAAGCCCATAATGATGCCAGATACGACTTCCATGCCGTATTTGTTGAGTGTTTCAACCGCTTCCATAATGGGCATGCGGAGGTTTTGTTTTTTCAGCATTGCTTCAAGCGCATCTTCTTCAGGCGTTTCAATTCCCATGAAGACAGTATGGAAAGCCGCTTCACGCATTTGCGATAACAGCTCAGGCATCTGCGCCATATTAAGCGTTGCTTCACAAGCAAAGCGCAACGGAAAGCCATTCTTTTTTTGCCAGGCAATCAAATGCGGCATGAGATCCATTGCCGCCTTCTTATTGCCGACGAAGTTGTCATCCACGAAATAGACGGCACCCCGGGCGCCATTTGCAACAATAGCATCCAACTCTTTGCAGATTTGCTCTGGTGTTTTAAGGCGTGGATTACGTCCGTATAGCGCCGGAATATCGCAAAACTCGCATCGATAGGGGCAACCAGACGAAAACTGGATCGATCCTAAAAAGTAATTAGAGACGTCGATCATATGATAGGCGGGTACGGGAAAATCGGTTAAGGGCAGCCGCGCGGAGGTAACATATTTTTTTTGTGCCGTAGGGCGCGCCGTGGTTTCGTCGATGTAAGCGATAATCGCATCTGTGGCGTCACCCATTTCGCCGACATGGAGCAGATCAATGTCCGGATAATACTCGGCGCAAGCGGATACCGACGGGCCACCAAGGGCAGTGATCTTATTGTGGGCATGGGCGCGGCGATTAATGTCGCCAATAAATCCACGTTGAACATGCATGCCGCTGATAAAAACCGCATCCGCCCATTTAAAATCGTCTTCGGTGGCAATTTGGCGGTTTTCGTCAATAAAGCGGACTTCCCATTCGGCGGGCATATAGGCGGCAATCAGCAGCATCCCCTGGGGGGGCATAAAGGCATTTACATCGGGAAACAGCTTATAAGAGTGCTGAAACGTGCCAAAAGAGGGTGCATACTGTGGAAAAACGCACAGAATGTGCCGCTTATTCTTGGGGCGATAGGTGGTGCGACCCTCGGGTGTCGACTTAGCGGCTACCTCAGCCAAGGTGTCGTTTTGCAACTCTGATAATCCGTCCGGCATAACTAATCCGTCCTTAATGGGGCATAGAAATAGCAGAAAACCGCCAAATCCTGCACGAAGGGCGCACTTTAATCGAAAATGCGCCAAATGGAAAACCATCTCCGCACGGGACAGGTGAAGTTTATCGTTAGTCGCAGCTGAAAAACCGCCTCAAAGGGGCCGCCGCCCTTGCCTTGCGGGGGGTCCCGCAGTATTGTCCGCCGGCTCTGGCGCCGAAGTAGCTCAGGGGTAGAGCAACTGATTCGTAATGCAGGGAGCGACAACGGCAAGAGTTGGAAGTAAGTTTGGAAGAACAAAGAGTTGGAAAGTAGTTATATCGCTGATGCATCATCCGTATCAGCACCATGTCAGCAAAAGGTTTGCAAACGCTTGGTATAGTTTGTAAATCCCCTCATGGGCCGCCTTAGCTCAGCTGGTAGAGCACATCATTCGTAATGATGGGGTCGTAGGTTCGAATCCTATAGGCGGCACCATTTCCCTCACAAATCACTGATACAAAAACAAATCCGCGAGCATTTCTGCTACGCGGATTCAAATGTCATCTTTAAGTTACCACACCTCGGCATGGTGCCGGGAGTTGTAATCGCCTAAATACGAGCGCAGGCCTATTCCCCTTTCGGGTATTGTATTGAGCCTACTCCCGACGCATGAGCGTGCG